>Ga0182742_1000247_pt1 | contig 100792 bp, 92 predicted proteins | sample eDN5th37CBELigMG_FD_128880 | JGI IMG/M metagenome (GOLD analysis project Ga0182742, IMG submission 128880) | Enriched Miracle-Growth compost microbial communities from Emeryville, California, USA - eDNA 5th pass 37_C BE-Lig MG (version 2)... ...
CCGGCATCGAGTGGTTCCGCATCCTGGGCGAATCGGTGACCATCGTCATCGGTTTGATCTTCATCGTCTGCGTGATGGCCTTCCGCCGCGGCATCGTCGGCGAATGGCTGCACTGGCGCGCCATGCGCGCCGCCCCCGCTAGCGATCCGGCGCCCGCCGACCCAAGCCCAGATAGCTCTCGATGACCCGCGGGTGGCCGGCGCGCCTCAGGTCGGGGCGCTCACCGTCCGCGCCTTGGCAGGCAGCCGGTCCTGCCGTACGGTTCCCAAGTCGGTGACGCCTTTCAGGCGGGGCCGGCCGGCCTCGACCTCGCGCAGCGGCTCGGCCTCGCGCAGGCTGCGGGTGCAGCGCCCGACCAGGGCCTGGTATTCCTGGGTGCCCATGTTTTTCCAGTCCAGGTCGGCGTCGGTGACCGTGCGGACCACCCGTGCGGGCGAACCCGCCAGCAACTGGCGGGGCTGGCCCTGAAAGCCGACCTTCACGAAGCTCATGGCGGCCACGATGCTGTCGGGGCCGATGACGGCACCGTCCATGACGACCGAGTTCATGCCCACCAGCGCGTTGCGGCCGATGGTGCAGCCATGCAGGATGGCGCCGTGGCCGATGTGGCCATGGGCCTGGACGATGGTGTCGGCATCGCTGTAGCCATGCATCATGCAGTGGTCCTGCAGGTTCGAGCCTTCCTCCAGGATGAGGCGCCCGAAATCCCCGCGCAGCGAGGCCAGCGGCGCGACGTAGACGCCGGGGCCGACGATGACGTCGCCGATCAGCACCGCCGTGGGATGGACGTAGGCAGTGGGGTGAATGACGGGGATGAGGCCTTCGAAGCTGTAGCAGGGCATGGTGGGTTCCTCGGGATGCAGTGAAATGCCGTCGGTCCATCATACGCCGCCACGCCTGACGGCGGGTCCGTGGCAGCGGCGCGCGTTAGACTAAGGACTTTTCGGCCGCCGCCCGCCCGGCGCGAAGGCCGCCTCCGGGACCGATACGCCATGGCGCTGCGCGCAACCATCTACAAAGCCGAGATCCACGTCGCCGACAATGATCGCGCCTACTATGGCAGTCACGCCGTGACGGTGGCCCGTCATCCGTCGGAAACCGACGAGCGCCTGATGGTGCGCCTGCTGGCCTACGCCCTGCTCGCCGACGGCGACGAGGGCCTGGCGTTCACCCGCGGCCTGAGCGAAACCGACGAGCCCGATTTGTGGCGCCTGGACCTGACCGCTGCGATCCGGCAGTGGATCGAGGTCGGCCTGCCGGACGAGCGCCGCATCCTGAGGGCGTGCGGGCGCGCGGAAGAGGTGATCGTATTCGCCTACGGCCGCGGGGCCGAGGTCTGGTGGGCCGGCGTGCGCGACCGGGTCGCGCGTGCCGGGAACCTGACGGTGTATGCCCTGCCGGCCGAGGCGACACGCGCGCTCGCGGAGCTCGCCGAGCGCGGCATGTCGCTGAACGTCAATGTCACGGATCGGAGTGCCTGGGTGTCCACAGACCGTGGTGAGGCCACTGTCGAATTGCGGATGCTGACAGGCGAGGTCTAAGGTGATATGGGGCGGGTACGAGAGAATGCGGGTGCTTCTGGACCGCCTGCATCGCACCAGCTCACCTGCGTGGGCAAAGTGATGTCCTGCTGCGGCGCGCTGCGCAGGGCCTGCATGAGCGCGCGCGCCGGCTGGGCGAGTGGGCGCAGCTCATCGTAGACGATGCATATCTTGCGTTCGAGCACAGGATCCTGGATGACTTGGTGCTCGAGACTGACGAACTGTACGGTGGGCAACAGTAAAGCCGGGATGATGGCGATCCCCATGCCGGCCGACACGAGCCCCGCGATCGCGTTGACCTCGCGCGCTTGCAGTACGGTCCTGGGTGCAATGCCGAGCCTGCCGAGGAGCACATCGATCTGCAGATGAATGCTGCTGCGCCTGTCGAAGGCAATGACCGGCTCATCCTGCAAGTCCGGCCATGCGATTCGCGGCATCCGCGCGAATCGATGATCGGGCCGGTAGATGCATAAAAAGCGGTCAGCGGCGATGGGCTCCATCACCAATCCGGCGATCTCGCTGTGGACGGCCGTCAGGGCGAGATCCACGGTTCCATGCAGGACCCGCTCCAGCGTCTCTTCGGAGAACCCGTCCTGGATCGAGACGCTCACGTCGGGCCGTAGCTGGCAGAAATTGGACAGGATCTCGGGCAGCAAGGTGCTGGCCACCGAGCTGACCGTGGCGAGCATAACGGTGCCCTGCTTGCCTTCGAGGTAACCGGAAAAATGATTCAGGCCCCGGTCGAACTGGGTGACGATGTTTCGCGCGATGTTCAGGAAATGCGCGCCATCCGGCGTCGGTGCAACGCTACGGGTCGTCCTTGTGAATACAGCGGTCCCCAGCGCCAGCTCCACTTCCTGCACTGTGCGGCTGATGGCGGATTGCGACACATGAAGCGCTTCCGAGGCGGCGGTATAACCGCCTCGGTCCAGCACTGCCAGCACGACGCGCATCTGCCGGATGTCGATATTAATGCTCATAGATCATTAATGTATCATGACATTATATTGGACCTGCATCAATGCAAACCCTACACTGAGTCATCCATTCATGGGGTCGCACACGATGTCAGAAGTCATTACAGAGCGGGAAGGCGGCTGCCTCCACATTATCTTTAACCGCCCCGAGCGCCTGAACGCCGTAAACGAGGCGCTGTATCAGCAAACCCTGGACGCCTTGCGGGCCGCCGAAACGGACGAAAGCCTCCGCTGCGTGGTTCTCTCGGGCCGTGGGCGGGCGTTTTGCGCCGGTGCGGACCTCAAGGCGCATCGCTCGGGTGAGCGGTCGGCCAAGGACCGGGTGGATTACGTGATGCTGGGCCAGGAGGTCTGCGCCCAAATCCAGCACATGAAGCTGCCCGTCATTGCGCAGGTTCATGGGTACGCCCTTGGCGGGGGCGCCGAGATCGCCACCTCGGCTGATTTCCTGGTGATGGCGCAGGATGCCCGTATCGGTTTCCCGGAAGCGGCTATTGGAACGTATGTCGGCGGCGGCGTGACGCAGCGGCTTCCCCGGCTGGTCGGCATGCGTAAGGCCTGCGAGCTGCTTTTCCTGGGGCGGCAGATGACGGGAGCCGAGGCGGCCGACTGCGGCTTGGCAAGCAGCGCGTGTCCCGCCGAAGACCTGCAAGAGACTGTGCAACAACTGGCGGGCGGACTTTGCGCGAATGCCCCGCTGTCCATAGCACGCATCAAATCGGCGCTCAATCAAAGCGGTGCTCACGGCGACGTATTTCGCTCAGAGGCGCGGGATCTGCTGGAGATCATGCGCACGGCGGACTGGCAGGAAGGCGTGCGCGCCTTCGCGGAAAGGCGGCCAGCCGAGTTTGTCGGGAAGTAGAGCGGCATGGACACCCTTTGCGACAAAGTGCGCGACCCGGTCAGCCGGCTCATGGAGCCCTGTTCCATCGCGGTGATCGGCGCGTCAGCGAATCCGGGCAAGCGTGGATACCAGATTGTGCAGTCCCTGCAGCGCAATGGTTATCCGCATCCCATCTTTCCGGTCAATCCGCGGGGGGGCGCCATTCTGGGCCTCGCCGTGGTCACCGATGTCCTGTCGCTGCCCGACAACGTCGATTTGGCCGTCATCGCGCGACCCGCCGCGGACGTCCTCGACGTGCTGGCGGCATGCAGGCGGAAAGGCGTGGCCGGCGCCGTAGTGCTTGCCAATGGTTTCAAAGAGTCGGGGCCCGAGGGCGCCCGACTGCAGGAAGAACTGAAGCGGTTCATTGCGCAGGGCGGGATTCGAGTCGTGGGGCCCAACACCTCGGGGATGATCAATTTTGGCTGCGGCGCCGACCTGGTGGGCCTGCAGCAGGCGACGCGGCACGGCCCTGTCGGCGCCATCACCCAAAGCGGGAACATGCTGCTGTCCCTATTGGCGGACATCGAGAAACACGCCACGCCGGGACTGGATGTCTACATTGGCCTGGGCAACCAGATCGATGTCGGATTCTCGGAGCTGTTGACGACCATGGCGTTGCGGCCCACGGTCAAGGCCATCGCGCTGCATGCCGAGGGTTTCCATGATGGGCGCGCACTGCTTGCCGCGGCGGCCGAGGTGACGCGCACTCACCCTGTCGTATTGCTGCGTGGGGGGCGTTCCGATGCGGGACGCCGGACGGCGTTGTCCCATACGGGCTCCGTGTCCGGCAGTGATCGGCCGACCGTCGGGGTCATGCGGCAGGTCGGGGTCACCCTGGTCGAGCGCTCCGATGAGTTGGCGATCGTGGCGGGCGCGCTGTCCAGCCTGCCACTGCCCAGGACGGGCGCTGGGGTCGCCGTATTGAGCGATGGCGGAGGCCATGCAACACTTGCGGTCGACCATCTCGAGGCAGCAGGCATACGCCTGGCCAGCCTGTCGGAACAAACCCGTGGCGCCTTGCGCGAGCAACTGGGCGATACCGCCGTCGTGGGCAATCCCATCGACGTCGCCAGCGCCATCGATGCGTCGCCGCAACTGTTCGCGCGATGCGTGCAGATTCTGCATGATGATCCTGACGTCGGGCTTGTTCTCATCGTGGGCTTGCTGGGTGGTTATCATCTGCGCTTCGACAGTGCCGAGAAGCCGGCGGAGGACGAGGCCTGCCGGGCCATTGCGGAGTGGGCGCACGCCCGGCGATTTCCCATCGTGGTCCATAGCTGCTATGAACATCGGCGGCCCAGCCCGCATGCGCATTTGCGCGACCGCGGCATTCCGGTCACGGGCTCCATCGAGCATGCCGTCGCCTGTGTGCGGGCCGTGGTGGAGCGTGGCGCCTGGCTGGGCAGCGTAGCTGAGCGGACGCGAGGCGCCGATTTCCAACGGCTCCAGGGACCCGTGCGCATGCAGATCGACGAGCGATCGGCCGATGCGCCATCCCCCGGTTCCATGCCGGAGCCCACTGCCCGTCGTCTGCTGGAGGCCCATGGCATGGAGACCGGTCCCTGGTCCCTGGCGCGGAGTGCCGACGAGGCGCGGGAGCGCGTCCATGCCTTCGGTGTGGCCTGCGCATTGAAGATCGTGGCCGATGGACTCAGCCATAAGTCGGATGTCGGCGGTGTGCGGCTGAACGTCGACGCGGACAGCGCGGCGGGCGTATACGGGGACATGACGGCGCGCATTCGCGATGCATGTCCGCAAGCCCGCATCGAGGGCGTGCTGGTGGCCCCGATGATCGCCCGGGGTACCGAATTGTTCCTGGGCGTCACCCTGGACGCGGACTACGGCCCCTTGATTGCATTTGGCGCGGGCGGAATCACGATCGAGGCGGTCAAGGACGTCGCCTTCCGTGCGCTGCCCATCACGCTGTTGGACGCCAGGGAGATGATTCTCGAGACGCGTATCTCGAAGCTCCTGGCGGGCTATCGAGGCATGCCGTCGATCAGTGTGGAGGAGCTTGCACGTTTGATTGTCGATGTTGGATCCACCGCCCTCAGGGTGGAAAACCTGGTGGATCTGGAGTTCAACCCCATCATTCTCAATGAATCGGGTCTTCATATTGCCGATGTCCGTTTGATTTCGACAAGCTGAAGTGTCCGTATTCGGTCATACCTGTCAAAAGGAGGCATCCATGCTGCGAATCCAGTTCGAGCGCACGAAAACCACTAGAAGGCTGATCACAGCCCTGTCATCGGCGGCAATCGCCCTCACTGCCACAGGCATCGTCCAGGCGCAAGGTGAGCAATACACGAGCAATTTGCAATTGGGTACGGCCAACCCGGGCGGCGGTTATTACACCATGGGTTCGGAGTACGCGAACATTTTTGTAAAGCGTATCGATGTTCCGGACTTGAATGTCTCTGCGATCCAGACCAGCGGGTCCGTCGACAATCTTGCAAAGATCAGCCGCAACGAAATCGAGCTGGGACTGGCGCAGGCCACCACCGCCCAGCTGGTGCTGAGCGGTGAGGGCAAATACAAGAACCTGGACACCACGGCGGTCGGCTTGCTGGGTTGCCTGGAGCCCTATGCGCTGCATGTCTTCACCTTGGCTGATACGGGTATCGATTCGATCGAGGGACTGAAAGGCAAGCGCGTGGCGATCGGCGCACCCGGCTCGGCCAACCAGCTCGCTGCCCGGGCGCTGCTCTCGGCGTATGGCCTGGCTGAGAGCGATATACGCGCCTATCCCGAAGCGTCGGATGATGCGCGCCAGAAGCTCAGGGACGGCAACCTGGATGCCATCATCGAGGTGCAGCCCGTCCCGTTTCCGGGGCTGCAAGAGCTGGAGTCCGCAAAGGGTGGCGTCAAGCTATTGCCCATTGCGGGACAGCAACTCGACGCGCTGCTGAAGAGCAGCGACTTTTCGCCGTACACGATCAAGGCGGGCAGCTACGACTTCAGCCCATCGCCTGTCAGCACGGTATCGGACTGGTCATGCATGTTCGCCTCGAAGACCAAAGTCAGCCCTGACCTTGCCTACCAGCTCACCCGGACCCTCTACGAGCATGCGGGCGACCTGACGTCGTCGGCAAAGAACGTCGTCAGTATCGATACGGCCATCCCCGAGGGCTCTCGCATGCCCTTGCACCCGGGGGCGGAGCGGTTCCTCAAGGAAAAGAACGTCCTGCCATGATGTGGGCGGCCAGCCCCGCGACCGAGCCACGCACATGATCGATCACCCAAAGAATCTCCAGGCGCCCGATCCGTCCTTTGCCGGACTGGTCGCCGAGGGCAACGCCGAGCAAAGCGCGACACGATGGAAAAGAACGGTATACGTGCTGGGCGCGCTGCTGAGCCTGTTCCAGCTCTATACCGCTTTCTTTGGCGCCTATGTCTCGATCATTCAGGGGGCGATCCACCTGGGGTTGGCCAGCGCCCTGATCTTTCTGGTCTATCCGATCTCGCCCGCGCATCGGGATACGACATGGCGCAGGATCGTCGACCTGGCGCTGGCCGCCGCCGCGGCCGGGGCTTGCTTCTATATCCAGTTCAACTACGACCGCCTGGTCGATGATGCGATTCTGTTCGGTTATAGCGGCATGGACGTCGTTGTCGCGTCGACCGGGATCATACTGGTGCTGGAAGCCACGCGTAGAAGCGTCGGTGCGCCGATCGTCATCATTGCGGTCGTAGCCCTGATGTACAGCTTGTTTGGCAACTACAGTCCAGTGTTCACCCATTCGGGCATGAGCTGGAGCCGGCTTGCCACGGAATCATTCTTCACGACCTCCTCGGTGTTTGGGACGCCAATACAGGTCTCGGCCACATTCATCTATCTGTTCCTGTTTTTCGGTGTGGTGCTCATCGAAACCAATGTGGGCAAGTTTTTTACTGACATCGCATTCCTGGCGGTGGGGCGCTTTACAGGGGGGCCCGCGAAGGCCGCGGTCATCGCCAGCGGCCTGCAAGGCATGGTGTCCGGCAGCTCAGTGTCCAATACCGTGGCGTCCGGCTCGTTCACCATCCCCATGATGAAGCAGGCCGGTTTTCGCCCGGAATTCGCCGGTGCCACCGAGGCCTCGGCATCGACCGGCGGGCAGCTCGCACCGCCGGTCATGGGGGCGGCGGCGTTCATCATGGCCGCCATGACCGGCGTTCCTTACAACGAAATCATTGTCCTGGCGGCGGGGCCGGCCATCCTGTATTTTCTTGGTGTTTTCATATCGGTGCATTTTGAAGCCAAGCGGATGGGGATCACCGGTCTACGAAAGGAAGACCTGCCCCGGCGCAGCATCATCCTGAGGAAACTGTATCTCTTCGCGCCTTTGCTCGTCATCGTTCTTGTGCTGCTGAGCGGCCGCACGCCCACGTTCGCGGCCTTGCTGGCCATCGGCGCAACGATTGGGGTCAGTTTTGTGTCAGCGGAGGACCGCCTGGACTGGCGCAGCTTGCTGGGCTTGCTGCAGGCCGGTGCGCGGGCGGCGTTGCCCGTCATCGCGGCGTGCGCAACCGCCGGCATCATTGCCGGCACAGTCACCATCACGGGGCTGGGCGGCAAGCTCGCATCGACCGTCATAGAGATCGCCGCGGGGCAATTTTCCCTGACCTTGATCATGACGATGCTGGCTTGCCTCGTCCTGGGCATGGGGTTGCCCACCACGGCGAACTACGTCGTCACGGCCACCGTGGCAGCGCCCATCCTGGCGGCGCACTTTGGCACCCCTGTCATCGCCGCCCATATGTTTGTGTTTTACTTTGGCATTCTCGCCGATATCACGCCGCCCGTATGCTTGGCCGCCTATGCCGGCGCGGGCATTGCCGGCGCCAATCCGATGCGTACCGGCGTGATCGCATTCAAGCTCGCCATCGGCGCGTTGATCGTGCCCTACGCCTTCATGTTCAATCCGGCATTGCTATTGCAGGATGCGCATATTGGCTACTACCTGTTCTCGATCACGATGCTCTTGTTCGCGATCACGGCCGTGAGCAGCGCCATGGGTGGTTTCCTGCTCGTCAGAAGCACTGTGCCCGAACGCTGCGCCCTGCTCGCAGCCGGCCTCGTGCTGATTTCGCCGCAACCCGAACCGATCGGCGTCGGGTTGACAGTGCTTGCGCTGGTGGTCATCAAGCAGGCGTATCGGCGCTTTGCTGCGGGCGGGTCCCAAGGATAGGCGCTGCCGCGCCCACTCAGGCGCTCCAGATCATTTTGACCGAAATCGCGATGGCGACCGTCGACATGACGATCTTGATGAGGCGATGGCCCTGGCTGACCACCAGGCGCGCGCCGATTGCGCCGCCGATCCATTGACCGGCCAGCAGGGGCAGGCCGAAGATCCAGACGATGTTGCCGTTCAGGGTAAAGAACATGACCGAGGCGATATTGCTGCTCAGGTTCAGCAGTTTGGTGTGGGCCGTGGCCTTGACCAGATTGAAGCCCAGCAGGGTGACCAGCGAGATGGCCAGGAAGGTGCCCGCGCCCGGGCCGAAGAATCCATCGTAGAAGCCGATCAGCGGCGCACAAGCGAGGGCGTAGGCGGCGCTCGAGATGCGCGCCTTGCGATCCTCGGCACCGACCTTGGGCGACAACAGGAAATACAGGGCGAAGCCGATCAGCAGGATGGGGATCAGCCGGCTGAGCACCGAGCTGTCGATCTGCGTCAGCGCGATGGCGCCCGCCAAGGAGCCCGCGAAGGCCCCCAATGCCATCCAGCGACTGCCCTTGAGGTCGATCTGGCGCATGCGCAGGAAATGCAGGGTCGCGGCCGTCGAGCCCGCGATGCCGCCGATCTTGTTGGTGGCGATGGCGGCGCCCGGCGGCAGGCCGGCGGCCAGCAGCGCGGGAATGACGATCAGGCCGCCGCCGCCGGCGATCGCATCCACGATGCCGGCCAGCATGGCAACGAAAAACAGCAATATCGCGATCTCGGCGGAAAATTCCATGGCGGTGGCCCAAAGGGTCGGGCTGTCGGGTCGGCGGTAAAAAGACGGCGGGCCGGCACGTGCCGGCCCGCCGCCCCGTCATGCAAGGCTCAACGCTTGGCGATGTCGGCCTGGGCTTGCTTGACCAGGTCGGCGCCGATCTGCTTGGCCCACTTGTCGAACACCGGCTGGGTGACCTTGGCGAAGGCGTCGATCTGTTCGGGCGAGAGCACCGTGACGGTGACGCCGTGGCCTTCGATCTCCTTGAGCAGGGCATCGTCCGTGGCGGTCACGCCCTGGCGCGCGATGACGATTTCGCGCTTGCCGGCCTCCAGCGCCGCCTCGCGCACGATCTTCTGGTCCTCGGGCGTCCAGGAATTCCAGACCTCCTTGTTGACCACGAAGATCAGCGGATCGGCGACGTAGTTCCAGAGGGTCAGGTATTTCTGGGCCACGTCGTAGAGCTTGGCGCCCGCATAGATGGACAGGGGGTTTTCCTGGCCGTCGACCGCGCCGCTGGCCAGGGCAGGCTGGGCGTCGGCCCAGCTCATTTGCGTGGGATTGGCGCCCAGGGCGGTGAAGGTGTCGATGTACAGGGGCGAACCGACCACGCGCAGCTTCATGCCCTTGATGTCCTCGGGCGCCTTGACGGCGTGCTTGGAGTTGCTGAGCTGGCGGTAGCCGTTTTCGCCCCAGGCCAGGGGTACCACGCCTTTCTGCGACAGGATGTCGAAGAGCTTTTCACCGACCGGGCCCTGGGTCAGGGCGTCGATGGCCGGATAGTCGGGCATCAGGAAGGGCAGCGAGAACAGGTTCAGTTCCTTGACCTGCGGCGACCAGTTGATGGTCGAGCCGATCGCCATGTCGATCACGCCCTGGCGGATGGCGGTGAACTCGCGGGTCTGGTCGCCCTGCACCAGGGAGGTGCCGGGATAGATCTTGATGTTGATGCGGCCGTCGGTGCGCTCGCGCACCAGGTCGGACCAGATCACCGCGCCCTGGCCCCAGGGAAAGGTGGTGCCGACCACGATCGACAGCTTGTATTCGGATTTGTAGTCGGCGGCCTGGGCGACGCCCGTGGCCGACAGGGCGGCGGCCGCGAACGCGGCGGCCCCCAGCAGGTTGCGCAGTTTCATGAAGGACTCCTCCTCTGTGTGGTATCGAATGTGAGGTCGTGTTAACAGGCCCTAGTATCCCAGGTAATGCGGCAGCCACAAGGCGGTCTGCGGGAACAGGATGACCAGCGCCAGGGCGCACAGCATGCCGCCCACCAGCCACAGCACCCAGCGGACGGTGCTCTCGATGGGCACGTTGGCGATCCGGCAGGACACCATCAGGTTGACGGCGATGGGCGGGGTGAACTGGCCGACGGCCACCATCAGGGTGAGCAGCACGCCGAACCACACCACGTCCCAGTTGAATGCCTGGGCGATGGGCAGGACCAGGGGCACGAAGATCAAGAAGATCGAGATCCCGTCCAGGAACATGCCCAGGACGATCAGCAGCAGGATCAGCAGGGCCAGCACGCCGTGCTCGCCCAGCCCGGAATGCACGATGGCCTGGGTGATGGGGTCGATGATGCTCAGGGTGGACAGCGACCAGGCGAATATTCCGGCCAGCGTGACCACCAGCATGATCACGGCCGAGAGCTCGCCCGCCTCGCGCAGAATGGGAAACAGGTCGCGCACGGTCATGGTGCGGTGGACGACCATGCCGATGAACAGGCCGTAGAACACCGCGACCACCGCGGCCTCGGTGGGCGTGAAATAGCCCATGCGCATGCCGCCCAGGATGATGACCGGCGCCGCCAGGCCCCAGAGGGCCTCGTAGAGGCTGCGCCAGAACGGCGGCCGGGGTTCGGCGCGCGCTTGCGCGCCCATGCCGCTGCGGCGCGCGAGCCAGACGGCGGGGATGATGAGGCCGATGCCGGCGAGGATGCCCGGCACCATGCCGGCGGCAAATAGCGCGGGCACCGAAGCCTGCGGCACGAGGATGGAGTAGACGATGAAGGCGATCGACGGCGGGATCAGGATGTCGGTGGCCGCGCCGGCGGCGACGACGCTCGCCGAATAGGCGGGCGGGTAGCCGGCGCGGTTCATGGCGCCGATCATGACGGCGCCCACGGCGGCCGCGCAGGCCGGTCCCGAGCCCGAGATGCCGCCCAGGAACATCGCCACGCCGATCGCCACGACCGCCAGCATGCCCGGGCCGTGCCCGGTGATGGCGACGGCCAGGCGCACCAGGCGGGCCGCGACCCCCGAGCGGTCGAAGATCGAGCCGACCAGTACGAACATCGGGATGGCCAGCAGGGGATATTTCGCCAGCCCGGCGTAGAAGCTCTGCGACACCGCCATGAGGCCGAACCAATGGGTCTCGGGGTTGGCCAGGGCGATGGCCAGCGTGCCGGCCGCACCCAGCGCCACGCCCACTGGCACGCCGATGATCATCAGGCCGACGAACAGGATGAACAGCAGCCAGGGGATCATGCGGGCTCCTGCAGGCGCCGGCGCAATAGGCCCGCGATCCGCAGCGCGATCGCCGCGGACAGCACGGGCAGCCACATGGAATACCACCAGGTCGGCACGCCGATCGCGGGCGAGGTGTCGCCCCAGTTGTACTCGTCGAGCGCCATGCGCCCCAGCAGGATGGTCAGGATCACGAAGAACGCCAGCGTGATGCCGTGGGCGAGGATCGCCAGCCGGCGCTGGCGGATGGTCGGGCCGCCGTCGGCGTACAGTTCGATGCGGATGTGCAGATTGCGCACGAAGGCCGAGGCGCCCGCGCTCATGGTCAGCACGATGAGCAGGAAAATCGAGATTTCCTCGGTCCAGGCGAAGGACTCGTCCGTGAGGTAGCGCACGATGACGTTGGCCATGGTGATCACCGCCAGGGCGCCGATGGTGAGGACGGTGATCCAATCCTCGAATCGCAGCGGCACGCGGACGGGTGGATCGGGCGGCGGGATGGTGGCTGCGGCGGCGTACTCGTCGGGTTCGGGGCGATCGGGGGGAGGGGACATGGGTGTTTGGGGGTGGAAAATGCCCCTCATACTAGCGCGGTCTGGCGTTCCTGCCATTCGGGAGTATCCCAGGGGTGGGCATCACTTCCTGGATTTTTTCTTGTGCTCGTCCTTCGCTTTCTTGTGCCCGTCCTTCGCTTTCTTGCGCTTGGCGGGCTTTTCCGCGGCCGGCAAGGTGACGGCGAGCATGGTGCCTCGGCAGTCGGGCGCGCCGCACAGGCAGCGGTAATGGCGCTTGAGCGTGGGCGTGAGCTTTTCCTCGGTGACCAGGCCGTAGTCGTACAGCAGTTCCGTCCCGGCGGGGATGTCGCACAGGGCGTGGATGGTGACACGCGTACCCTCGTCGTTTTCGCGCGCCTCGCAGTTGGGGGCGCAGGAATGATTGACCCAGCGGGCGTCGTTGCCGCGCTGGCCGCCGTCGATCACCAGGCCGCAGCTGAGCGAGAAATAGAACGTGTGGTAGGGGTCGTCGGGATTCACGGGCCAGCGCGCGTCCGCCTGCTCGGACGTGAGGCGCCGACCGGTGTAGGCGAAGATCTGGGTGTCCGCCGGGATGTCGCGGGCGGCGAACACGCCCGTGCCGTGCAAGGGGGATGCACGGACGATGTGCCAGGGTCGACGTGTGGCCATGGGGCGTGAGCAGGATGAAAAGCGATAAACTGGGCCATTATCCCTGATTTGGCGCTCCAAGGTTTCATGAACGCGAATGTGAACGCACCCGGCCGCAACGGTGCCGAGGTCCTGCTGGACAATCTGATCGCCCTGGGGGTGGACACGGTCTTCGGCTATCCGGGCGGCGCCGTGCTGCCCTTGTACGACGCCCTGTATGCCGAAACCCGCATCCGCCACGTGCTGGTGCGCCACGAGCAGGCCGCCATGCACGCCGCCGAGGGCTATGCCCGCTCGACCGGGCGCCCGGGCGTGGTCCTGGTCACCTCGGGGCCGGGCATGTCCAACACCACCACGGGCCTGCTCGATGCCCTGTGCGATTCCATTCCGGTGCTGTGCATCAGCGGCCAGGTGGCCACCAGCGCCATCGGCACCGATGCCTTCCAGGAATGCGACGCGGTGGGGATCTCGCGGCCGGTGACCAAATGGAACGCCCAGATCCGCCGGGTCGAGGACGTGGCCGCGCTGGCGGCCAAGGCCCTGCGCCTGACGCGCAGCGGGCGCCCCGGCCCCGTGCTGCTGGACTTTCCCAAGGATATCCAGACGGCGCTGGTTCCGCCGGATTGCCTGCGCGCCGAACCCGAGGCGCCGGCCGTGGCCGAAACCCTGCCGGCGGCGACCGAGGCGGCGCTCAAGCGCGCGGCGGCTTTGATCGCGCGCGCCCGGCGGCCGGTGTTCTACGGCGGCGGCGGGCTCATCAACTCGGGGCCGGACGCCTGCCACGCGTTCCGCAGCCTGGTCCAGGAGGTCGGCGCGCCCTGCACCCTGACCCTCATGGGCCTGGGCGCCTACCCGGCCGACGACCGGCAGTTCCTCGGCATGCTGGGCATGCACGGCACGCTGCAGGCGAACCTCGCCATGCACCACGCCGACCTCATCGTCTGCGTCGGGGCGCGCTTCGATGACCGCATCACCGGCCGGCTGTCGGACTTCTGTCCCCACGCCGACAAGATCCACCTGGACATCGACCCGGCCTCGATCAACAAGGTGGTGCGCGCCGACGTGGCCCTGGTCGGCGATTGCTACCCCTTGCTGCGCGCCCTGCACAAGGAACTGGGCGCCCAGTCCCCCGAGGCCGGCCGCCTGGACGAGTGGTGGCAGCGCATCGCCGTCTGGCAGGCGCGGGACTGCCTGGCATTCGAGCCCTCCGCCGAACACATCCTGCCCCAGGACCTGATGCGGCGCCTCGACGCCGCCCTCCAGGGGGGCGACGCCATCGTCGCCACCGACGTGGGCCAGCATCAAATGTGGGCCGCGCAGTACATCCGCATCGCGCACCCCAACCGCTGGCTGACCTCCGGCGGCGCGGGCACGATGGGCTATGGGCTACCGGCCGCCATCGGCGCCCAGATCGCCCATCCCGACAAGACCGTCGTCTGCGTCAGCGGCGACGCTTCGGTACTGATGAACATCCAGGAACTGGCCACCGCGGCGCAGCACCGCGCGCCGGTCAAGCTGATCCTGTGCAACAACGGCCACATGGGGATGGTGCGCCAGTGGCAGGAACTGATACACGACGGGCGTTACAGCCATAGCTACAATGCCTCGATTCCGGACTTCGTGGCCCTGGCCGGCGCCTTCGGCTGGGGGGCGGCGCGGGTCGACCATCCGGATGACCTGGAGGCCGCGCTGGCCGCCTGCCTGGCCCATGACGGCCCGTATTTCCTGGATGTGGCGGTGGTGCCGCTGCAGAACTGCTTTCCCATGATGCCGGCGGGCTACGGCCACCAGCAGGTGATGCTGTCCGAGGATACCTGGTACGTCGAGGCCTGAGGGCGCGGCGTCCCATGACCCGGCGGCGGAAGGGGATTTGGGGGTTGATGCGGGCGATGCCGTGCTTGAATGGCGATGCGGATTCGTGCTTGAATTCGTCGTGGAACGTGCGCGTGCGGCGCTTCGGCGCACGGCACACAGAATAATCATCGGGAGAATTGCTCATGCAATACGGGAAACGAATGTTCAAATGGCTGGCCGCCGCGGCTCTGGCGGGCGCGACGGCGGCCTCGCCGGTCCTTGCGCAGACCTCGCTGAAAATGGCCTATGCCCTGTCCGAGAACTCGCACTACGGGGCGGGCGCGGCGGCCTTCGTGCAGGCCCTGCAAGGCGGCGCCGGCGATGCGTTCAAGATCGAGCAGTTTCCCAACAGCGCGCTGGGCGGCGAGCGCGAGGTGATCGAGGGCCTGCAGCTGGGCACCATAGACCTGGCGATCGTGTCCACGGGCGCCACCCTGAATTTCGTGCCGCAGACCGGCGTGTTCGACATTCCCTTCCTGTTTCGCGACCTGGCCCATGCGCGCAAGGTTCTGGACGGCAAGATCGGCCAGGACATGCTGGCCGAGTTTCCGAAGCGCGGCCTGGTCGCGCTCGCCTGGGGCGAGCAGGGCTTCCGGCACCTGACCAACAACGTGCGCGCCGTCAAGGAGCCCGCCGACATCAAGGGCCTCAAGATCCGCACCACGGAAAACCCGATCCACATCGCGGCCTTCCGCGAACTCGGCGTGCTGGCCACGCCCATGGCCTGGCCGGAGGTCGCGACCGCCCTGCAGCAGGGCACCATCGACGGACAGGAAAACCCCTTGTCGGTGATCGTGTCGGTCAAGATGTGGCAGCTGCAGAAATACCTGTCGCTGACCGCGCACGTCTATGGCCCCGCGCTGGTGCTGATGTCGCCCTCGGCCTACGGCGCGCTGTCCGATGCCGACAAGACCCACTTCAAGGAGGCCGCCGCGGCCTCGGCCCAGGCCATGCGCGATTTCGTCGACAACGTCGAGAAGGTCGGCGTCGAGGAACTCAAGTCCCATGGGATGGCGGTCAACACGGTCGACCACGCAGCCTTCGTGAAGGCGGTCGAGCCGGTCTATCCGCAATACTACAAGCAGTTCGGCCAGGAGCTGGTCGACGCCATCCGCAACACCCAGTAAGACCATGCGCCTCATCGCCTGCATCGACCGCGGCCTGTACCGCGGGGTCTCGCTGATCGCGCAGTGGCTGTTGTTCAGCGCGGTGGCGGCGGGCTTCTACCAGGTCCTGGCGCGCTTCGTGCTGGAGTCGCCCTCGGCCTGGAGCGAAGCCTGGACCCGGGCCTCGGTCATCTGGGCGGTCATGCTGGGCGTGGCCCTGGCGTTTCGCCAGGGCGCCATGCTCAGCGTCGACATGCTGCATAACCTGCTGGGAGGGTCCCGGGCGCGGCGCCTCGAGCACCTGGTCCTGGTCATCGTGGTGGGCTTCCTGGGCTTCCTTGCCTGGGTGGGGGCCCAGATGACCTGGCGCGTGCGCTTCCAGACCATGCCCAGCCTGGATGCCTCGATCTCGTGGGTCTACCTCGCCATCCCCATCGGCGCCGTGCTGTCGCTGGCCGCCGTCCTCGCGTACTGGGCCGAAGGCCCCAGGCGCCAGCACATCGACAATATCTGAGTCCCGGAGGGCCGGCGCATGTCCCAGCTGATGGTCGTATCCATGCTGATGTTTTTCGTGCTGACGGTGCCGGTGGCGGTGTCCATCGGCCTGGCCAGCATGCTGGGCGTCGGCTGGGACGGCCACATGACGTGGCTGGTCATCGCCCAGCAGCTCTACGCGGCCCTGGACAAGTATCCGCTGATGGCCGTGCCGTTCTTCATCCTCGCCGGCAACCTGATGGAGGCGGGCGGAATTTCCGAGCGCATGGTCGAATTCGCCAAGAGCGTGGTGGGCGGGATGCAGGGCGGCCTGGCCTGCAGCTGTGTGCTGACTTGCATGATCTTTGCCGCGGTGGCCGGGTCCAGTGTGGCCACGACCTTCGCGGTGGGCGCCATCCTCATCCCCGCCATGGTCAAGCACGGCTATCCGGCGCCGTTCGCGGCCTCGCTGCAGGCGTCCGCGGCCGAACTGGGCGTCATCATCCCGCCCTCGATACCCATGATTCTGTACGCCGTGTCGACCGACACGTCGGTGGGCGAGGTCTTCATCGCCGGCATCGGGCCGGGCCTGCTGATCGTCGTGGGCCTGATGGGCTATGTCTGGCTGTATGCCCGCCGCCATGGCCTGGGCACGCGCGACGGCGAGGGGCGCCTGCCTTTGTGGACGGCGTTCAGGCGCGCCTGGTGGGCGCTGCTGATGCCCGTCATCATCCTGGGCGGGATCTACGGCGGCATCTTCACGCCCACCGAGGCATCCGCCGTGGCGGTGGCCTATGCGCTGGTCGTGGGGATCTTCGTGTATCGGCGCTTGACCCTGCCTGTGCTCTCGCAGACCTTCCATCGCTCGGTGGTGTCCACGGCCATCATCATGTTCATCATCGCCAACGCGGGGGTGTTCGGCTTCCTGCTCAATCGCGCGGGGGTGCCGATGGCGCTGGGCCATTGGCTGGCCCAGGTGTTCAGCAGCGAGTTCAGCTTCCTGCTGGGGGTGAACGTCGCCCTGTTCATCATCGGCATGTTCATCGAGACCTCGGCCTCCATCGTGGTGCTGGCGCCGCTGTTGTTGCCGGTGGCGATGCAGTTCGGCGTCGATCCGGCCCATTTCGGCGTGATCATGGTGGTGAACCTGGCCCTGGGCATGGTGACGCCGCCCTTCGGCGTGAACCTGTTCGCCGCCTGCACGGTGGCCAAGGTGCCCATCGAGCGCCTGGTCCGGCCCCTGTTGCCTTTCGTCGGCGTGGTGGTGGCCTGCCTGATGGTGATCACCTATTGGGCGGAGCTGTCGCTGTACTTCCGCGACCTCGCCTACCGCTAGGATTCGGCCCCAGGACCCGCCAGGCGGCGTTGCAAATGCTCGCAATGGCGCTGCCATTGCTGTGCTTTGCGCCTTGCCTGACAGGCCCTGGGACCGAACCTCGGCAGATGTGAGGGTTCGTGCCTAGCCGGCCGTCTTTGTGGCCTTTTTTGTGGCTTTCTTCGCGGCCTTCTTGGCGGGGGCCTTCTTGGCTGCCGCCTTGGTGGCGGTTTTCTTGGCCGCGGTCTTGGCGGGCGTCTTGGTGACCGCCGTTTTTGCCGCCGCGCCGGTGGCCTTGGCGCCCGCCTTGGGCGCGCGCACCTCGAATTCGAAGCCGATCTTGCCGTTGGCCTGGCGCACCAGGTAGGCCTTGAACTTGCGGTTGGTGCGGCTGGAGACGAAGCCCTCGAGCAGGTCGGTCTTGCCCTCGGTCAGCAGTTTGGTCGCCTGCGCGGCGCTGACTTCCTGCTGGAGGATGATCTTGCCGGTGCGGAAGTCGCAGGTCTTGTCCGGGCCGACCGAGTGTTCGCAAACGTAGTTCAGGCCGTGCTCGTAGACCTTGCCGCCGCACTTGGGGCAGGGGCCGACGGGCGTATGGCCGGAAAAGTCGACGGCCTCGGCGTCCTCGTCGTCCTTCTGGCCGAAATCGAACTCGAGCTTGTATTCGTCGGTGATGCGCAGCAGGGCGGCAAACGGTCGGCCCATCTTGCTGATGAAACCGGTCAGGGGGCCGAGTTCGCGGCGGGCGAGCAGCTCCTCGACCTCGGCGATCTCGAAGGTGCGCCCGCCGGGGTGCTTGCCGATCGAGAAATCGCAGGCGGTGCAGGCATAGCGGCGGTAGTTTTCCTTGACCACGCCGCCGCACTTGGGACACGGGGTTTGCAGGGTCGCGTAGTCGCCCGGCACGGTGTCGCGTTCGTATTCCTTGGCGCGCTTGACGATGACCTGGGTCATTTGCGCGATCTCGCGCATGAAGGCCGCGGGGTCGAGGTCGCGCTGCTCGATTTGTTTCAGGCGGTGTTCCCACTCGCCGGTGAGTTCGGGCGAGGTGAGTTCGTTGACGCCCAGGCCCGAGAGCAGGGTCATGAGCTGGCGCGCCTTGGCGCTGGGCACCAGGTCGCGTCCCTCGCGGCGCAAATAGCCTTCGTTCAGCAAGCCCTCGATGATGGCCGCGCGCGTCGCCGGGGTCCCCAGGCCGCGCTCGGACATGGCCTCGCGCAGGGCCTCGTCGTCGACGAGCTTGCCGGCGCCCTCCATGGCCGAGAGCAGCGTCGCCTCGTTGAAACGCGCCGGCGGCTTGGTCGCCAGGCCGCGCGCCTCGATGTCCTCGGTGCGCACGGCCTCGCCCTGCGCCACGGGCACCAGCGAGCCGTCCTCGCCCTGGGCGTCGCGGCCGTAGATGGCCAGCCAGCCCGGCGAGACCAGGACCTTGCCCTCGGTCTTGAAGCGGTGGCCCGAGACTTCGGTGATGCGGGTGGTGACGCGGAATTCCGCCGCCGGGAAAAACACGGCGAGAAAGCGGCGCGAGACCAGTTCGTAGATCTTGGCCTCGGCCTCGCTGAGCTCGCGCGGAACCTGCAGGGTGGGAATGATGGCAAAGTGATCCGAGACCTTCTTATTGTCGAAGATCCGGCGATTGGGCTTGATCCAGCCTTGCTCGATCGCCTGATGGGCAAAGGGCCGCAGGCCCCGGGCCACGCCCGATTCGCTGCCCGAGATCGCCTGCATGGTCTGGCGCACCGTGGCCAGGTAGTCCTCGGGCAGGTAGCGCGAATCGGTCCGGGGATAGGTGAGGGCCTTGTGGCGTTCGTAGAGGGTCTGGGCCAGTGCCAGGGTGGTCTTGGCCGAGAAGCCGAAGCGCGAGTTGGCCTCGCGCTGCAGGGTGGTCAGGTCGAACAAGGCAGGCGACTGCTGGGTGCTGGGCTTGGATTCCTCGGTGACTGTGCCGGGTTGCTCGCGGCAGGCGGCGACGATGGTCTGGGCCGCCGTGGCCGACCACAGGCGGGAATCGCGGCGCTCGGGATCCTGTTCGTCCTTGGTGAATGCCGGGTCGAACCAGCGGCCCTCGTAGAGCCCGGCGGCGGCGACAAAGGTGGCGTGGACCTCCCAGTAGTCGCGCGAGACGAAACGGCGGATGCGCTCCTCGCGCTCCATCACGATCGCCAGGGTCGGGGTCTGGACACGGCCCACCGGCGTCTTGAAGAACCCGCCGTCCTTGCTGTTGAAGGCCGTCATGGCCCGGGTGCCGTTGATGCCCACCAGCCAGTCGGCCTCGGCGCGGGCGCGCGCGGCCGCCTCGAGGGGCTTCATGGTCTCGTCGCTGCGCAGATTGGCGAAGGCCTCGCGGATGGCCGCCTGCGTCATGGATCGCAGCCACAGGCGCTGGATCGGCTTGTGCACGTTGGCGTACTGGACGATATAGCGAAAGATGAGCTCGCCCTCGCGGCCCGCGTCGCAGGCGTTGATGACCGCGCCCACGTCCTTGCGCTTGAGGAGCTTGACCAGGAGCTTCAGGCGCTCGGCCGAGCGCTTGTCGGTCGGCCCCAGCTCGAATTTGGGCGGGATGACCGGCAGATGCGCGAAGCTCCACTTGCCGCGTACCGGGTCGTTGGGCGCAACGAGGCTCAACAGGTGGCCGACGCTCGACGACAGGACGTACTCGCCGCTCTCGAAGTAATCCCCCTCTCGGGTGAAGCCGCCCAGGGCACGGGAAATGTCGAGTGCAACCGATGGTTTTTCAGCAATGATCAGCGTTTTAGTCATGGGGTCCCAGTGGCTGGAATTTCAGCCGCGATAGCGCGGATCATACGAGGCTGATGTCATACCATGCAAGTCGTGTGCCCTTTGCGGCGCTCCGCTGGCGGGCTTGCCGGGCCAGGAACGGCGGGCCTGGCAACGGTCGCATCGAGCGGTGTTGCATTAGGGTAAGCCATGACGCGCCATGTCCGGTAAAGATATGGTGATGTCCGTAATCGATCTATGATGGCCCTGGGGCAGTCTCTAACATGCCTTCATCCGGTGCCCGCTGGGGCGCCGGCTGATCGTTCTCATGGAGGAGACCCTCATGAAATCCCCTGCTGTTCTGAAGATGGCGCTGCTGCCCGGGCTGATGTTCGCTTCGGCGCTGGCGACGGCGGCGCCCGTCAAGATCGCCCTCGTGGAAACCTTGTCCGGCCCCCAGGCCGCGACGGGCCTGACTTATCGGGCGGCCGTGCGCTATGCTGTCGAGCGGATCAACGCGGACGGCGGCTGGCACGGCGAGCCGCTCGAGCTGCTGGAGTATGACAACCAGGGCGGGCCGGCCGGCGCGGCCGACAAGCTGAAGGCCGCGATCTCCGACGGCGCGCAGATCGTCGTCCAGGGCGCGTCCTCCGCGATTGGCGGCCAGATCACGGAAGACGTCCGCAAATGGGACCTGCGCAATCCCGGGCGGGAGCTCATTTATCTGAACGTCGGTGCCGAGGCCCAGGCTCTCACCGGCGACAAGTGCCAGTTCTATCACTTCCGCGTCGCGGGCAATGCGCCGATGCGCGTCAACGCGCTGGTGGCCGGCATGAAGCAGGATCAGGCCCTGGGCTCCAAGGTCTATGCGATCAACCAGAATTATTCTTGGGGCCAGGACATGGAGCAGGCCATCGTGGACGGCGCGGCGGCCGGGGGCTACACCGTGGTCGAGAAAACACTGCACGATGTCGGCAAGATCCAGGATTTTTCGCCGTATGTGAACAAGATCGCCGCCTCGCACGCGGATACGGTGATGACGGGCAACTGGGGCAGCGACCTGCTGCTGCTCATGAAGGCGGCCAAGACGGCGGGCCTGAAGGCGCGCTTCGGCACGGTCTACCTGGATCAGCCTGGCAACATCGCCAACGCCGGTGATGTCGCTCTGGGCAACTACGTTGCGCAGACCTTCAACCCGGAGGCGGCCGGCGAGGCCGGTGCGGCATTCATGCAGGATTACCGGGCCAAGACGGGCCATGAGCCGACCTTCATCGAGCCCCAGACCGTCTTCGGCATGCTGCTGGTGGGCGAGGCGCTCCGGCAGGTGCCGGCCGGCGACGGCAAGCTGAACGTCCGCAAGCTCGCGCTGGCGCTGGAACAGGCCTCGATCGAGACGCCGATGGGCAAGCTCAGCATGCGCGCCCAGGATCACCAGGCCCTGCTGCCGCTGGCGGTGTCGGTCGTGTCCCGCGATGCGAAGTACAAGGCCGACGGGACGGACATGGGCTTCAAGCCGGTGAAGCGGTTCACGGCGGAAGAGGCCGCGGTGCCTGCGCAGGCCAGCTGCCGCATGCAACGCCCCGATTGACGCCATGGAACAACTTGCCACGCCTCTGCTCAATGGCGTCATCTACGGCCTGCTCCTGTTCATGGTGTCGGCCGGGCTGACGCTCATCTTCGGCATGATGGGCATCCTCAATTTCGCGCATGCATCCTTCTACATGCTGGGCGCCTATTTCGCGTATGCCCTGCAGGACGTGTTCGGCTTCTGGCCGGCGATCATCGTGTCGCCGCTGCTGGTAGGGGTCGTCGGCATCCTGGTGGAGCGCTACATCCTGCGGCGCGTGCACCGGTTCGGGCACGCCCATGAGCTGCTGATCACGTTCGGGCTGTCCTTCATCATCGTGGAGCTGGTCAAGCTGTTCTTCGGCAACTACCCGGTCAACTACCGGGTGCCGGCCAGCCTGGATTTCGCCGCGTTCACGATGGGATCGCTGGACTATCCGGCCTATCGCCTGTTCATGGGGATCGTGGCCATCGGCATGTTCGTGGCGATCTACCTGCTGCTCTCGCGCACCCGGGTCGGGATCGTGGTGCGCTCGGCGATCCATCGGCCCAAGATGGCCGAGGCGCTGGGCCACAACGTGCCGCGCGTGTTCATGGGCGTCTTCGGAGTGGGCGCGGCGATGGCGGGTCTGGCCGGCGCCGTGGCGGGCGCGTTCTACACCACCAGCCCCAACATGGCGCTGGAACTGGGCGTGCTCGTGTTCGTCGTGGTCGTGATCGGCGGCCTCGGGTCCCTGGAAGGCGCCATGCTGGCCTCGCTGCTCATCGGGATCGTGACCTCGGTGGCGGTGGGGATCGACGCGTCCCTGGCGGACTTCATGGCCCTGTTCGGCGCGGGCGACCTGGCGCGCGAGATCGGCGGAATCCTGGTGCTGAAGGTCTCCAGCCTGGCGGCCAGCCTGCCCTTTGCCCTGATGCTGCTGGTGCTGCTGGTGCGCCCCAGCGGGCTCATGGGCGACAAGGAGTGAGGCCATGAAAGTTCGCATGGTCCTGTTGGCGGCCGGTGTCTGCGTGCTGGCCGCCGCGCCCCTGCTGCTGTCGGATGGCCTGGTGAACGCCGCCATCTCCATGTTGATCGCGGCCTTGTTCGCCTGCGCCTACAACCTGCTTTGCGGGCAGGCCGGCATGCTGTCCTTCGGGCATTCCGCGTATTTCGGCGTGGGGGCGTTCGCCACGATCCATGCCATGAACGCGGTGGACGGGGCCGGCCTGCTGCCCACGCCGCTGATGCCGCTCGCGGGTGCCCTGGGCGGGCTGCTGTTCGGCTTTGCGGCGGGGTGGTTCTCCACGCAGCGGACGGGTGCCTATTTCGCCATGATCACCCTGGCGATCGCCGAGCTGCTGCACGCCATCGCGCCGCAGCTCAAGGGCGTCTTCGGGGGCGAGGCGGGCATCTCGTCGATGCGCATGCCCGCCTGGGGGTGGGACTTCGGGTCCACCACCGAGGTCTACTACCTGACGCTGGCCTGGGTGCTGGCGAGCCTGGCCGGGCTGTACCTGTTGACGCGCACGCCGCTGGGCCGCCTTGCCCTGGGGATCCGGGAGAACAGCCACCGCCTGCGTTTTCTCGGTTATGAAGTGCACCGCGTGAGCGTGCTCATCTTCGCGCTGTCCGGCATGTTCTCCGGCATCGCGGGCAGCCTGCAGGTCCTCAGCAACGAATCGGCCAATTATGTGATGTTCGATACCTCGCTGTCCGCGGCGGTCGTGCTGAACACCTACATCGGCGGCGTCCACGCCTTCCTCGGTCCCGCGCTGGGCGCGGCGCTGGTGACTTTTTTCGGCTATGCCGTGTCGGACCTGACCCAGTCCTGGCTGCTGTACCAGGGCGTGCTCTTCGTGCTCGTCATCATGTTCATGCCCACCGGCCTGGCTGGGCTGCTGGACCTGGCTTGCGGATCGGCGAGGCGGTATGGCGCGCGGGCGGTGGCGCCGGCCGCCGGCCTCTACGTCCTGGCCGGGGGCGCCTATGCGGCCGCGCTCGTGTTCCTCACAGAACTGCTGCAGCGCCTGTTCTCCCAGGACTATCGCAGCCTCGCGCAGGCGGCCGGCGCGGGGCACTGGCCCCCTGTGCGCATGTTCGGCCACGACTGGACGCCTCTGGGCACATGGACGTGGGTGGCGCCCGCCGCCCTGATCGTCGCCGGCTGGCTGTGCTGGAGAGCCGCCACGGCCGTCGTCCGCCGCCTGCAGGAGGCCGCGCCCGCCGTGCCGGCCGGCGCCGCGGGCATGGCCTCCCCTGGGAGGACCGCATGAGCGCCGCCATCCTGTCCCTTGCGGACGTGCACAAATCCTTCGGCCCGGTGGAGATCATCCGGGGCGTGAGCCTGACGGTGGGCGCGAATGAGCGGCATGCCGTCATCGGACCCAACGGCGCCGGGAAGTCGACGCTGTTCCATCTCATTTCAGGCCAGTTGCGTCCGAGCGCCGGCGGGATCTTCCTGGCGGGCGAGCCCATCGCCGGGCACAGCCCGCAGGCCGTGAACCGGCTGGGATTGGCGCGGTCCTTCCAGATCACCAACATCTTCCCCCGGCTGAGCGTCTTCGAGAACATCCGCCTTGCGGTGATGCGGTCCCATGGCCTGCAGTATTGCTTCTGGCAGTGGGTCGACCGCAATCGCCGGGTGCGCGAGCAAAGCGAGGCCTTGCTCGAAAGCGTCCGCCTCGGGCATCGCGCGGGCGCCGTGGCGGGCGAGCTCTCGTATTCGGAACAGCGGTCCTTGGAGATCGCGATGACGCTGGCCTCCGATCCCCGGATCATCCTGCTCGACGAGCCCATGGCCGGCATGTCCCGGGAGGAGACCCAGTACACCACGGCGCTCATCCGCGAGGTCACGCAGGGGCGCGCCCTGTTGATTGTGGAGCACGATATGGAGGTGGTGTTCTCGCTGAGCGAGCGAGTCAGTGTCCTGGTGTATGGCCGCATCATCGCGAGCGGCACGCCCGGCGAGATCCGCGGCAATGCCCAGGTCCGTGAGGCCTATCTGGGCGAGGAGGCCACCGCATGATCGCCGAAACGCCGGTGCTGCAGGTGGAGGACCTGCACGCCCATTATGGCAAGAGCCATGTCCTGCACGGTGTGAGCTTCGAGGTCCGCCCCCATGAGGTGGTCGGGCTGATCGGCCGCAACGGCTCGGGCCGGTCCACGACGCTGAAGGCGATCATGGGCCTGGTGCCGCCCACCTCGGGGCGGGTGATGCTGCAGGGACGGCCTCTGGCGGGCCGCCGGCCCTACGAGATTGCGCGGGCGGGCATCGCCTACGTGCCCGAAGAGCGCGAGGTGTTCGTCAACCTGACGGTCGACGAGAACCTGCGCATGGGCGAACAGCCGGCGGCCGAGGGCGCGCCGTCCTGGACCCCGGCGCAGATGTTCGACTATTTCCCCCGCCTGAAGGAGCGGCGCAATACGCTGGCCGGCAGCCTGTCGGGCGGAGAGCAGCAGATGCTGACGATCTGCCGGTCCCTGCTGGGCAATCCCCGCGTGCTGCTGATCGACGAGCCCACCGAGGGCCTGGCGCCCCGCATCGTGGCGGCCGTCAGCGACTGTATCCAGGACATCCACCGGCGCGGCGTCTCGGTGGTGCTCGTGGAGCAGAAGCTCACGATCGCGCTGCGCGTGTCCACGCGCATGTGCGTCATGGGGCAGGGCAGGATCGTCCGCGAGGGCGCGCCCGGGGACATCGCGGGCAATGAGGCCCTGCTGGCGGAATGGCTGGCGGTCTGAGGTTTGAACGATGCGGCCGGCCCCGGCCGCGCAGAGGTCTGGAAACGGAAACATGAAACACTCGAACGACAAAGTCATCATCACCTGCGCCGTGACGGGCGGCATCCACACGCCGACGATGTCCCCGCACCTGCCCCTGACGCCGGAGCAGATCGCGGAACAGGCCATCGCGGCCGGCGCGGCGGGTGCGGCCATCCTGCACCTGCACGCCCGGGACCCCCGCGACGGCAGGCCCACGCCGGACCCGCAGGTCTTCCAGCAGTTCGTCCCCCGGATCAAGGCGGCCACCGACGCCGTCATCAACATCACGACCGGCGGCACGGCGCGGATGAGCCTGGCCGAGCGCCTGGCGTACCCGCTGGCGGCCCGCCCGGAAATGTGCTCGCTGAACATGGGCTCCATGAACTTCTCGATCCATCCGGTCGCCCGCCGCATCAGCGACTGGAAATACGACTGGGAAAAGTCCTATGTCGAGGGCATGGAGGACCAGATCTTCCGCAATTCCTTCAAGGACATCGCGCACATCCTGCGCGCGCTGGGCGAGATCCACGGCACCCGCTTCGAGTTCGAGTGCTATGACATGGGCCATCTCTACAACCTGGCCCACTTCGTCGACCAGGGCCTGGTGCGCACGCCGCTCTTCATCCAGTTCGTCCTCGGCGTCCTGGGCGGCATCGGGCCGGACCCGGCCAACCTGGTCCACATGCGCGACACCGCGGACCGTCTGTTCGGGCGGGAAAACTACCGGTTCTCCGTGCTGGGCGCCGGCCGGCACCAGATGGGGCTGACGACCATGGCCGCTGTCATGGGCGGCAATGTCCGGGTGGGCCTGGAGGACAGCCTGTTCCTGTCCCGGGGCGAGCTGGCTTCGTCGAATGCGGACCAGGTGCGCAAGATCCGCCGTATCCTGGAAGAACTGTCATTGGAGATCGCGTCGCCGCGCGAGGTCCGGCAGATGCTGGGCCTGAAGGGCGCGGACAAGGTCGGCTTCTAGTCCGCCGGGCGGCACCCCGGGCGCCGCCCGGCCCGGACGGGCCATGTCACAGGTATTCGACGTTGCCGTCCACGCTGATCGCCTGGCCGGTGATGTTCGCCGCCGCCGGTGTGGACAGGAACAGCGCCATGGCCGCGATGTCCTCGGCCGAGACCATGCGGCGCAGAGAGATCTTCTGGAGATACTGCTCGCGCATCGCGGCGTCGTCCAGATCCAGGGCCTGCGCGCGCGCCGCGATGACGCGGTCCATGCGCGGACCGGACACCACGCCCGGGAGCACCGCGTTGACGCGGACGCCGTCGGGGCCGAGTTCCGCCGCAAGGGACTTCATCAGGCCGACGACCGCCCATTTGCTGGCGGCATAAGGCGTGCGGAAGGGATAGCCCAGGCGGCCCGCGACCGAGGACATGGCGACGATGTGCGGGCTGTGCGGCGATTGCTTCAGATGGGGAACGGAGTGATGCAGAAAATAGAACTGGCTGTTCAGGTTGGTGTCGATCGTGCGCTGCCAGTCGGACGCGGCCAGGCTGTGGATGCCGCCCGTCGGGCCGGCGATGCCGGCATTGTTGACCAGCACGTCCAGGCCGCCCAGGTCCTGCGCGGCCTCGTCCACGGCCCGGGCGACCGCCGCGGCCTCGCTGACGTCGATGACGGCGCCCAGGACATCCGGATGGTCCCGCCGGAAGGCGGCCAGCGCCTGGGCGTCGACGTCGCAGACATACACGCGGGCCCGGGCCTCGAGGAAGCCTTCCGCAATGGCCGCGCCGATGCCGGCGGCGCCGCCGGTGATCAGCACCCTCAGGCCCTGGGGGACGAGCAGACGTTGAGTGATGGACATGTCAGATACTCAGCCCGCCGGTGACCTCGATCACGGCACCGTTGATGTAGCTGGCCTCGTCGCTGGCCAGGAATGCATACACTTTGGCGATCTCTTCCGCAGCCCCCAGGCGCCGCAGCGGCACCTGCTCGCACATCCGCGTCAGGATTTCGTCCGGCACGCTGTCGAGCATGGGCGTCTGGATGAAGCCCGGCGCCACGGCATTGACCCGGATGCCCTTGGGGCCAAGCTCGCGGCACCAGGTCAGGGTGAAGCCGATCACGCCGGACTTGGCCGCGGCATAGTTCGTCTGGCCGAAGTTCCCGTAGAGGCCCACCACCGAGCTGGCGTTGAGGATGACGCCGCAGCCCCGCTCGATCATGCCGGGCACGACGGCCTGGGCCGCATTGAAGACCCCTTTGAGATTCACGTCGATGACCGCATCGAACTGCGCCTCGGTCATTTTTTCGAAACGGGCGTCGCGCGTGATCCCGGCGTTGTTCACCAGGATGTCGATCCGGCCGAACTCGGTCAGGGCGGTGCCGACGAGCGCGTCGATGCTTGCGCGGTCCGTGACGTCGCCCGCCAGGCCCAGCGCCGGCGCGCCGGCATCCCGGCAATCATCGACGGTCTGGCGCAGGGCGTCCTCGTGGACGTCGCAGGCGACGATGGCGGCGCCCTCTTGTGCGAAGCGCAGGGCAGTGGCCGCCCCGATGCCGCGGGCCGCGCCTGTGATCAACGCAACCTTGCCTTGTAGTTTCATGCTGATTCCTGTGTTCCGGGCGCGTGCGTGGCCCGTCCTGTGCAGTGACGCACACAGAGTAAACGACCCGCCCGCGGATGATAAGATCAAATTCGGACGCGGACATATCCTGAACGGAAGGCACCCCGATGCGACACCCTCCCACCTATAACGAGCGCATCTACGCGCCCTATAAGATCGCCGCCCTGATCGAAGTGCTGGCCGAGCAGGGCATACCCGCCTCGCAAAGCCTGCGGGGCATCGGAATCGACGAAAGCCGCATCTACGACGCCACGGCATTGACCTCGATCCGGCAGTACGTGGAACTCTGCGCCAATGCCCTGATGCTGGGCGCGAACCCGTCGACCCCGTTCCTGACCGGATCGCGCCTGCATCTGTCCGCCTATGGCATGTACGGATATGCGCTCATGTCCTGCCTGGAAATGCGCGATTATTTCCTGCTGGGCGTGAAATACCATTCGCTGGCCACGCCGATGCTGACCATCGAATGGTGCGAGCGCGACGACAAGGCGGTCTGGACCTTCCCGGACGCGATCCTGTGCGACGAGTCGCCGGACATCCGCCGTTTCCTGATCGAGCAGCAGTACATGCAGCATGTGACGCATCTCCAGGATGTGTTTGGGCGCCCGAGATTTCCCGTCAAGGCCTATTTCTCCTACGCGGCGCCGCCTGACGCCGGGATCTATGAACGCTTCCTGGGCTGCCCCTGCGTGTTCGATCATCCGCAGTGTGAACTGCATTACGATGCCGCCATCCTGGACCAGCGGCCCCTGCTCGCCCACCGGCTGACGGCCACCGTGCTGCAGCAGACCTGCGAAGGCCTGATCCGCAACGCCCGCACCCTGTCGGGCATGGCCGGCGAGGTCTATCAGCGCCTCTTGAAGCGGCCGGGGGAATTCCCCGGGATGGACGCCATCGCGGGGCAACTGGGCATGACCGCGCGCAACCTGCGGCGCCACCTGTCGGCCGAGGGCACATCCTTCTCGGCCATCCTGGACGATGTGCGAAGCTCGCTGGCGGTGGAATACGTGCGCACCACCAAGATGAACGGCGACGATATCGCGTTGCTGCTGGGATTCTCGGAGCCCACCAATTTCCGCCGGGCATTCAAGCGCTGGACCGGCAAGACGACCCGGGAATACCGGATGGAGACGGACGCCGTCTAGCCGTGCGCCGTGCCGCTGTCGTCCGTCGGCCGCCCGGGCGCGCTGGCGGCAATGAGGTGGCGGGCCAACCGCGCGCGCACGGCGTCCGCCGCCTCGGGCGTCCAGTCGCGCAGACCCTTGCCGGAGCGCATGCCCAGGTGCCCCTGTTCCAGCAGCCGGGTGAGCAGCGCGGAAGGTTCGGGGCTGGCATCCAGGTCGGGAAACAGGATCTCGTGGACGTTGCGGGTCAGCTCCAGCCCCACCAGGTCGGCGTTTTCCATGGGGCCGAGCACGGGCAGGCGCATGCCGAAACTCTGCTTGACCACCTGGTCGATGGTTTCCGCGTCGCAGACGCCGGCCTGCACGAGCGAGATGGCCTCGCGCCACAAGGCGTGCTGCAGGCGATTGCCGATGAAGCCGGGCACATCCTTCCGCACCCTCACCGGGTGCTTGCCGGCCGCCCGCAGGAGCCCGATGGTCCGTTCGAAGATCACGTCGTCCGTCATGGGGGTGCGGACGACTTCGACCAGGGGCACGAGATGCGGGGGGTTCCACCAGTGGGTGCCCACCAGCCGCGACCGCGCCTGGGGGCCGAGCCGTTCGCCGATCCGTGTGATCGGGATGACCGAGGTGTTGCTGGCCAGGATCGCGGTTCGGGGCGCCGCGTCGGCCGCGTCGGCAAAGATCCGCTGCTTGAGCGCGAGCCGCTCGGGCGCCGCCTCGATGACGATCCCGGCCTCGGCGACGGCGGCCGGCAGGGACTTGCTGAGCCGCAGGCGCCGCAGCACCGCCTCGGCTGGCACCCGCATCTGTTCCAGGTTGCGGGCCACGTGGGCCGGGGCGGCTTGCAGGACCCCGGCATCGGGATCCGTCAGGGTGGTTTCGTGGCCGGCGGCGGCAAACACCTGGGCGATGCCATGGCCCATGAGGCCGGCCCCGATGACGGCGACTTTGAGTTTCGGTTCTGCGCTGGGCATGGGATCCTTCGGTGAGTGGCTGCGGGGATGCTACGCGAGCCGGCGCCGGCTGATAAGATCTCAGGCGGACATTCCTGTCCGCGCGCCGCCCGGGTAGCGCTGCGCCCAGCCTGCGGCGGCGGATGCCAGGAAGGCGTCCGGCGTATCCGCGGGCAGGTGTCCGAATCCCAGTTCTTGCCAGGCCTGCCGCAGGCAGGCCAGCGGCTGCGACAGGTCCAGCGCCGGTGCATGGTTCTGCTTGGACAGCTTGCGGCCCTGGGCGTCCAGGACCAGCGGCACGTGCAGCATGCGCGGGCAGGGCAGTGCCAGCGCGCGGGCCAGCTGGCGCTGGCGGGCGGTGGAATCCAGCAGATCGGCGCCGCGCACCACGTCGGTGACGCCCTGCTGGCCGTCGTCCACCACCACGGCCAGCTGGTAGGCCCACAGGCCGTCGGCGCGGCGAATGATGAAGTCGCCCACCTCGGCTGCCACATCCTGGCACTGCGGCCCCAGCCAGCGGTCCTGGAAGCGTTCCAGGCCGGGATCGACGCGAAAACGCCAGGCGGGCCGCCGGCCGTCTTTGGCAACGGGGATGTGTCCCGCCGGGGGAGTCGGGCGGCAGGTGCCCGGATACGGGCCGGCCCGCAGCTCGCGCCGGCGGCAATGGCAGGGATAGACGCGGCCGGCCCGCCGCAGCCGCTCGAAGGCCTGGGCGTAGGCGGCATGGCGCTGCGTCTGCCAGACCGGATCGCCGTCCCAGTGCAGGCCCAGGGACTGCAGCTGGTGCAGGATCAGGCGGTCGGCGCCGGGGACTGTGCGGGGTTCATCGATGTCTTCGATGCGCAGCAGCCACCGGCCGCGCTGCGCGCGGGCGTCCAGGTAGCTGGCCAGCGCGGCCACCAGCGAACCGGCGTGCAGCGGGCCGCTGGGGCTGGGGGCGAAGCGGCCGACATATGGCCGCGGGGGCGGGTGCGCCATGGCGCCGCGCGGAAATCAGTGCGAGGGGCGCTCGCTGTCGTCGGCCAGCAGTTCCTCGAAGATCAGGTGGTCGACCTCGGCTTCCTGGCTCCAGAGCACCATCAGGGCGATCACCTTGATCTCGGACAGGGTCAGGGGCGCGGCATGCGCCGCCTGAGCGCATTCGATGAGGAGCTCGCGCAGGGCCGGCGGCAGTACGCCCGAGTTCTCCAGGAAAACGATGAAGCCGATGGCTTCGGCGCCCAGGGCCTGGTATTCCTGGTCGGTGTAGATTCGCAGGGCGGTGTGCCCGGACGTCTGCGCGGGGGCGAGGACCTGGCATTGCTCCGTCGCGGCGGCCAGTTGGCGCAGCCAGGCCAGCGCGTCGTCGATGTCTTCGTGCTCGAAGCCGGCGGCGGCGAGCTTGCTGGCCAGGACCTCGGCCTTTGGGCAGGCCTGCGGGGTGTAGTAGGTTTCGAACAGATAGACGAGGATGTCGTACATGGCGGCCCGTATTGCGTGCTTCCCGTACAGTGTACTTGATTCGGAGGGGGCGCCGCGACGCCGGGCGACGTGGGGATTTCCCCGGTCGCGGCGGCGCCGTCACTCGCCCTCGGCGGAACCCAGGGCGATCAGGGCGTCGCCCTCCTGCACCTGGTCGCCCGCGGCGAAATAGACCTCGAGGACTTCGCCGTCGTGCGGGGCGTGGATGGTGTGCTCCATTTTCATGGCCTCCATCACGATCAGTGGCGCGCCGCGCTCGACGGTGTCGCCGGCCGCGACCGCCACTGACAGGACCTTGCCGGGCATCGGGGCGGACAGGCCGCCTTGCCGCTCGTCGGATTCGCCGGTGGCCAGCGCGATCGGGTCGCGCCAGTCCAGGGTGTGGCGCCGCCCCTCGACGAACAGGTCGAGACGGCGGCCTTGGAGAAACACCTCCCCTTGGGCCTCCAGTTCGCCCAGGCGGGCGCGGACGTGGGCGCCGTCCACCCGCCAGCTCAGTGCTTGCGCGGGGCCGTCGTCCACCGACAGGGTCCAGGCGTCGCCGTCCCGCTCCAGGCCGATGAGGACATCGCGCGTGCCGTCCGACAGCGGGATCCGGCGGCTGTAGAGTCCGCTGATTCGCCAGCCGTCGGCCGCCGCCCAGGGGTTCTCGGCGTGCGCCGGGACCCCGGGCGCGCCCAGGCCGTCGGCGTGCAGCACGGCGGCCGCGGCCAGCGCCAGCACCGGCTCGGGGATCGCCTGCGCCGGCGGGAACAGACGGTCGTGCTCGCGCTCGATGAGGCCCGTGTCCAGGTCGGCGGCGGCAAAGGCCGGGTCCGCCATCAGGCGGCCCAGGAAGGCGATGTTGGTCTGCACGCCGGTGCTGCGGATCGCCGCCAGGGTGCGCAGCATGCGGCGGCGCGCCTGTTCGCGGTCTTCGCCATGGACGATCAGCTTGGCGATCATGGGGTCGTAGTAGGGGGTGATCGTGTCGCCCGCCTGGACGCCGCCGTCGACCCGTACCGGCCCCTGGCGGAAGGTCACGTGCGGCGGGAACTCGAGGACGTCCAGCCGCCCGATCGAGGGCAGAAAGCCCTTGTCGGGGTTCTCGGCGTAGATCCGCGCCTCGAGGGCGTGGCCGTGGATGGTCAACTGGTCCTGCGTGACCGGCAGCGGCTGGCCGGCGGCCACCCGCAATTGCCATTCGACCAGATCGTGGCCGGTAATGGCCTCGGTGACGGGGTGCTCGACCTGCAGCCGGGTGTTCATCTCCATGAAATAGAAGCGTCCGTCGGGCTCGGCGATGAATTCCACCGTGCCGGCGCCCACGTAGCCCACCGCGCGCGCGGCGGCTACGGCGGCATCGCCCATGGCCTGGCGACGCTCGGGCGTCATGCCGGGGGCCGGCGCCTCCTCGATCACCTTCTGGTGGCGGCGCTGCACCGAGCAGTCGCGCTCGAACAGGTGGATGCAATGCCCGTGCGTATCGGCAAAGACCTGGATCTCGATGTGGCGCGGGCGCTGCAGGTAGCGTTCGACCAGGACCTGGTCGCTGCCGAAGCTGCTGGCGGCCTCGCGACGGCACGAGGCCAGGGCCTCGGCGAAGGCCTCGCCGGATTCGACGATGCGCATTCCCTTGCCGCCGCCGCCCGCGCTGGCCTTGATCAGCACCGGATAGCCGATGGCATCGGCCTGCTGGCGCAGGAAGCCCGGATCCTGCTCGTTGCCGTGGTAGCCGGGCACCAGGGGCACGCCGGCCGATTCCATGAGGGTCTTGGCGGCGGATTTGCTGCCCATGGCGGCGATGGCGTCGGCGGGCGGGCCCACGAAGACCATGCCTGCCGCCGCGCAGGCGCGCGCGAAATCGGCGTTCTCCGACAGAAACCCATAGCCCGGATGAATGGCCTGGGCGCCCGTGCGGCGCGCCGCCTCGAGAATGGCGTCGGCGCGCAGGTAGCTGCTGGCTGGTTCGGGGCCGCCGATGCGCACGGCCGTGTCGCAGGCGGCGACGTGCCGGGCGCCGGCGTCGGCGTCGGAGTACACGGCCACTGTGCGCAGGCCCATGCGCCGCGCGGTGGCGGCGATGCGGCAGGCGATCTCGCCGCGGTTGGCGATCAGGAGCGTATCGAACACAGGGGTCTCCTTACATTCTGAACACGCCAAAGCGCGTGTCTTCGATGGGTGCGTGGCGCGCCGCGGCCAGGCCCAGCCCGAGCACGCGACGCGTGTCGGCGGGCTGGATGATGCCGTCGTCCCACAGGCGCGCGGTGGCGTAGTAGGGATGGCCCTCGTGCTCGTACTGGTCGCGGATGGGCGCCTTGAAGGCTTCCTCGTCCTCGGGGCTCCACTGGCCGCCCTTGCGCTCGATGCCCTCGCGGCGCACCGTGGCCAGCACGCTGGCGGCCTGTTCGCCGCCCATGACCGAAATCCGGGCATTGGGCCACAGGAACAGCAGCCTGGGGCCGAAGGCGCGACCGCACATGCCGTAGTTGCCGGCGCCGAACGAGCCGCCGATCAGGACGGTGAACTTGGGCACCGAGGCGGTGGACACGGCGGTGACCATCTTGGCCCCATGGCGCGCGATGCCTTCGTTTTCGTACTTGCGCCCCACCATGAAGCCGGTGATGTTCTGCAGGAACACCAGGGGAATGCGGCGCTGGCAGCACAGCTCGATGAAGTGCGCGCCCTTTTGCGCCGCCTCGGAGAACAGGATGCCGTTGTTGGCGATGATGCCCACCGGCATGCCGTAGATGCGGGCGAATCCGGTGACCAGCGTGGTGCCGAAGCGCGCTTTGAATTCCTCGAACTCGGAGCCGTCGACGATGCGGGCGATGACCTCGCGCACGTCGTAGGGCTTGCGGGTGTCGCGTGGAATGATGCCGTCGAGCTCGCGGGCGTCGTACAGGGGATCGGCCCAGGCGCCCGCCGGGGCGGGCCGGTCCAGGTTCAGGCGGGCCACGGCGTCGCGCGCCAGCCGCAGGGCGTGGGTGTCGTCCATCGCGAGGTGGTCGGCCACGCCCGAGAGCCGGGTGTGGACGTCGCCGCCGCCCAGGTCCTCGGCCGAGACCTCCTCGCCCGTGGCCGCCTTCACCAGCGGCGGCCCGCCGAGGAAGATCGTGCCCTGGTTGCGCACGATGATGGACTCGTCGCTCATGGCCGGCACGTAGGCGCCGCCGGCCGTGCACGAGCCCATGACCACCGCGAGCTGGGCGATGCCCATCGAGGACATCACCGCCTGGTTGTAGAAGATCCGGCCGAAGTGGTCCCGGTCGGGGAAGACCTCGTCCTGGTTGGGCAGGTTGGCGCCGCCCGAATCCACCAGGTAGATGCAGGGCAGGCGGTTCTGCTGCGCGATTTCCTGCGCGCGCAGGTGCTTTTTGACGGTCAGGGGGTAATACGTGCCGCCCTTGACCGTGGCGTCGTTGCAGACGACGACGCATTCGGTGCCGGCCACGCGCCCGATGCCGGTGATGATGCCGGCGCCGGGCGAGGCGTTGTCGTAGACGTCGTGCGCGGCCATCGGCGAGAGCTCCAGAAAGGGCGTGCCCGGGTCGAGCAGCCGTTCGACGCGCTCGCGCGGCAGCAGCTTGCCGCGCGCCACGTGCTTGGCGCGTGCCGATTCGCTGCCGCCTTGGGCGGTGCGCGCGAGCTGCCTGCGCAAGTCCTCGACCTGGGCGCGCATGGCCTGCGCGTTGTCCTGGAATTCCTCGGACCTGGGGTTGATTCTGGATTCGATGACCGGCATGGGGCTTCCTGGAAGTCGGGCACGGCCGCGGCCGTGCCCGGGGCTGGACTCAGATCATTTCGATGGCCAGGGCGACGGCCTCGCCGCCGCCGATGCACAGCGAGGCGATGCCGCGGCGGCCGCCGGTCTTGCGCAGGGCGCCCACCAGCGTGGTCAGCAGGCGCGCGCCCGAGGCGCCGATGGGGTGGCCCAGCGCGGTGGCGCCGCCATGGATGTTGACCTTGTCGTGCGGCAGGTTCAGGTCGGCCATGGCCGCCATGGTGACCACCGCGAAGGCTTCGTTGATCTCGTAGAGGTCCACGTCGCCGGCGCTCCAGCCGGTCCGGTCCAATAGTTTCTGGATGGCGCCCACCGGGGCCGTGGTGAACCAGTTGGGCTCCTGGGAATGCTGGGTGTGGGCGACGATGCGCGCCAGCGGCGTCGCCCCCAGCGACTGGGCCGTGGATTCGCGCATGACCACCATGGCCGAGGCGCCATCGGAAATCGAGGAGGCATTGGCGGCGGTGATGGTGCCGTCCTTCTTGAAGGCGGGCTTGAGGGTGGGGATCTTTTCCGGCATGGCCTTGAAGGGCGCCTCGTCGGTGTCGACCACGGTATCGCCCTTGCGGCCCTTGATCGTGACCGGGGCGATCTCCCATTTGAAGCTGCCGTCCTCGCTGGCCTGGCGGGCGCGGCGCAGCGATTCCAGCGAGAAGGCGTCCTGCTGTTCGCGGGTGAAGCTGTATTTGGAGGCGCAGTCCTCGGCGAACACGCCCATGGCGGTGCCACGCTGGTAGGCGTCCTCGAGGCCGTCGAGGGCCATGTGGTCGTAGACCGTGGAATGGCCGTAGCGGTAGCCCTGGCGGCCGCGCAGCAGCAGGTAGGGCGCGTTGCTCATGCTTTCCTGGCCGCCGGCCACCACCACGTCGGCCGAGCCGGCCTTGATGATGTCGTGGGCCAGCATCACGGCCTTGAGGCCCGAGCCGCAGACCTTGTGCAGCGTGCTGCAGGCCACGCCCAGGGGCAGCCCCGCGCCCAGGGCGGCCTGCCGCGCGGGCGCCTGCCCCTGGCCGGCCTGCAGGACATTGCCCATGATGACTTCGTTGACGGCGTCGCCGGCGATGCCTGCGCGCTCGACGGCGGCGCGGATCGCGACGGCGCCGAGCTCGTGTGCGGCCAGCCCGGACAGACTGCCCAGCATGCCTCCCATCGGGGTGCGCGCGACTGAAGCGAGAACGATTTGATCCGACATGATGTGCTCCATTGAATTTCAGGGGGTGCTGCGGGGATAGGGCCGCGGTGTCGATGACTGCAGCCTTCTGGCATTATCGTACGGGAAAATATCCTCGATCCTGCCCTGGGCGGCGCGCGCGCGGCAGTCCTGCCACCATTGGGCGTCGAGCAGTTCGGCATGATGCGCGAGGAAAGCCGCGCGCACGCGCGGATCGCCCAGCAGGAAATGGCGGAATTCCTCCGGGAAGACGTCGTTGGGGCCCACCGGGTACCAGGGCTCGCTGGCGAGTTCGGCCTCCTCGTTGGGGGCGGGCGGGATCCGCCGGAACTGCATCTCGGTCATGCGCTGGATCTCGTCGTAGTCGTAGAACACGATGCGGCCCAGGCGCGTGACGCCGAAGTTCTTGTACAGCATGTCGCCGGGAAAGATGTTCGCCGCCGCGAGTTCCCGGATGGCCTGCCCGTACTGGCGCACGGCGGCTTCGAGGGCGGCGTCCGAGGCGTGCGTCAGGTAGAGGTTCAGCGGCGTCATGCGCCGCTCGATGTAGACGTGCTTCAGCAGGACCGTGTCCTCGGTTTCCTCGATGAGGCTGGGCACCTCGGTGCGCAGGCCCTCGAGCAGGCGCGGCGAGAAGCGGCGCTTGGGCAGGGCGACCAGGGAATATTCCCAGGTGTCGGCCATCCGCCCGACGCGGTCGTGCATCTTGACCATCTGGTACTTGCGGCGCACGGTCGCCTCGGTCATGCCGTCCTTGGCGATGCGGTCGCGGATCAGCTTGAAGACGTAGGGATAGGACGGCAGCGTGAAGACGGTCATCACCATGCCCTGGATCCCCGGCGCATAGTCGAAGGCGTCGTGCGAATGCGAGAGGTGATACAGGAAGTCGCGGTAGAACAGCGTCTTGCCCTGTTTTTGCAGGCCCAGGGTGGTGTAGATCTCGGCCTTGGGCTTGCGCGGGAACAGCGAATTGAGGAATTCCACGTAGGCCGCCGGCGCCTCCATGTCCACCAGGAAATAAGCGCGCGTAAAGCTGAACAGCGTGCTCAGGTCGTCGCTGGTGTGCAGCAGCGCATCCAGCCGGACCTGGCCGCCGGGGTTGTGCAGCAGCGCGATGGCGAAGGGATGGATGGCGGTCTGGTTGATGAGGCGGCCCACGACGTAGGCGCCCTTGTTGCGGAAAAACAGGGTGTTCAGGACCTGGATCTGGCAGTCCGGCGCCAGGCGGCGGCCGATGCCGCGCGGCAGGCGCAGGCGCAGCTGGCGGATCGCCAGGCGCGCGAGCCGGCGCGCATCGGCCGGCAGGTCGGCGTAGGGCGCGGCCAGGCCGAAGTCGGCGACCATGCGGACGATGGTGTCTTGCAGGTCCGCGCCCAGCGGATAGTAGCTGCGGTACGAGGGCAGGGCGTCGTCGATGTATTCGGTCGCCACCGTGGGACGCACGAAGATGAAATCGTTGTTGAAGTAGCTGCGGTGCAGGATGCGGCAGGATACCGAGTTGAAGAACGTCTCGGCGCATTCGGGTTGCCGGTGGGTGGCCAGCAGCCCCACGTAGAGGGCCTTGGTGTCTTGCCAGAATGCGGCCTGCGCGGCCGTGAGCGCGGGGCCGGACGCCGGGGCGCTGTCGCTGCCGCGCAGCGCCTGGCCCAGGGCCGCCGCGCATTCGCGCACGCGCATGTCGTAGTATTCGATGCGTTCGCTGGACAGTCGCTGGATGCCGTGCCAGTCGCCCGATTCGAACAGGGCCTTGGCGCGTTGCGCGCCGTAGCGAAACAGCGAATAGTGGCGATCGAAGCCCGCCAGGATCATGCGCGCCACGGCGTCGGGCGACAGCCGCCGCGGAGCGACGGGCTCGATGCGCTGGTGGTCCCCCGAGTACCTCATGGACGTTGTCAGGCGGTCTCGCCGAAGAGCTCGCGGCCGATCAGCATGCGGCGGATCTCGCTGGTACCGGCGCCGATTTCATAGAGCTTGGCATCGCGCCACAGGCGTCCGGTGGGAAACTCGTTGATGTAGCCGTTGCCGCCCAGGATCTGGATGCCCTCGCCCGCCATCCAGGTGGCTTTTTCGGCGCAATACAGGATGACGGCCGCGCAATCCTTGCGCACCTGGCGCACGTGTTCGGCGCCCAGCCGGTCGAGGTTCTTGCCCACGGTGTAGCAAAAGGCGCGGGACGCCTGCAGGGTGGTGTAGAGGTCGGCGAGCTTGCCCTGGATCAGCTGGAATTCGCCGATCGGCTGGCCGAATTGCTTGCGCTCGTGCACGTAGGGCACGACCACGTCCATGACCGCCTGCATGATCCCCAGCGGGCCGGCCGCGAGGACCGCGCGCTCGTAGTCCAGGCCGCTCATCAGCACCCGGACGCCGCCGTTGACCGTGCCCAGCACGTTGTCCTCGGGAACCTCGCAGTCCTGGAACACCAGCTCGCCGGTGTGGCTGCCGCGCATGCCGAGCTTGTCGAGCTTTTGCGCCACCGAGAATCCCGGGTATCCCTTTTCCACGATGAAGGCGGTGATGCCGCGCTGATGCGCCTGCGGGTCCGTCTTGGCGTAGACCACCAGGGTATCGGCGTCGGGGCCGTTGGTGATCCACATCTTGGTGCCGTTCAACACATAGCGGTCGCCGCGCTTTTCGGCGCGCAGGCGCATGCTGACCACGTCCGAGCCGGCACCCGGCTCGCTCATGGCCAGGGCGCCGACGTGTTCGCCCGAGACCAGGCCGGGCAGGTACTTGCGCTTTTGCGCCTCGGTGCCGTTGCGGTGGATCTGGTTGACGCACAGGTTCGAATGCGCGCCGTAGGACAGGGCGATCGACGCGCTGGCACGCGAGATTTCCTCCATGGCGATCATGTGGGCCAGATAGCCCTGCTGGGATCCGCCATACGCTTCGCCCACCGTCACCCCCAGCAGGCCCAACTGGCCGAATTTGCGCCACAGGTCCATGGGGAACTGATCGTCGCGGTCGGCGGCCGCCGCGCGCGGGGCGATTTCGGCCTGCGCGAAATCGCGGACCGCGTCGCGCAGCATGTTGATGTCTTCGCCAAGATCGAAATTGAGGCCGGGCAGGTTCATGAGCATGTCTCCAATAGCGGACGTATTGTGCTATGACGTTTACGTTAACGTCAATTAGGGTTCGGCCGGGGTGGTGGCCAGGGCGCGTTCGCGCAGCAGCGCCTGGCATTCGGCCTCCTGCTGGCGGATCTCGCGCAGGGTGACCTCCAGGTCGTGGCGTTGCTGCTCGAGCTTGTGTCTATGGGTTTCGAGGACCTGGGCGTAGTGGCGCAGCTGGGCCGTGTTGCTGGCCGGGGTCTCGTCGTACATGTTGATCAGGTCCAGGATCTCGGAGAGCTGCAGGCCCAGGCGCCGGCCGCGCAGCGCGAGCCTCAGCCGCGTGCGGTCGCGGGCGCCGTAGACCCGGTTGCGGCCCTGCCGGCCCGGACTGACGATGCCCTGGTCCTCGTAGAAACGGATGGTGCGCGGCGTCACGGAAAATTCGCGAGCCAGCTCGGAAATGGTCCAGGTGGTTTGCGTCATGGCTGGGAGGTCGTCGTACGAAGGAAGTTTACGTTAACGTCAATCTGTATGATGCCATAATACGCGCGACAGCCCATGGCGGGGTGCCGCCGCATTTGTGGAGAAACGATTGAATCCGAACGAGCAGAAACTGGTTTACCCGCTGGGCGAGGACATGCCCGAACCGGGCCGCGCTATGGGTGTCGCGGATGGGGTGTACTGGATCCGCATGCCGCTGCCCTTTGCCCTGGACCACATCAACCTGTGGCTGCTGCGCGACGAGATCGACGGCCGCCAGGGCTGGACCGTGGTCGATTGCGGGATCGACCGCGACGAGGTCCGCGCGCGCTGGGAGGGTGTGTTCGAGCATGTGCTCGACGGCCTGCCGATCCTGCGGGTGATCGTGACTCACATGCACCCCGATCATGTGGGCCTCGCGCATTGGCTGTGCGAGCGTTGGCAGGTGCCCCTCTGGATGACGATGACAGACTACGTCATCGCCCGCCTGTGGGCTGGGCAGAGGCGGGCGGACGCAGAGGGCGGTGGACCGGCAGGTGAATCTGCGGCGCGACACTTTGCCCGCCACGGACTGCTGGACCCCGAGGCACAGCGGCAGATCCGCGAGCGCCACGACTACTACGGCGACATGGTGCCCGCCATGCCGCGCAGCTTTCATCGTTTGCACCATGGCCTGGCCCTGAACATTGGCGGTCGCGAGTGGCGCGTGATCGTCGGCTATGGCCATGCGCCGGAGCACGCCTCGCTGTCGTGCCCCGCCCTGGGGGTGCTGATTTCGGGTGACATGGTGTTGCCGCGGATTTCGACCAACATCAGCGTCTTCGACCTCGAGCCCGAAGGCAATCCCCTGCCGATGTACCTGGACTCGCTCAAGGCCTATGACGGCCTGGATCTCAATACGCTGGTGCTGCCGTCGCACGGCCGGCCCTTCAGGGGCCTGCACGAACGCGTGGCCCAGCAGCACACCCACCACGCCGAGCGGCTGGACGAGGTGCTGGCGGCCTGTGGCCAACCGGCCAGCGCCACCGACATCCTGCCGGTGCTGTTTCGCCGCAAGCTCGACCTGCACCAGCTGACCTTCGCCATGGGCGAGGCGATCGCCCACCTGCACGCCTTATACTTCGAAGGCAAGCTGCGCCGCAGCGTGGATGCGCAAGGGGTCTACCGCTTCCAGCGCATCTAGTCCGAACGATTCCAGGCCCGCCATGCCCGTACCGCCCGACGTCCGCATCGATACCCTGCTGCAGCATACCGGCCAGGCGCCGCTGGATCCAGCCACCGGCAGCGGCCCGGTGGCCATGCCGTCCATGCGCACCAGCACCGTGCGCTTTGCCGACATGGACGCCCTGGACCGGGCGCAGGCCGCCAAGGCGCGCGGCGAGCGCGTACCGACCTATGGGCGCGTGGGCCTGCAGACGCACGAATCGCTCGAGACCTTGCTGTGCCGGCTCGAGGGGGGCTCCAGGGCCTTCCTGGCGCCGTCCGGCATGGCGGCGATCAGCATGGCCTTGATGGCGCTGGTCGGCCAGGGCGACCACGTCCTGGCGGCCGACTGCGTCTATGGGCCGGTGCGCTTCCTGCACAAGACCGTCCTGTCGCGCATGGGCGTGGGCATGGATTTCGTGCGTCCCACGGTCGCCGCCCTGCAGGCCGCGCTGCGGCCGGAAACCCGGGTGCTGTATCTGGAGTCGCCGGGCTCGCTATTGATGGAGATGCTGGACCTGCCGGAACTCGCGCGCTGGGCTCACGACCGGGGCCTGGTGGTGGTGGCCGACAATACCTGGGGATCGGGGTATGTCTATCAACCGCTGGCACTGGGTGCGGACGTCTCGGTCGTCGCCGTCACCAAGTACGTCGGCGGCCATTCCGACCTGATGCTGGGCGCTGCCGTGGCGCGCGACGAGACGCTGAACCGCCGGCTGGGCGACACCCACTATGCCCTGGGCAGCACCGTCAGCGCGGACGACGCCTGGCTGGCCCTGCGCGGGGCGCGCACGCTGGGCCTGCGCATGCGCCAGTCGGCCGAGCACGCGCTCGAGGTCTGCCGCTGGCTGGCGGCGCGGCCCGAGGTCTCGCGCCTGTTCCATCCCGCGTGGCCCGACGACCCGGGCCACATGTTGTGGCGCCGGGATGCGCTGGGGTCGAACGGCATGCTGTCGGTGGCGGTGGACCTCGACCGGGCCGGCGCCCGGCGCCTGATCGACGCCTTGCGCCTGTTCGGCATCGGCTATTCCTGGGGCGGCTACGAAAGCCTGATCACCCAGGTCGAGTCCGGCGCCCTGGACACCCACGGCTATTGGGACGAACACGCCGATGCGCGCATGCGCGCCGGCAGCGTCCTGCGCCTGCATATCGGTCTGGAAGACCCGCGCGACCTGATCGCCGACCTGGACCAGGCCTTCGCTCTTATTCCCCGTTAGCCAGGATCTGCTTGACCAGCTTGTCGGCCTCGTCGATGGCGCCCTGGTAGGTGCCCGTATGCGACGGCGAGGTCACGTAGCGGCCGCCGATCGCGAACGAGGGGGTGCCGTCGATATGGTAGGCCTTGGCCAGTTCGTCGGCGCGCATCACCCGGGTCTTGACGCCAAAGGAATTGAACGTGTCGATGAAGGCCTGGCGATCCAGGCCTTGCGCGGCCGCCCAGTCGATGATGGCGTCGGCCTTGAACAGGCGTTCGTGCTGGTCGTGGATGGCGTGGAACACGGCGGCGTGCAAGTCCAGGCGATCCAGGGCCTCGAGCGTGTAGTAGAGCTTCTGCAGGTCCTGCATGCTGGCATTGAAAGCCACGGGCACCGGCTTGAAGACGACCCCGTCCGGCAGCGTGGGCGTCCATTTTTCCACCAGCGGCTCGATCGACTTGCAGTGCGGGCAGGTATAGGCGAAGAACTCCAGGACCTCGATCTTGCCCGGGGTGTCCGAGGGCTGGACGGGGTCCACGACATCGTAGGGGGCGGCCTGCGCGATGGGCGCGGCGGCCAGGGACAGCCCCAGGGCCAGGCCCAGGGCGATGCGGGAAAAAAAGGACTTCATCAGTGGCTCCGTGGTGCGAAGGTCGGGGGTGGCGCCGGCTCAGGGCCGGACGACCGAGGATTCGATCTTTTCATTGCCCAGCCGGGTGCGCGCGCGATTCATCTCGTCGATCCCCTTGAAGGGACCCACGCGGACGCGGTTGATGGTGCTGCCGTTGGACTGCGCCTGCTCGATGCGCACCGGCAGCCCCAGCAGCAGGACGCGCGCGCGCATCGCCTCGGCATCGTCCTTGGAGCGGAACGCGCCCGTCTGCAAATAATAGATGGTTTGCGTGCCCGGGGCCGGCTGCGCGGTCGCTGCGGGCGCCGCTGCGGCGGGCGGGGCCTGCACCGGCGGCTGGGCCGGCGCCGGCGGCGCCTCCGGGGGCTTGGGCTGGGGATTGGTCAGGCCGGCGATGAGTTTACCGATGTCGTCGGCAAGCGGGTTGCCGCCCTCGGCCGGCGCGGGCGCCGGTGGGTTGTTCGTGCCGCCGCCTTGCTCGAGGCTGCGGGTGCCCGCCGGGCCGTCTTTGCCGTACAGGCCGATATTGGGATCGGGCGCATTGGGCACATCGGGCAGCAGGGTCGAGGGCGTGCTGCGGCTGGCCTTGTCCATGAAGGGCATGGGCACCTGGGTGACGAACAGCGCCACCGCGACGGCGGCCCCGACGCCCAGCACCATGCCGATGATCAGGCCGAGCCATGCGCCGCCGGAGCGTGAGGACGTTTTGCGTTTGCGGGTCGCCATCGGGGGTCACATCCTTTCAGGAGCGGAAACGCCGAGCAGGTCGAGGCCGTTGGCGATGACCCGGGCGGTGGCCTTGGCCAGCCGCAGCCGGGCGGCGCGCAGCGGCACGTCGTCGACCAGGACGCGCTCGGCGTTGTACCAGGCGTGAAAGTCCGCCGCGCAGTCGCGCAGCCAGAATGCCAGTTGGTGCGGCGCCAGTTCCTGGGCCGCCTGCGTCAGGGTGGCGGGGTATTCGGCCAGTCGCTGCAGCAGCTTGATTTCCGTGGGCGCCGTCAACGCGGCGGGATCGGCTTCGTCGAGGCCTGCCGCGAGTTCGGCGTGCTGGCCCAGCAGCGAATGGATGCGCGCGTGGGCGTACTGGATATAGTAGACGGGGTTTTCCTCGCTGCGCGACAGCGCGAGGTCCACGTCGAACACGAACTCGGAATCCGCGCGCCGCTGGGCCAGGAAGAAACGCACCGCGTCGCGCCCCACCCAGTCGATCAGATCGCGCAGGGTGACGTAGCTGCCGGCGCGCTTCGAGATCTTGACCTCGGCGCCCTCGCGCATGACGCGGACCATCTTGTGCAGCACATAGGCGGGGTAGTCCTTGGGGATACCCAATCCCAGGCCTTGCAGCCCGGCCCGCACGCGCGCGATGGTGCCGTGATGGTCGGTGCCCTGGATGTTGATGGCCCGATGGAAGCCGCGCTCCCATTTGGATACGTGATAGGCCACGTCCGGCACGAAATACGTATAGCCGCCCTCGGACTTGCGCATGACGCGGTCCTTGTCGTCACCGGTGCCCAGTTCGGTGGTGCGCAGCCACAGCGCGCCGTCCTGCTCGTAGGTATGGCCGGCCTCGACCAGCGCCTGGACCGTGCGTTCGACCCGGCCGCTGGTGTAGAGGGAGCTCTCCAGATAGTAGTTGTCGAAACGCAGGTCGAAGGCCTGCAGGTCGAGGTCCTGCTCGCGGCGCAGGTAGGCCACGGCAAAGCGGCGGATGGCCTCGAGATCGTCCAGGTCGCCGGCCGCCCGGACGGGTTCGCCGTCGGCCGCCTGCAGCGTGGCGCCGGCGGCATAGTCGCGCGCGATGTCCTGGATGTAGTCGCCCTTGTAGCCGTCCGTGGGGAATCCGGGCGCATCGGGCGCGATGCCGCGTGCGCGCGCCTGGACGCTGATCGCCAGGTTGTGGATCTGGTTGCCGGCGTCGTTGTAGTAGAACTCGCGGGTGACGTCGGCCCCCTGCGTGGCGAACAGCCGGCAGATCGAATCGCCCAGTGCGGCCTGGCGCGCATGGCCGACGTGCAGCGGCCCGGTGGGATTGGCCGAGACGAACTCGACCATGATTTTCTCGCCGGTCGGCGCCCGGTGGCCATAGCGCGCACCTTGGGTGCGGATGGTCTCGAGCACGGCCTGGTGCGCGGCCGCCGCCAGACGGAAGTTGATGAAGCCCGGGCCGGCCACCTCGGCCTGGCCGATCAGGCCGGCGGCGCGTTCGTCGGCCAGGATGCGGGTCACCAGGTCCTGCGCCAGTTCGCGCGGGTTGCGCCGCGCCGCGCGGGCGGCCTGCATGGCGACGTTGCAGGCCACGTCGCCATGGGCGGCGACCTTGGGTCGTTCAAGCGTGATGTCGGGCTCGGCCCCGGGAATGATGTGGCCAAGCGCGGACTGGATGATGGCGGTGAGCCGGACGTGTTGCTCTGGTAGCATGGATTGCAGACTGGTTCCGGGATGCGGGAACCCGGGCCCGGGTGGGGCCGGTTCCGTCGGGATGGGCCCTCGGGCCATCATCAATGATAGCTTGATTTCAGCGGGGACGTGTGCGATGCGCGCCTACATCCGCAAGCCCAGCGCGGCCTCCAGCCACTGTTCGTAGCCTTGCATGTCGACCTCGCCGACGACGTTGCCGTCCGTGGTGCGCCAGCCGTCCAGCCGCCGGATGGTGGCCTCGAGCTCGCGGCGGCGGGCATCGCCCAGGTGCGCGTGGCGGCCCTGGGCCATCAGGGCCACCGTGCCGCGGCTGTCCTGGATGGCGCGGTCGCCGTCCGAGAGCGTGCGCTGCCATGCCGGGCGCTCGTCATGCAGCAGCGCCTCGGTGACCTGCCGGTCCGCGGGCGCCAGGTCGGCGAAGGACACCAGGGCCGCGCGCGCCTGCCACAGGATCCAGTTCAGCGCCACGTCGGAGAGGTCGCCGTCGGGCACGGGATTGCCCGCATGGTCCAGGCGCATGCCGCCGCCGATGTCGGCGTGCGCCCCGATGAACGGCGCCTCGACGGTGTTGGGATGGCCGGCGCCGTCGGCCGACAGCAGGGGAAACATCATCCGGTATTCATGCAGGGCCACGGCGTGGGCCACCCATTGCCAGGCCTGGGCGATGCCCAACTCGTAGCCGGCGTTCTGCGCGCCCAGCAGGCCGAACTGGGCCACCGAGTCGAACAGGCCCATGAAGCGCAGGTCGATGCACAGGCCGATCGTGCCGCGCAGGGGGTCGTCGATCGAGAACCAGCCGTCCTGGGTGTGCGCGGCGATCCGATTGGCGAAATGCCGGGCCAGGGCGGCGCCGCGCGAGTAGCCGAGGATGTCGATGGGGACGGGTTGCCGCGTGCGCTGCGCCTGTGCCAGGGTATTGAGCAGCGACTGCCATTGGTTCCTGACGATCTGGCCGGCGCTGGCCGCCGTGACGGCGTCCCAATCGAGGTAGGCCTCGTTGCCCGGTCCGGCATGGTAGTGCACTGGCCCGTCGGCGTAGCGTTGCGACAGCTTCCAGACGTTGCTGCCCGTGACGCGATCGTTGCGGGTGCCGTCGAACGCCATCAGCAACAGCCCCAGCGGATCGACGTGGCGCATGGGCTGCTGGCCGGCGTAGCCCAGCGCCTGCTGGCCCGGCACCGGGCCGAGGGGATCGGGCTCGAGGTAGTGCATGGCCTCGGGCAGGTAGCTGCGAAAGATGTTGTCGTGCCAGCCGGTGGCCGGGTCATGGAACTGGCCGGGCAGGCGCAGGTCCAGGGTCAAGTCCCCCGCCAGCCGGGTGGCGCGGCCGCCGGCGTCCATATCCGCCAGCCAGCGCAGGCGGCGGTCCGCGTCGGTCACCAGGCGGGGCGCGCCCAGCAGGTCGGCATGAACCGCATACAGCCTGGGAATGCCGTCGGCGCCGGTCTGGATGAGTCCGACCGGCGCCTCATGCGCGTAAATGAACCGCTGGCTAACGCCAAAAACCGGCGGCCGGACCTTGTCCGGGGTCGTGGCGGGACGATGCCAAACGGCTGCCACGCGGTTGTCGAGGTAATAGAGCTCGGTGTCGCCCCCGGGCCCTGTGCGCCGGATCTGCTGGCCGCGGCCGTTGTGGGCGTATTCGGCCAGGATGCGGCCCGCGCGTTCGACGCGAGCGAGGCGGCGCTGGGGGCCGTAGCGCAGGTCCAATGGGCCGACGCGCGTGGGCAGGCCCGAGGCGTCGCGCTGGATCGCCTGCGTCCGCCCGGCGCCCGCGTCCGGACTGCGGCGGACATCGGCCAGGAGGGCGCCATCGCCGTGCCACGCCAGCCAGGATTCGCGCGCCTTGCCGGATTCGCCATCCAAGCGCAGGCGCTCGCGCAGACCCGTCAACCGGCCCTGTGCATCGTAGGCGTAGCGACGCGTGGCGCCATAGCCGGCCTCGGGCACGTCCTCGAGGCTGTGGCGCACCAGGCCGGATGGCGCATGCCGGCGGCGGGAAAGCCACCGGATCTCGTCGCCGTCGCGCAGCAGCAGGGTGTCGGCCCGCCCGTCCGGCCCGGCGTGGCTGACCAGGTGCAGGCCGTTGCCGTAGCGATATCCCGGCTGATCCGCCACCGTTTCGATGACGGTGCGGCGCTCTCCGCCCGGTGTTTCCCAGACGATGCCCGAGAGCCGTGCGCCGACCGCCCAGGCGTAGTGCAGGGCGCCCCCTTCGGGCAGTCCGTGACGCACGAGGCGCCCGCGCCCATCGTAGGCGAAGGATTCCGCGTAGCGCAGTTCGCCCGCGGGGTGCGTGCGGCGCACTCGACGCTCGACCACCCGGCCCCGGCCGTCATGGCGCAGGGATTCCGTTTCGGCAGGGTGGTGGATGCGGGCCGGAAACGGGCCGCGCCAGTCCAGCGTGATCCGAACGCTGTCGTTGCCGCGGCGAGCCTCCAGGGCGACGGGCCGGACCGCCCGGTCGGTGACGATGTCCAGCCGGTCGCCGTTCGCGTGCTCGATGCGCGTGAGAGGGCCGCCGGCGGCGTGGTGGATGCGGGTGGCGCCGGTGAGCGCGCTGTGCCAGGCGTAGCCGCGCCCGCCGGGGCGGTTTTCGAGGACCAGGCCGGGCCACCCCGGCGCTGCGGGAGTCGTGCGGACGATCCGGCCCCCGGCGTCGCGGTCCAGGCGCAGGCCGTCCAGCGCTGCGATCCGGCCCCCAGGGTCGTACTCGGCCCGCAGGCCGGGGGGTGCGCAGCCCGGGCAACCGTCGCCGTGCACCGCCCGCAGGACGTGGCGCCCCCCCTTGATCGCATGGCGCAGGTCGGTGCGTGATCCCTGCGCGCCCAGGACCCGTGTGAGGCCGGCCTCGCCGGTCTGGTCGGGGTACAGGATGCGCAGGCGTCCGTGCGTCTGGCCGGGCGGGCCTGGGATGGCTTGTGCGACGCGCCCGGCGGCATCGTAGGCCCAGGTCCGCACACGCACGGTCCGTCCGTGGCGATCGGCCAGTTCGATGCCGGTGATGGCGTGCGCATGGCCCGATTGCCGTTCAGCCTCGTACAGGTAGCGGCGTTGCATGCCGTCCGGGCGGATGACGGCCAGCAGCCGCGCGCCGTCCTCAGGGTCTGTGCCGTACCGGTACGCCAGGCGGCCGGCGGGCGTGTCGATGTGTGTGACCCGGGGCGGTGTGGCGCTGGCGTCGTAGTGGAAGTGCAGGCTGGCGCCGCCTTGTGCGATCCGGTCGATGGCGCCGGCCAGCCGCCCGTCTGCGTGGCGGACGATGCGAATCGGCGCCCGCCCGATTGATCGCAAGACCGAGAGCCGGCCCGCGGCATCGAAGGCCAGCGTCGTGCCGTCCGGCCAGCGCCAAAGGTGTCCGGCCGCCGAGACCTCGATTCGCCCCATGGCGGGTTCGGCCGCGCGGCCGTCGGCGCCGAAGCGCAGCGGCGTGCCGTCGGCCCGGATGAGACGCCATCCCTTGCCGCGCACCGTCAGCCGCAGATCGTACTCGCTGTGCCAGCCGGCGCCCCACGGGCCGGGCGATGCGTTGCCGGGCCGATGGATGCGTGCCAGGGCGGGGTAGCGTCCATCGTGCGGGGCCGGCAGGTCGATGTCGTGCAGCGTCTTGCGGCCCGTGGCGGCATGGACCGGATTGCCGATCCCCAGGTTGAGGCCGGGCTCGAGAGGCGGCGAGGTCTGTGTCGATCCGCAGGGCAGGCCCTGCGCCGGGGCGTGGCACATGCCCTGGGCGCCGGCGGGCGTACCCCCGGCCAGGAACCAGGCGACGAGTATCAGGGACAGTGGTTGTGCGCGGCGCGCGGGCTGGACGGGCATGGCGGTTCTCCGGTGGAAGCCGGCCATTCTCCCGCTTGGCAGCATGGGGAAGTTGCGTTAGTGTATCAACGTGTCCATCGCGGGAATCCGACCATGCTCGTCCTATTCCACTCCAAGTCTGCCGCCGAGGTCCTGATGTTCGCCAAGCATGCCCGGCCGATCCTGCAGGCCGCCGGCAAGACCTTCGACGAACCCGGGTTGCCCGAGCGCGGCGTGATCACGCGGGCACAGCTCGATGCCGCGATCGCCGGCATCGAATCGGCGATTGCCGCCAACCCAGAGCCCAAGGAACACGCCGAGGGCGATCACGACGACGCGACCGAGCACCCGATCGAGCAGTTCGTCAGCCTGGGCCGACGGGCCTGGCCCCTGCTGGCCATGCTGCGCCTGGCCCGCGAAAAGGGCGAGGACGTGACCTGGGAACCCGCCCCCAAATGGTAAAGGTAAAGCCCCGCACCGCAGTCAGCGTGCCGGGGCTGGCCAGCGTCGATGAGGGCCTGTTCACACTAATTAAGGCGATCTCCTTAATTAGTGTGAACAGGCCCTAGCGTTTCATCGAGGCGCGGCGGGCGGACTGCCCGCCGCGCGCTCAGGCCGCGACGTTTTCGCGGGCGGCCGCCTGGCCCTGGATCGCCGCGTGGCGGTTGACGGCGCTGAGGATGGCCAGGAAAGAGGACGTCACGATGTCCTCGTGGATCCCCACGCCGAAGCCGGTGGGCGCATCATCGATGCGCATCTCGACGTATGAGGCGGCGCGCGTGTCGGTGCCGGTGCCGATGGCGTGCTCCTGGTAGTCCATGATGCGGGCTTCCATGCCCAGGGCATGCACGAAGGCCGAGATCGCGCCGTCGCCCTGGCCCTCGAGGTGCCGGACCTCGCCGTTCACCTGGACCTCGACCTCGATGGCGAACTGCTTCTGGCCGTCGGTCTTGGGGCTGCCGGTGATGCGGTGGCGCACCAGCTTCCAGGGGGCCTCGCGCTCCAGGTATTCGGCGGCGAACACATCGTAGACGTCCTTCGGCGTGACCTCGCGGCCGGTCTCGTCGGTGACGCGCTGGATGGCGCGGCTGAATTCGATCTGCAGGCGCCGCGGCAGCACCAGGCCGTGTTCCTGTTCGAGCAGGTACGACACGCCGCCCTTGCCGGACTGGCTGTTGACGCGGATGACGGCGTCGTAGCTGCGGCCCAGGTCCGCCGGGTCGATCGGCAAGTAGGGCACCTCCCAGACGGCGTCGGCCTGCTGGACGGCGAATCCTTTCTTGATGGCATCCTGGTGCGAGCCCGAAAAGGCCGTGAACACCAGGTCGCCTGCGTAGGGATGGCGCGGATGCACGGGCAGCTGGTTGCAGTACTCGACACAGCGGCGGATCTCGTCGATGTCCGAGAGATCCAGGCCGGGATCGACACCCTGGGTGTACAGGTTCAGGGCGAGGGTCACCAGATCCACGTTGCCGGTGCGCTCGCCGTTGCCGAACAGGCAGCCCTCGATGCGGTCGGCGCCGGCCATGACGGCGAATTCGGCGGCGGCCACGGCCGTGCCGCGGTCATTGTGCGGGTGCACGCTCAGGACGATCTTGTCGCGCTCGGCCAGGTGCGTGTGCATCCACTCGATCTGGTCGGCATAGAGGTTGGGCGTGGTCGCCTCGATGGTGGCGGGCAGGTTGAGGATGATCTTGTCCTGTACGGTGGGCTGCCAGGCCTGGACCACAGCGTTGCAGACCTCGAGGGCGAAATCGGGCTCGGTGGTGCTGAAGACCTCGGGCGAATATTCATAGCGCCAATGGGTCTCGGGGTGCTTGGCGACCGCGGCCTTGACGGTCAGGGTGCCCTGGACCGCGATCTGGCGGACCTCGTCGCGGCTCATGCGGAAGACGATCTTGCGGAAGGCCGGCGCGCAGGCGTTGTACATATGGATGATCGCGTGCCGGGCGCCGGCGGCCGCCTCGACCGTGCGGGCGATCAGGTCGTCGCGGGCCTGCGTCAGGGCGATGATCGTCACGTCGTCGGGGATGCGGTTCTCGTCGACCAGCTTGCGCACGAAATCGAAATCGGTCTGCGAGGCGGAGGGAAAGCCGACCTCGATTTCCTTGAAGCCGATCTTGATGAGCTGCTCGAAGAAACGCAGCTTGCGCTCCACGCTCATGGGTTCGATCAGTGCCTGGTTGCCGTCGCGCAGGTCGGTGCTCATCCAGATCGGCGGCTGGGCGATACGGCGGCTGGGCCACGTGCGCTCGGCGAAATCGCGGTCGAACGGACGGAACGGGACATATTTGTCGGAGGGATTCTTGATCATGGCGATACCTGGCTATGCGGAATGCATCCGGCGCGCGGATGCGAAAAGGCGGGAACTGTGGCGGATACAGGTTGCCGAACTGCCACGCGGCGCTAGGCCCGGCAACCGGTCGGTAGCAGCAGCAGTAGCGCAGGCAGGAGGGACGAGAGCAGCGCGCGAGGCGGAACCGCCAGGCGTACACGCCCTGCCGCAAGAGCTTGCGGCGGGAAGGCGAGAGGGCTGCGTGATGAATTCATAAGGTGAAAGTCAACCATATTTTGGCGCGGCTGACAAGGATGCTGTTGTTGTTTTGCACGCCGGCATGGGTCGCGTCAGTCCCTGCGCCGTGCCTGTTCCAGGGCGGCCAGTTGCCGGGCGGCGCGTTGCAGCTTGGCCGCGCGGTGGGCGCGCAGGCCCTCCAGGGCGCGCTGCAGGTCGCCGACGCGCAGGGGCTCGTCGCGCTCTTGCCAGGCCCAGAGCAGGACGTCCAGGGCCGGAGGCGACAAGCCGTCCGACAGTTGGGCGAAGGTATGCTCGTCGATCTGTCGCAGGCGGGCGGCCCGCATCGACGACCGTGCGAACAAAACCAGAAAATAGGCAATAATGATCGTGCACAATGCCACCAGCGCCCACCAGAAGAACGGGTTGTATCGCTGCAGCAGCGCGGTGGCCTCGGCGCCCATCACATGCAGGCCCGCATAGTCGATGCCGTCGCCGAAGGCCAGCAGCCGGTTCAGCAAGTCATACCAGATCAGGGCCACCACTGCGATCACGACTGCAACGATGATCTTGCGGGTCGCCGTCAGCTTGAACGAGGCGGTGCGCAATATCGCGTGATCCTGGCGGCTGGGGTGTTGTGTCTGTTCGGAGTCCATAGGTCGTATTTTAACGATGCAATCGCGCCCGTCCCTGGAATTGGGCCAGCACCAGCAACTGGCGCTGACCCCGCAGCTGCAGCAGGCCATTCGCCTGCTGAACTGCTCGTCCCAGGAACTGGAGCAGGAATTGGCGCAGGCCCTCGAGGACAATCCCATGCTCGAGCGGGTCGAGGCGGCCGACGAGGCGGCCGCGCAGGCCGAGCAGCTCGACCGCTGGTGGTCGCAGCCCGCATCCCAGTCAGGCAGCGATGATATCCCGGAAAGCGGGCGCGGGCAGAATCTCGAGGAGTTTCTTTTACAACAGTTACATGCGACGCGGGCCACGGCGCGCGATCGGGATCTGGTGTTCGCGCTGATCGCCGCGCTGGACCGGCACGGCTATCTGGATGGAACGCTTGACGAGCTGGCGGGCGCCTTGCCCGAGGAATGGGCCGTCGATCCCGATGAACTCGCCACCGCCCTGCGCTTGCTGCAGTCTTTCGATCCGCCGGGCGTGGGTGCGCGCGGGCTGGCCGAATGCCTCGCGCTGCAGATCGGCCGCCTGGCCGACGGCGCGGAGGATCCGGCGATTCTGGCTTGTGCACGCCGCCTCACGGGGCACCTGGACCTGTTGGCGGCGGGCAAATTCAGCCGCCTGTGCGACGAACTGGCCTGTGGGCGCGAGCAGCTGGACCGCGCCCATGCCCTGATCCTGCGCCTGGAGCCGCGCCCGGGCCGTGCCTGGGACGCGGCCGACATCCACTATGTGGTGCCCGATGTCCTGTTGCACCGGGTGCGGGGCCGTTGGCAGGCGAGCATCAACCCCGCCCTCGCGCCGCGGCTGCGCGTCAACCAGACCTATGTGGATTGCCTGGCGCAGGCCGCCGAGGCGGATGCGCTGCACGAGCAGGTGCGCCAGGCCAGGACGCTGATCCGCAGCCTGGGCCAGCGCCAACAGACGATCCTGCGGGTGGCACAGGCCATCGCCGAGCGCCAGCATGCCTTTCTCGAGGACGGCCCCCGCGCGCTGCGGCCCCTGGTGCTGCGCGACATCGCCCACGAGCTCAACCTGCACGAGTCGACGATTTCCCGGGCGACGCGCCAGAAATACGCCCAAACCCCCTGGGGGATCTACGAAATGAAGCGTTTCTTCGGTACGGCGGTTCAGACCCGGGACGGCGCGGACACCTCGGCGATGGCGGTCCAGGACCTCATCAAGGACATCCTCGCCGACGAGCCGGCGGGGCGGCCATTGTCCGACAGCCGCATCGCGGAACTGCTGGCCGAGCGGGGGGTGCCCATTGCGCGTCGCACGGTGGCCAAGTACCGGGAGGCCATGGGGGTGCCGACAGCGGGCCTGCGCAAGGCGCGCGCCGGCATCACGGGGGCTTGCGCTGCGCAGGAAAAATGATGATAATGATTCGCATGTATATTTGTGTGTGCAATGCGATCAGCGAGCGCCAGGTCCAGGAGGCCGTCGCGCAGGGTGCCCAGGCGCTGTCCGATCTCCAGGCCAGCCTCGGGGTCGCGACCTGCTGCGGGCATTGCGCCGAGACCGCGACCGAGTACCTTCCCGGGGGCCGCTACGCCGAGCCCGCGCTGGATCTCGGCGGGCTGGCGCCCGTCGTGGTGTTCGACAGCCAGGAAATCCGCCGCCGCGTCGCGGCCTGAGCGGCGGATTCCCTCGCCGGTGATGGCGGGGGCTTCACGTGTCATCCTGCCAGGGCTTTCTGGCGGGAGGGCATCGTGTTAGGCTAGTGCTTTAGGCCCCGGCCTCTGCGGGGCGTACCCCCGACAGGAGCACTGGCCATGCAAGGCGACAAGACGGTCATTCAATACCTCAACAAACAACTCAAGAACGAGCTCTCGGCCATCAACCAGTATTTCCTGCATGCGCGCATGCTGAGGCACTGGGGCTTCGAAAAGCTCGGCAAGCACGAATACGATGAATCCATTGGCGAGATGCGCCATGCCGATCGGCTGATCGAACGCATCTTCATGCTCGATGGCCTGCCCAATCTGCAGGACTTGCACAAGCTCCTGATCGGCGAGACGGTTCCCGAAATCCTCGCCTGTGACCTGAAGCTCGAAACGGGTGCGCAGGCGACCGTCAAGGAAGCCATGGCCTATTGCGAATCGGTCCGGGACTTTACCTCGCGCGACCTGTTCCAGGACATCCTCAACGACACCGAGGAACATATCGACTGGCTGGAAACCCAGATCGAGCTCGTCGACAAGGTCGGCCTGCAGAACTATCTGCAATCCCAGATGGGCGAGTAAGCCAGGCGGCGCTAGTAGCCCGAATTGCGGGCGGGGCAGCCGTCCACCCGCCCCCAGGCGTTGTTGGGCTCGCAGTACTTGTTGCGGGCGGCCCAGGCGCAGGACGGCCTGGAAAAGAACCCTTTTTGCTCGCACAGGGCCAGTTCCTGCTGGAAGGCCGCCTGCCAGTTGCCGGCCGCCGGCTGTCCCGCCGCGGGCGGGGGCGGCGGCGCGGTGGTGATGTCCACCGGCTGGATGGTGTCGACGGTGGCGATGCCCTCGAGGCCGTTCTGCTGGTTTTGCGAGGCCAGTGCGATGGCCTCGTCCATGGTGATGGTGGTGGTCGCCAGCGCGATCGGCGGCGCCGAGTCCATCAGCGGCACGGTCTGGATTTCCCAATTGACCGGGGGCGTCTGCAGGGGGACGCCCAGGCGTCCATCGGGCAGGGGCTGCGGCGCGGTGGCGACGAAAGGTTTGCCGTCCGCGCCCAGGACGGGCACTGGCTCGAGCTCGGGATGCGCGGGCATGACGGGCTGGGCCGGACCGTGGGCGATCAGCCAGTCGCCCAGGCGCAGACCGCCCCAGGCGGATGCGCCGGCGGCGATCAGGAGAACGGCGAATATCAGGCGCCAGGACATGTAGCGGCCCTCTGGTCAGAAAATCGATCCATCCAGGGCATTGTAAATGACATGGGAATCAGCTGCGCGGGACACTAGAGACACTAAAGTCCGGCACTGAACACCTGGCCGGCATGCTCGCGCATGGCATGGAACTCGATGGCGGGATAGAGCTCCTGGGCCACGCGCAGTTGGGCGGGCGAGCTGGCGAGGAAGGCCGCCGCGTCGACCACGTCGTAGGCAATATTGGCGGCGTTGGCGTCCATGAATTTCTTCAGGGCCTTGGGGTCCTCGCAGGTGATCCAACGCGCAAGGTTGTAGCGCGAGGGCATCAGGCGCGCGTCGACGGCATATTCGGTCTTGAGGCGATGGGCGACGACCTCGAACTGCAGCTGCCCCACTGCGCCCAGCAGCAGCGCGCCGCCCGCCTGGGGGCGGAACACCTGGATCGCGCCTTCCTCGCCCAGTTGCGTCAGGCCGGTGCGCAGCTGCTTGGTGCGCAAGGGGTCCTTGACCTCGACGGCCTGGAAGAGCTCGGGTGCAAAGAACGGCAGCCCCGTGAAGGCCAGGGTCTCGCCTTCGGTGAGCACGTCGCCCAGTTGCAGGATTCCGTGGTTGGGGATGCCGATGATGTCGCCCGCATAGGCCTCCTCGACGATTTCGCGCCGCTGCGACAGGAAGGACACCACGTTGTTCGGCCGGATTTCCTTGCCATTGCGACCGACCTTCAGACGCATGCCCCGCTGGAAATGTCCTGAGCTGACGCGCACGAAGGCCACGCGGTCGCGGTGTGCGGGGTCCATGTTCGCCTGCACCTTGAAGACGACGCCGGTAAAGCGCGGCTCGTCCGGCTGGACCACACGTTCGACGGCTTCGCGCGGCCCGGGCGCGGGCGCCTGCTCGACCAGCGCGTCGAGCACCTCGCGCACGCCGAAATTGTTGATCGCCGAGCCGAAGAACACGGGCGTCTGGCGGCCGGCGAGGAAAGCCTCGCGGTCGAACTCGGGCACCGCGCCCGAGATCAGCTCGATTTCTTCGCGCGCCTTGGCATAGGCCTCGCCGAAGCGCGCCGCGATGGCGGGATTGTCCAAACCGTCGATGGCCTCGTCGTCGTCCTGGTGGCGCTCGGCGCCCGCCCGGAAGACGCGCATGCGGTCGTTGCGGATGTCGAAGACCCCGCCGAATTGCCGGCCCATCCCCACGGGCCAGGAAAACGGGATGGCGTCCATGCCCAGGTGCGCCTCGATCTCGGACAGCAAGTCCAGGGGTTCGCGCACCTCGCGGTCGAGCTTGTTGACGAAGGTGATGATGGGTGTGTTGCGCGCGCGGCAGACCTGCAGCAGGCGGATGGTCTGGGGCTCGACGCCGTTGGCCGCGTCGATCACCATCAGGGCCGCGTCCACGGCGGTCAGCACGCGGTAGGTATCCTCGGAGAAATCCTGGTGGCCCGGGGTGTCGAGCAGATTGATCACGCAATCGCGGTACTCCATCTGCATCACCGACGAGGCGACGGAGATCCCGCGCTGTTTTTCGATCTCCATCCAGTCCGACGAGGCGTGCCGGCTGGCCTTGCGCGCCTTGACGCTGCCGGCGATCTGGATGGCGCCGGCGAACAGCAACAGCTTTTCGGTCAGGGTGGTCTTGCCCGCGTCGGGGTGCGAGATGATGGCGAACGTGCGTCGCCGGGCGACTTCGTCAGACAGGCTCATGGATCGATGTCGAAGGAGGACGGCTGCGGATTCATTCCTTGTGGCTCAGGGTCGCCAGGACCGTGCCGGCGAGGATGAACAGCGCGCCGAATCCGCGATTGAGCCAGCGCACGTGGCGCGGCTGGCGCAGCAGGCGCAGGATGCGCGAGGCGAGCGAAGTATAGCAAGTCATCGCCACCAGGTCGGTGAAGCACAGGGTCGCGCCGATGATCAGGTACTGGAGGGGCAGGGGCTGGCCGACGTCCAGGAATTGCGGCACCACCGCCAGCAGGAACATGGTGCCCTTGGGGTTGGTGATGTTGACCAGGTAGCCGTGTGTGAGCTGGTCGCGGATCGGATGGCCGCCGGTCGGCCGGACCTCGACCGCGACCGGCGCGGCATCCGTGCGGAACTGGCGCACGCCCAGGTAGACCAGGTAGGCGACGCCGACCCATTTGATGGCGGTGAACGCCAGCTCGGAGGTCGCCAGCAGCGCGCCCAGGCCCACGGCCACGACCAGCAGCTGGCAGACGATGCCCAGTTGCAGGCCGAGGATGGTCCAGCGGCCGTGGCGAAAGCCGTATTTCAGCCCCGAGGCCATGGCCGAGATTGCGCCGGGGCCGGGGGAAAACGAGATCGCCCAGGAGGCCGCGAAAAAGGCGAGCCAGGTCGAAAGTGCCATGGTGCGTACGTGTTGCGTTTGAGGACGTTCAGTCGGCCTTTTGCAGCAGGGCGCCGCCCGCGGGACGGCGATGGCCATGTTCGCGCGGCCCCTGGCCGCTGCGCGTGGAGGCAGCCGGCGCGGCCGGTCCCCGCCCACCGCGTCCGCTGCGCGGCGCGCCGCTGCGGCGGTCCTGGCCGGATGCGCCGCGGCGTTCGTCGCGCGGCCCGCGCGCCCCGCGTCCGCCGCTGTCGTGGCGCAGCTGGTCGCGGCGCTCGCGGGCGTCGGGCGCCGAGTCGGCCGTGACCATCGCGCCGGGATTCCAGCCCTCGATGGCTTGCTGTTCGATCGGTTTCTTGATCAGGCGCTCAATGGCGCGCAGCAGCTTGATCTCGGACTGGTCCACCAGCGACAGCGCCGAGCCGGCGCTGCCCGCCCGCCCCGTGCGGCCGATGCGGTGCACGTAGTCCTCAGGCACGTTCGGCAGTTCGAAATTCACGACCTGCGGCAACTGGTCGATGTCCAGGCCGCGGGCGGCGATGTCGGTGGCCACCAGCACGGCGACCTTGCCGTCCTTGAAGCCGGCCAGGGCCTTGGTGCGCGCCGCCTGGCTCTTGTTGCCGTGGATCGCGGCGGCCGACAGCCCGTCCTTGACGAGTTTTTCGGCAAGGCGGTTGGCGCCGTGCTTGGTGCGGGTGAAGACCAGCACCTGGTGCCAGCCGCTTTCACGGATGATGTGGCTAAGCAGGTCGCGCTTGTGGGACTGCTCGGTCATGACCATGCGCTGGGTGACCAGTTCGGATGCGGTGTTGCGGCGTGCGACCGAGACCTCGCTGGCGTTGTTCAGCACGCCCTTGGCGAGTTCGCGGATCTCGTCCGAGAACGTGGCCGAGAACAGCAGGTTTTGACGCTGGGCGGGCAGCAGCTTGAGAATGCGGCGAATGTCGCGGATGAAGCCCATGTCCAGCATGCGGTCGGCTTCGTCCAGCACCAGGATCTCGACGCCCGACAGGTCGACGGTCTTTTGCTGGCAGTGGTCCAGCAGGCGCCCGGGGGTGGCCACCAGAATGTCCACGGGCTTTTTCAGGGCGGCGATCTGCGGATTGATGTTGACGCCGCCGAACATCACCATGGACTGGATGCGGGTGTGCTTGCCGTACAGGCGCACGGACTCCTCGACCTGGGCGGTGAGTTCGCGCGTCGGCGTCAGCACCAGCACGCGCGGGCGGCCCGCCTTGCGCGCGGCCAGCGGCCGGTTGATGAGGGTGTGCAGGATGGGCAGGGTGAAGCCCGCCGTCTTGCCCGTCCCGGTCTGGGCGGCGGCGAGCAGGTCGCCGCCTTCGATCACGCGCGGGATGGCCTGCGCCTGGATCGGCGTGGGTTGGGTGTAGCCCGCCTCTGTGACGGCGCGCAGCAGGGGCTCCGCCAAGCCAAGCGAGGCAAAAGTGTTCTGAGATTCCAAGAATACGACTCCAGCGACCGCCTATCGCTCGAGTCGAGGGATACCAATCGAGGCCGACGAATGAAGGGGTTGAAACAGGTGAGCGGGCGCTTGTCGGTCCGCCGCAAGGCGGCCGGTGCCCAAAAAGGCATGCGTAGCGACTGGTAGGCTGCGCAAGCCCATCATTATAGCGTCCCGGCGCCAAGAATGGAGGATTTGTCTCAGCGTCCGCACGCACGTGTCGGCTCTAAAATAATGGCTTGACGACGGCCGGATCCGCGGCTGCGCCTTTTGGGGAATCGAATGATCAAACGATGGACGGCTCTGGCCCTGGCGGCCCTGGCGACGCTCTTGCTGTCGGGCTGCGGGTACAACGAAATCCAGCGACTGGACGAGCAGGTGAAGGCCGAATGGTCCCAGGTGTTGAACCAGTACGAACGCCGTGCCGACCTGGTGCCGAAGCTCGTTTCCTCGGTCAATGCCTACATGGTCAATGAACGGACGCTGCTGAAGGAGGTGACCGAGGCGCGCGCCCGGGTCGGCGAGATCCGCGTCACGGCCGACGACCTGGACGATCCCGCGCTCATGGCGCGTTTCGAGCAGGCACAGGGCGCCTTGTCCGCGGGCCTGTCGCGCCTGCTGGCGGTCTCCGAGAACTATCCGGCCTTGAAGAGCGACGGTCTGTTCCGCGACCTGATGACGCAGCTCGAGGGCGCCGAGAATCGCATCGCAGTGGCCCGCGAGCGCTACGTCCGGTCGGTGCAGGCCTACAACCAGACGATCCGCGAGTTCCCCACCCTGTTGACCGCCAAGGTCCTGGGGTATGGGCTCAAGCCGCAGTATGGCCTGGACAAGGCCGACGAGGTCATGCGCAATCCCGATGTGACGTTCGACGTGCCGGCTACGGCCAAATGAGGCCGTCCGCCATGATCGGGACCTTGCTGCGCCTCGCCCGAGGCCTGGGCGCTGCCGCCCTCGCCTGGGCCTGCCTATGGGGCGCGGCGGCGCATGCCCAGGCGGCACCGGCCGATACGGTCCAGGCACCCCCTGCGGCCGCGGCCGAGCGCCCGGCATCTGCAGCCGAGGTGCCGGTGCCGTCCTGGACGGGGCCGGTCATGGATCAGACCTCGACGCTCGATCCCGGCCAGATCCAGGCGCTGTCCGGCAAGCTGCGCGCGCTGGAGCAGTCCACCGGCGCGCAGCTCTACGTGCTGATCCTGCCGACCACCGGGTCGGATTCGATCGAGCAGTATGCGCGCCGGGTCTTCGATCAGTGGCAGATCGGCCGCAAGGGCGTGGACGACGGCATCTTGCTGCTGGTGGCCAAGGACGACCGCAATGTGCGTATCGACGTCGGCTATGGCCTGGAGGGCGCGGTGACGGATCTACAGGCCGGGCGCATCATCCGCGAGCAGATCACGCCGCATTTCACCTTCGGCGACTTCCACGCGGGGATCGAAGCCGGCGTGGACGCGCTGATTGCCTTGATCCATGGCGAGCCGCTGCCCGCTCCGGCGACGGAGGACGACGAACCTGTCTTCATGCTGGCGCCGCTGTCATTTCTCGCGCTCGTGGTGCCGCCCGTCATGGGCGCCTTTCTGCTGGGGGCGTTCGTTTACGTACTGTTCGAGAGCCTCTGGCTGGCCTTGGTTGCCGCGGCGGTGGGCTTTGGGCTGTCCTTGCTGGGCCGCAGCATGGGGCTCGCGAAGCGCTTCGCCGGGCGCCGTCGCGGACGCTGGCCGGACGATCGGGGCGGTGGCGGCGGCTTTGGCGGGGGTGGCGGCTTCGGTGGCGGGGGTGGTGCCGGCGGCGGCGGTGGCGGACGTGGCGGTGGCGGCGGCGCGTCGGGCGGTTGGTAACAGGTGCGCTACAGCGCCGCGTCGAGGAGGGCTGCCAGGCGGGCGACGAGGACGTCGCGGCGCGGATCGGCGACAGGCGCAACGCCGATCGAGGACCATTCGGGATGCCCGCGTGCTTCGCGCAGGATCGGCCACACCGCCTCGGGCAGCAGCGCGCCTTGCGCGGCGCGGGTTGCCCCCTCGCCCTCCGTGTCCAGCGCCTGGGCGGGCGGCGTCAGCGTGCCGCCGTCGATCGGCTGCCAGGCGGCGTGTCCGCGCCGCTCGAGGGCGCGCGCCAGCGCCAGCTGCCGCAGTCCCAGCAATTGCAGCACGGGATCGTCGACCGTGATTTCCAGGTGTCCGGCAACGCGGCCGATCAGGCGCTTGCCCCACTGGTGCGCGCCTTGCCACAGGCCGCCGACCGCCGCGCCCAGCAGCGTCGCCGTGCCCAGGCTCAGGCCGCCGGTGAACGCATCGATGGTGGCGCCCGCCATGGCGCCGGTGGCCAGGCCCTTGCCGACCTGGATGCCGAAAGCCTTGAGCGCCTGCGGATTGAACAGGTCCATGCCCCAGCGCTCGCCCTCCAGCGGCAGCGGATGGTGCGGGAAAGTCGCCCTGCTGAAACGGTAGCGCTTCAGCAGCGCCTGGACGCATTGTTGTTCGCGTTCGCGGGTGCGCTTGCGCAGGCTGACGGTGACTGTGGCCATGTCCGTGGAATCCTGCGGACAGAGCAGGCGCAGGGCGGCCGCATCCATCAGGAGTTCGGCGATCAGGCGCGCCGCGTCCACGCGCCGCCTCAGTCGCTGGGATTCCAGGTCGGCGCGCAAACGCGCCAGGGTGTCGGCGCGCCGGTCCAGCATCAGGGCCAGCCGGTCGATCATCTGCGCCTCGCCGTCCAGGGCGGGGGCCACGGTGTCGAAATCGACGGTGGCATGCAGGCCCAGGCGGGCCAGGGCATCGCGCCAGGCGTCGGACTGGCCGTTCACGCTGTGCGTGAAGTTGAGCACCGGCAGGATCGGCCGTCCGCAGGCGGCCAGCAGGCCGAGTTCGTCGCGATGCTTGGCGAGGACGGGGTCCCGGACGTCCACCACATAGAGTGCCGCGTCGCATTCCAGCACCGTGGCCAGGACGCGGGCTTCCTGTTCAAAACGCTGCAGCGCCTCGGGGCTTTCAAGCAGGCGGCGGATGCGCTCGGGGCCGTCCGGCCGCTCGTCCGGGCCCACCAGCCGGTCGACGGCGTCGAGCACGGCCATGCTGTCCTCGAGGCCCGGCGTATCGCGCAGGATCAGGATCGGCAGGCCATCCTCGGTCAGCAGTTGCGCGCTCTCGACGTGTCGCGTGGTGCCCGGCTGGTCGGCCACCTCGCCGAAGTCCGGATCGCGCAGCAAGGTGCGCAACAGCGAGGTTTTGCCGGTGTTGGTGTGGCCGACGACGGCCAGGTCGATGGGGACGATGGTTGGCTCAGTCATGGTCGGGTGGAGGATCGGCGTCGGCCCAGTGGGCGATCGAAGGGGTGGCGGCAATGCCCTGGGCGTCCAGGGCCGCATGCCAGATGGCCTCGCGCCCGGGACGGTGCAGCAGCAGCATGTCGATGCGCGGACACAGGCCCTGCAATTCCGCCAGCCAGGCGCGGGTGCCGCGGTCCGGCGTCTGGCGCGCATCGCAGACCAGCAGGAGGCGCCGCGGCGGCTGCCGGAGCTGATCCAGGATCCGGCGCCGATCGCCGCGGCTGTCGCACAGCCCCATGTCGCGCACGCCGTTGGGCAGCGGCGCCGGCGGCCACTCGGCCTGCGCGCCCAGTTCGAAACCGAGTATGGCGAGGGCGCCGGCGAAGGCGGCGGGGGCCGGCCGGGACCAGGGCGCCCCGGCGGCCGGTCCAGGCGCGGGCGCGTCGATGCCCAGGGCCTGGTGCCGCGGCATCAGGCGTTCACGCAGTTCCAGCCACCCGGGCAGCCCCGGATCGATGCGCAGGCTGCGCAACCGTCGGCGCGCGACCCAGACACTGGCGAGCCCGGCGATCAGGCGCGGCAGCAGGCCCCACACCACGACGCAGCCGATCAGCCAGGCGGACCATTGCGCCTGGGCAGCGGCCGGCAGGATGTGCAGGCCGTCGCTGCGGGCGATCACGGCGCTGTCCGGAATGGGGAAGCCCAGCTGCGCGGGGACGGCGCCCAGCGCATGGGCCATGGCGACGAAGGCGTCTGGCGACAACAGCGTGGTTTCCCACTGGAAGGCGTAGCGGCGCGTGCTGAGCAGCATCAGCAGCGCGGCCAGCGCGCCTACGAAGGCGGCGATCCAGGCGCCGTGGCTGATGCCGCCCAGGATGTGGCGCCAAGCCCTGGCGCGCGTGAGGAGCGAGGCCAGCGCCTGGCCCGCCAGCGCGGCGTCGGGGCCGCGGGCGAACTTCGCGGTCAACCACAGCCAGAACCCGGAGAGTCCCGTGGAAGGCACGATCCCCGGCAGGAAGCTCAGCAGCCAGATCAACAGGGTTGCGGCATGCAAGCCCAGCAAGGCGAGCAAGGCCAGGGCGAGGTTCACCGGCCTGTCGCCGGCACCCAGGGCCGCGGCGGCAGTGCCCATGCCGGTGAACAGCGCCATGACCCACAGCAGGATCAGCGCCAGGCGCGCACTGGCGGCCCACCGGACCAGCCGCGCCCGCAGGCCCTCGCGTTCGCCCAGCAGCGCGGCACGCCGCAGAATGCGCTCGTCCAGGCCGGCGGGGCCTTGCAGGACGGCGTCCAGTTCGGCCGTGTCATCCACCGGCTCGCGCTGTGTTTCGCGCAGGCGCAAAGCCTCGGCCAGCCAATGGCGCAGGAAGGGAGAGTCCGGTTTGGAGTGGGTGGCGTGGCGGGTCATCCGTGTCGCGGGCGGCGGCAGCCAGGGCCCCGCCCGCGGGGATGGCGCTTGGAATCCTTAGGACTTCTTGATCAGGCCGTATACCAACAGCACGATGACGGCGCCGACGACGGAGCCGATCCAGCCCGCGCCCTGGCCGGCCTGATACAGGCCGAGCGCGGTCCCGAGGTAGCCAGCAACGATGGACCCGACGATCCCGAGAATCGTAGTCAGGATAATACCCAGTTTCTGGTCGCCGGGCATGACGGCCCTGGCGATGAGGCCCACGATGAAGCCGACGATGATCATGCCGATGATGCTCATGGGTGGTTCTCCTTGAGAGTGACGTCCCGCGGGAGCGCGGCCCGGCCTGGGTCATGATAGGCACGCCGTCGGACGCAGTCCAGGCGGCAAAGGTCAAAGAATCTTGAGGAATGTGAGAAATGTTTGCGGTTCGCCGGCGTGCCCGGGGGACAATCGGGCTCTGGATAGAATAACGGGATCGGCGCGGCTTGCGCGAAGAGGACAACGCAGATGTCAGGCAAGAAGGGAACGCGGATCGAGGCGATCAGGATTTCGAGGCCGAAGTCGCTGGCGGTGCTGGTGGCCGAGCGCCTCAGGGAGGCCATTTTTCGTGCGGAACTGGCGCTGGGCGAGGCGCTGTCCGAGGAAAAGATCGCCACGGCGATGAACGTCAGCCGCACGCCGGTGCGCGAGGCCTTGACCTTGTTGCAGTTGCAGGGCCTCATCACCATCATTCCGCAAAGCGGCAGCTTCGTGTTCAAGCCGGACGTGCAGGACATGGCCGAACTGGTCCAGTACCGCTTGATGCTCGAAACCCAGGCGGCCCCCATGGCCCTCGCGCACGACCCGGCCGGGGCGCGGGCCGCCCTGGAACGTGCGATCCGGTCGATGGTCAAGGCGCGCCAGAAAGGGGACGCCTTGCAGTACGCCGACGCCGATCGCATGTTCCACAATGTGTTCTTCGATTATTGCGGCAACCACTATGTGCGCGAAGCCTACGAAATTTGCTCGGGCCGCGTGACGGCGCTGCGTGCCCATTTGTCGGGGGCGCTGGAGATGCACCGCGACCGCACTTTTGCCGAGCACCAGCGGATCGCCGAGGCCTTTGCGGACGGCGACCGCGACGCGCTGGTCGGGGCGCTGGGCGGCCATATCGGCGCCATGACCGACAACTATACCCGCGCGCTGGGCGCCTTGAAAAAATAAGCCTTCGGGGACACTACACTGTTCGCCGCCGGACCGATGGGCCGGGTCCCGCATGTTGCGGGCCCGGCTTTCTTGATTCTGGATGGCTTGCGTACCCGAGGAACAATTAATTTATTGACATACTGTACCTCAGATCCTAAGCTGTGACGGACGCCCTTGGCGGCGATCTGAAAACGAAAACGATCCAGGAGCAGACATGACAATGCGATTTGCAAAAGTGGCCGTCGCGTGCGCCGCCTACCTGATCTCGACAGGCGCCTTGGCGGCCGATGCCATCGTCCTGCGAGTGGCGCACACCATGCCCGAGAGCCATAGCTACCAGAAATGGGTGGAGGCTTTCCGCGCCGATCTCGACAAGCGCGTACCCGGCCGCATCGAGGTCAAGGTATTTCCCAGCGCCCAGCTGGGCACCGAAACCGAATACCTCGAGGGCATGAAGCTCGGCACGCTGGACGGTGCGGTGGTGGGCCGCCACGGTCAAATCGATCCCCGGCTGGATGTGCTGAACTTGCCGATGATCTTCCGGGACGAGGCCCATAAGGATGCGGTCATGCGCTCGGGCTCGGCGCTGAACCAGCGGCTGGACCAGATCATGTACGACAAAGGCTACAAGGTACTGGGCTGGGGCGAGCTCGGTTTCCGCGACATCACGACCCGGGACAAGCCGCTGCACAAGGCGTCCGATCTGGCCGGGATCGATATCCGGGTGCCCAATGTGGAGCCCTGGCTGTACGCCTTCAAGCAATGGGGTGCCAATCCGACGCCCATGGATTTCTCCGAGGTCTATTCTGCCCTGCAGCAGGGGGTGATCAATGCCCAGGAAAACCCGCCCGAGATCATCTACACCTCCAAGTTCTATGAGGTGCAGAAATACATGAACCTCACACACCATGCCAGCATTCCGTGCGAATTCATCGTCTCGCGCCGGTTCTGGGAAAAATTGCCGGCCGACCTGCAGGAGGCCGTCATGCAGGCGGCGACGACCAGCCGCGATGCGCAGGTCCGCCTGTCGCGCGAATCCAATGCGGGGCTCATCAGCCAGCTGGGTGAAAAAGGCATGACGATCGTCCAGGACGTGGACCGCGATTCCTTCCGCGAGGGGGCCGAAAAGACCTACGCCAAATACGGCGATGTGATCGGGACGGATTTGATCCAGGCCGTGGTCGACGCGAGGTAGTCCATGACGATGCTGTGCAAGGTCCTGCGGGTGCTCGTGGGGCTGTTGATGGTATCGCTGGTCTGCGTGGTGGCTCTGGGAATCTTCTATCGCTATGCGCTGCAGGATTCCCTGTATTGGGCCACCGAGGTGCCGAATTTCCTGATGATCTGGATCGTCATGCTGGGCAGCGTGGTGGCGTTCCACGAGCGCGGGCACATCGCCTTCATTTTGCTGGGGCAGTCCCTGGGCGGCCGCCGGCAAGCCCTGCTGGAATGCGTGTGCGCCGTGGTGGTGCTGGTGCTGCTGGGGGTGCTGGTATTCAGCGGCGCCATCGTGGTCGAGGACACCATGCACAGCCTGTCCGAGGCGCTGCGCATCCCCAAGGGCTACATCTATGCCAGCCTGCCGATCTGCGCGGCCCTCATGATGGTCAGCGCGTTTGGCCAGCTGTACGCCTGCGCACGCCGCCTCTGGAGCTGAACCTTGATTCTCACCCTCGCGCTCGTTTTCCTGGTCACGCTGATCATCGGCGTGCCCATTGCCTTCGGCATGGGTTTTGCCGCGGTGGCGGCGATCTTTCTGGATGGTTCGTTTCCGCTGGAGATCGTGCCCCACAAGATGGTCAACGCCGTCAATTCTTTTCCGCTCGTGGCGGTGCCGCTGTTCATTCTGGCCGGCGCCCTGGCCGGTGAGACCAGCATCGCCGGCCGCCTGGTGCGCTTTGCGGATGCGCTGCTGGGGCACATCCGGGGCGGGCTGGGCCATGTCAATGTCGCTTCGTCGATTTTCTTCGGCGGCATTTCGGGTTCGGCCGTGGCCGATACCGCGGCGATCGGCAGCCTGATGATTCCCGCGATGGAAAAGCAGGGCTATTCCCGGCGCGACGCCGGCGCCATCACCATCTGTTCCTCGCCCATCGGCATCCTGATTCCGCCCAGCATTCCCATGGTGCTCTACGGCGTGACGGTCAGCTCCTCGATCGGCGCGCTGTTCCTGGCGGGGCTGGTACCTGGGGTCCTGACCGGCCTCATGCTGATGGGCGCGGTCTACGCCATGTCCCGGAAGAAGGGCTGGCCCCAGCGCGCCGCGCGGGCGCCCATGCCGGAGCTGTGGAAGGCATTTCGCGAGGCGATCCTGTCGCTGCTGCTGCCGGTGTTCCTGCTGGGGGCGATCATCACCGGGCTGACCACCGCGACCGAGGCCGGGGTGATCGGCGTGCTCTATGCCTTCATTCTCGGCGGCTTCGTCTACAAGGATTACCCGCTGAGGGATTTCTTCAGGATATTCGTGGACTCGGCCATCAATACGGCGATCCCGGTGTTCGTGCTGTCGGCGACGTCTGTCGCCGCCTGGATCGTCGCGGTAGAGCAATTTCCGCAGGCCCTGGTCGGTTTCTTCGAGGCGATGGATTTGGGCAAGGTCGCCGTCCTGCTGTCCATCAACGTCTTTCTGTTGTTCGTGGGCATGGTGATGGACCTGGTGCCCGCATTGATCCTGTTCGCGCCCATCCTGCTGCCGGTGGCGCAGGCGGTCGGCGTCGACCCGATCCAGTTCGGGGTGATCATGGTGATGAATCTGGGCGTCGGCCTGGTGACGCCGCCCGTGGGCAACTGCCTCTACCTGGGGGCGGTGATCGCCAAGGTCGACCTGTTGGCCCTGGTGCGCGCCTCGCTGCCATTCCTCGCCGTCAATCTCGCCACGCTGCTCATCGTCACCTATGTGCCGCAGATCAGTCTTTTCCTGCCGTCGCTGTTCTACTGAGTGTGCCGCTGAATCCAGCCACCTGCCATCAAAGGAGATCTATTCATGTCCGGTTTGCTGGGTCGTGGTGTACTGGTGAATTGGGGCGGTGTGCAAGCCGCCTCCGAGGCGGACTACAACGCGTGGCACAGCCTCGAGCACATGCCCGAGCGCCTGTCCGTGCCCGGCTTCAGGCGCGGCAGGCGCTGTCAGGCGCTGGATGGAGCGCCGGAATCCCTGCGCTATTTCATGATGTACGAGGCGGACGAGCCGCAGGTTTTCGTCTCCGAGCCGTATCTGGCGCGGCTCAACGATCCCACACCCTGGACGCGGCGCATTCTGTCGGTCTACATCGCGCCTTCGCGCACGGTCTGCCGGGTGCTGGCCAGCGAAGGACGCGGCACGGGCGGGTGGCTGGCGACGCTGCAATTCGGCCAGGCGGCCCCGGCCTTGCCGGATGAATCCCGCTTGATTGCCGGCATGCGCGAGGCCATGGGCCTGCCCGGCATCCTGGGTGCCCACGTGCTGCGTGGGGATTCGTCACTGGGCCAGCAGCCCACCGCGGAAAAGACGTTCCGCGAAAGCGGCGGCGAACCGGACCGCACGGTGGCGCTCGCCTTGCTGATCGACGGCTTGGACCGTGACAGCACCCAGGCGGCCCTGGATTCCGCACTGGATGGCTTGAGCGATGCGCAGCGCCGCTGCGCGACCGCCACCTTGTACCGCACGCAGCATGTGCTCGCGGACGCCGACGTTGCGCGGGGGGCGGCCTTGTGAAGGTGCTGTTGACGGGCGGCGGCGGTTTCATAGGCGCCTGGATCGCCCGGCGGCTGGCCGCTCGCGGCATGGCCCTGCGCATCCTCGACGTGGGCATCCGCCGCGAGACCCTGGAACAAGTCTGCGGTCCGGCGCTGGTCGACAGGTTCGAATGGGTGATCGCGGACGTCGCCGATACCGGCGCGGTGCGCGCGGCCGCCCGCGGGTGTGACGCATTGATCCACTTGGCGGGCATGCTGACGCCGGGGTGTCGGGCCGATCCCGTCCTGGGCGCGAAGGTGAACGTGATCGGCCTGCTCAACGTATTCCTGGCGGCCAGGTCCGAAGGCATCGGCCGTGTCCTGTACATGAGCAGCGCCGGTGTCTTCGGACCCGACGGCGGACAGGCCCCGAGCCCCATCACGCATTACGGGGCTTTCAAGCTGGCCGGCGAACATTGCGCGGCGGCCTTCTGGGCGGATGACGGCCTGCCCAGCATCGGCTTCCGGCCCTACGTCGTTTACGGCCTGGGCCGCGAGGACGGCCTGTCGGCCGGCCCCAGCCTGGCCTGCCGGGCGGCAGCGCGTGGGCAGCCCTACACCATCCCTTTTACCGGTGAATTCGACATCATCCACGTGGATGACGTCGCCGCCGCTTTCGAATCGGCCCTGGAGGCGCCGGCGACGGGGGCGCACCACATCGACCTGGTCGGTGCATCGGCGCGGGCCGAGGACATCATCGAGGCGATACGCAAGATCGTGCCGGATGCGGTGATCGCGGCCGAGGGGCCGCCCATGCCGATCCGCCTGCCGGTCCGCCTTCAGGGGCCGGCGGCCTTGTTGCCGGACTGGTCGGCCCGGCCATTGGCCCTTGGCATCGCGCAGACTATCGAGGCCTATCGGCCGGCGGACGGTGCGGCATGACGTCGGACGATCGCCGATTCGCGGGCCAGGTGGCGATCGTCACCGGCGGCGTGCGCGGCGTCGGCTTGGGCATTGCCCATCGATTGGCGCTGGAGGGCGCGCGGGTGGTGCTGTGGGATGTGGACTGCCGGGGTTTCAGTATCGCGGATGCCGGTTTCCGGCCGGCCTGGACGGATCAGGTGGATGTCGCCGACGAGGTCTCGGTGGCGCGAGGCATGCAGCGTGTGCTCGACGAGCTGGGCAGGGTGGACGTCCTCGTCAACAACGCCGGCGTCAATGGCCGGGTCGCCGACCTGCAGGACTATGGCCTGGACGAATGGCAGCGCGTATTGCGGGTGAATCTGGATGGCGTCTTTCTGTGCTGCCGTGCGGCGGTGCCCGCCATGCGCGTCCGGGGCTATGGGCGCATCGTGAACGTGGCCTCGATCGCCGGCAAGGAAGGCGTGCCGGGCATCGCGGCTTACGCCGCCTCCAAGGCCGGGGTGATCGGCCTGACCAAGTCCCTGGCGCGCGAGCTGATCGGTACCGGGATCCTGGTGAACTGCCTGGCGCCCGTCATGGTCGAGACGGACCTGCTCAAGCAGATGACGCCCGAACACATCGAGCGCAGCAAGGCCAAGATTCCGATGGGCCGCCTGTTGCAGATCCCCGAGCTGGCCGCTGTGGCGGCCTTCGCGGCCAGCCCGGAATGCTCCTTTACCACCGGGTTCACGTTCGATGCCTCGGGGGGCAGGGCGACGTACTGAGTGCGGCCGGTCCGGGTAGACTGTAGCGGTATGAAGGAGCCCCCATGACTGCACCCGGCAATCACCCCGACGGCGACGCCCAGGCCCGGCGCCTGTTCGTGGCCTTGTGGCCCGGCCCCGCCACGGCGCGCGCCCTGGCGGGCCGCGTCGGACGTGCGCGCGCAGTGTGCGGCGGCAGGCCGATGCGCACGGATACCCTGCACCTGACCCTGGCTTTCCTCGGGACGGTCGCGGGCGACCGTGTCCCCGCCCTGAGCGGCATGATCCGGCAATGGGCGCCGCGCGGCGGCGAACTGGTCATTGACCGTGTCGGGCGCTTCGATGGTCCGCGCATCGTCTGGGCCGGGCCGTCGCACCCGTGGCCCGCATGGCTGGATACCCTGCACGCCGACCTCTGGGCACGCCTGGAGCGCCTGGGTTTTCCGGCAACCAGCGATCGTTTCCGGCCTCATGTGTCGCTGTTGCGCAAGGCCGGGCCGGGGGATCTGTCCGTCCTGAACGCGGAACGCCCCATCGTCTGGCGGCCGCGGCGTTGCGTTCTCGTGGCATCCGTGCCGCGCGAGACCGGCTCGTACTACGAGGCGCTGGCCGAATGCGCAATGGCGCGGGACGGCATCCTATAATTCCGGCTTGTCCGGATCGCTGCGGCGGCGCCGCCGTTCTTTGCCATGAAACCTCCTCGCATGCCGCGTCTTGCCGTCCTCGAGCCGGTGGTGATGCTGGCGACGGTGGTGCAGTGGATGGTCCTTGCCACGATCGTCGGCGGTGTGGTGGGTTCGGGTGTCAGCATCTTTCTGCACATCCTGTTTTTCTTCACCGACCGTTCGACAGGCATCCCCTTGTGGGTGCAGACCGTGCTGCTGCCCCTCGGCGGCCTGGCCAATGGCCTGCTGCTGTATTACGGCTATCGCGCCGGTGCCGGCGGACTGAAGGACTCGATCCAGGCGGCCGTCTTCGAGCAGGGCGGCCGGATGCCGCTGCGCACGATGCTGATCAAGCCTGTCGCCGCCATCATCACACTGGGTTGCGGCGGTTCCGCGGGCAAGGAAGGGCCCTGCTCGCACCTGGGCGCATCGCTGGGTTCGGCCATCGGCCGCCTGTTCCGGCTCAATGCCGAATTGCAGCAACGCATCGTCGCCTGCGGCGTCAGCGCGGGCTTTGCCAGTGTCTTCGGGACCCCGATCGCCGGCGCCCTCTATGGCATCGAGATGCTGGCCATCGGCCGGATCCGTCATGATTTCCTGTTTCCGGCGATGATTGCGGGGGTTTCCGCGTTCCAGGCCAGCAAGGCCTGGGGCATCCCTTACGAATACTACGATGTCGTGGGCTTGCCGGCGTTTTCCGAATTATTGTTCGTCAAGACCGTGCTGATCGGCATGCTCAGCGGGGTCGTGGCGCGGATATTCGTGGACATGGTGTTCGGCGTGCGGCGGCTATGCCTGCGCATCCAGACGCGCTGGGGCGTCTGGCCGCCGCTCATGCCTTTGGCCGGGGGCGTGGTGCTGGCGGCGCTGGTGCAGTTCGTTCCCGTCGATTACCTGGGGCTCAGCCTGCCGCTGATGGACCGCGCGCTGGACGGCGAGGCCATGCCTTATGCGGGATTCTTCTGGAAGGTCCTCCTGGTGGCCATTACCCTCGGATCCGGGTTTTATGGGGGGATCGTGACGCCGCAATTCGTGATCGGCGCCGTGGCCGGCAATGCCTTTGCGCACCTGTTCGGCATCAGTCCGACACTGGGCGCGGCGGTGGGGCTGGTCGCGGTCGTGGCGGCGGCGTCGAACACGCCGCTGGCGGCCATCCTCATGGGCGTGGAACTGTTCGGCGGCGTGGTCGGCACCATTTACGTGGCCGGCGCGGCCATCGCCGCCTACCTGATCGTCGGCCACCGCAGTGTCTATCCCGACCAGCGGCTGGCCTATGCGAAGTCCTCCTGGATGCGGGTGCGCGCCGACGTGCCCGTCGGCCAGGAAAAGGTGCGTCTGTCGCACGGCTTGTTGCGCTGGTGGAGCGGGCGGCGCAAGAGACCGCCCCCCGGCTGACGCAGGCGCGAGCGACGTCCCCGATGCCGACTTATTGCAGTTCGATGGTGATCGTTGCGCCGTCCCTGGGCAGTTCGAAGCGCGCCTCCTCGAAGCGCGCGGCGCGCATCACGGGCTTGGGGTTGTTGGAGTACCCGTAGGGCTTTTTGGGCTTGCCCAACAGCCCGGTCTCGAGCGTGCCGCTGTCGTCGTCATCATGGTAGACGGCAACGGCGTATTGGCCTGCCGGCAGGCCCTCGATCGTGGTGGCGCACAGGCCGCTGGCCTCGTCGATGGGCACGCGGGTGCGGTGGACCGCCAGGCCGCCGTCCAGGGGAAATCCCGCGCCGGGCGCGGCGAACACGGCAATGGCCATGAGGCCGCCGGTGCTGCGTGCGCCGGTGACCTCGATATGGAGGTTCGCCGCATGGGCCCACGGCAGCCAGGCCAGGGTCGCTGCGAGCAGTGTGCGAGCGAGCTTGCGGGACAGGGATATGAAGGTGAAACGAAGGGTCATGCCGATTGCCAGTATCCATGGAAACTCAGTGGTGTGGGGTGCTCCAGCCAGATGCGCGCCACCGGCCCGTCGGCCAAGGCGTCGCTGGGAAAAACCCCCAGGAACGATGTCCCGCTGTCGCCGTCCAGGCCCAGGGACAGCAGCCATCCGCGCTCGTCGCGCGCGGCCGGATTGGGCACGAAGATCGGTTCGCCCAGGTGGGTCCGCGGTCCCAGGTCGATGACGTCGGCGCGGCCGCCGGCGGTGTCGATGCGCGCGAGGCCGCTATGGAACACCGAAGGTCCCGGCGCGGTCGTGACGTAGGCGTATCGGTGTGCGCGCGTGGCCGCGCGCGGATCGACGATGGGGAATTCGCAATTGCGCTCGGACAGGATGTTCTCGGTGACCCGCCGGTGCGCCGGATCGATCACGTAGCGGCGCAGCAGGCCTGGATGGCGCGCCTCGCCCGTAGCGCCCAGCATGATCTGCCGGAACGCCGCGCGTTCGCCGATGAAGTGGTCGGGCGCCGCATAGCCGACGAAATCCGCCACGATCGTTCCGCCCTGCTCGTAGGCGTTCAGGCTGTGCCACATGAAGCTGGCGGGTGCCTCGAGGACGCGCACGGGCGATTGCCCCGAACGGTCGATCACCAGCAGCAGGTTGCCCCGCGCGGCATCCCAATGGAGGCTTTCCGTAAAGCTGCGCAGGCCCGCCAGGTAAGCCGGCAGGGACAGCTCGATCGGATGCAGCAGGATCAGCGCGTGATGCTCGGTCAGGAACCAGTCGTGGATATAGGAGGCGCGTGGCGAGGCGACGCGCTGGTGGCGCCTCAATGTGCCATCGGCCGCATGCTCCACCAGGTGGATGTGGTTGCGCGGGCCATGCTGGAAGGCGATCAGCGCCCAGTCCCCGGTGTTCGGGTCGGTCTTGGTGTGGGCCTTGAAGTCCAGGGGCACGCCGGCCGGGCCGAGAGCCTGTTCGCCCAGGGTGTCGAGGCTGCGTGGATCGAGGCCGTAGGGCTGGCCGACCTCGTCGAAGGCATACAGGCGGTCGTTCCTGTGCACGACGGTGACGCCCGCCTGCGAGCGGATGCGGTTTCCGGCATTGCGCCAGGGGCCGCCGGGCGCGCGCGTGGTCCAGGTCGGCCGGGTATAGCGGCCCGCCTGCTGTTCCTCCAGGAATTTTGCGGTGCGCACATAGCGGTTGCGATAGCGCACCCCGTCCCCGCCGAAATCGAAGGCCTGGATCATGCCGTCGCCGTCCAGCAGGTGACGTTTGCGCAGGCCGCCCCGGTCGAAGCGTCCCGGACCGTTGCGGTAGAGCGTGCCGCGCAGGGCGGCGGGCAGCCGGCCCTCCACGCGGGGGCGGTAGTCGTGCTCGGTGTCGAGCGTGGTGGCCAGGCCCGCAAGCCATGGCTGTCCGGAAGGCGGGGCGGCGCGTGTCATCGGGGCTGCGGAAAGGGGGGAACTATTGCCGCATTGTCCTGTAGCCCCGATGGAAAGTAAACCGCGGCGGGGCGGCAGCCGCCCCCGCGGCGACTCAGCCGCCGACGATACCGCCGTCGCGCCGCCAGATGACGACGGTCGCCGGGCGCGGCCGCGTGGCCGACGGGCCGTCGGGCCAGGTGGACACCGACAAGGGCTGCGCCTGGGCGTCGGCCAAGTCGGGCCCCTCGCCCGGATGCTGGATATTGATGAATACGAAGCGCTGGTCGGGCGTCCAGGTGATGCCGGTGACTTCACAGCCCTTGGGCCCCGTCAGGAACCGCCGCAACTCGCCCGTCGTCGGGTCGGCGACCAGCATCTGGTTATTGCCCTGTCCGGCATACTCGCCGCCGTTCTTGTAGTTGCCGTCGGTCTGGATCCACAATCGGCCTTGTGGATCGAAACCCAGTCCATCGGGGCTGTTGAAGGTGTTCTCCCGCGTCACGTTGGCCGAACCCCGGCGGGCGTCGTCCTCGCCGTACACGGTGGGGTTGCCCGCCAGCACGAAGATGTCCCACTGGAATGTGAGGCTTGCCGCGCGATCGTCATCCTCGCGCCAGCGCACGATCTGGCCGTAGATGTTCTTGTCGCGCGGATTGGCGCCGCCGTCGGCGCCGGGGTGCGCCGGGCCGCCCGGCCAGCGCGCCTTGCCGCTGCCGCGGTCGCTGTTGTTGGTCAGGGTCACGTAGGCTGCGCGCGTATGCGGGTGGACGACCACCCATTCCGGACGGTCCATGGGGGTTGCGCCCACCGCATCGGCCGCCTGCCGGGTCTTGATCAGCAGTTCGCCCAGGTTCTCGTTGAAAAGCTCGCCCAGGCGCCGGCCGTCCGGGCCGCGCGTATCCAGCGTCAACGGGATCCAGCGGCCGGTGCCCTGGCCGTCGGCGCCCGCCTCGAAGCGCGCCACGTGCAGCGTGCCGCGCTCCAGCAATTGACGGTTGTGAGCGTCCTGGCCGGGACGGTACTCGCCGTCCGAGACGAACTTGTAGAGGTACTCGCTGCGCTGATCGTCGCCCATGTAGACGACGACGCGGCGGTCGGCGCTGATGGCCAGGGCCGCGTTCTCGTGCTTGAACCGGCCCAGGGCGGTGAGTTTCCGAGGCGCGGCCTGCGGGTCGAAGGGATCGATCTCGACGATCCAGCCATGGCGGTTGTACTCGTTGGGTTCGTGCGTCCAGTCGAAGCGGGCGTCATGCGTGTCCCAGCGGTAATCGGCGTCGGCCGTCTTGGTGCCGCCCTTGTAGCGCAGCATGTGGCTGCGATAGTCCTCGTCCGGGTAATCGGCCGCGTCCGCGTCCCGTGCGCCGATGCCGAAGTAGTCCGTGAAGTTCTCTTCACAGGTCAGGTAGGTGTTCCAGGGCGTCCAGCCATTGCCGCAATTGCCGAAGGTGCCCAGGACCGTCTCGCCGCTCGGGTCGGCATTCGTGCGCAACAGCGCGTGTCCGGCGGCTGGGCCGGCGATCCGGATGGGGGTGTTGGCGTGGATGCTGCGATTGAACGGCGAATGGGCCACCAGCCGCCAGCCGCCGCCCGATTCCAGGCGGATGTGCGTGACCGAGACGCCTTGCGCATGCTGGGCCTTGCGGATCCAGTCCAGGTTCCATTGCGCGTTGCCGGGCGCGACGCCGCGTGGGAAAAAGTAGTGCGGCGTGACATATTCGTGGTTGGTGACCAGCAGACCCTCGGCCGAGCCGTCCGGCGCGGTGGCGGATTCGATGGGAAAGAAATGCAGGCCGTCGTGGTTATAGCCGACCTGCCGGGCCTGGGCATCACCGCCTTCCGCCGCCGCGCCCGCGAACGCCGGGGAATCCGCGAACAGGGGATCCCCCCAGCGGTTGATGACGGCGTGCGCATAGCCTTCGGGCACGGCCAGCGTGTCCGCGGTGCTCATGGGCACCGCCTTGAAGCCCAGGCCCGCGGCCTTCGGTCCGGGCGTGACGGCCGGCGCCTCCGACGCGCCCGCCGCGGCAGGCAGCAGGCCGCCCAGGAACGTGACTGCGCCCAGGCCCAGGCCGCCCTTGAGGAGGCGCCGCCGGTTGGCGAGGCGTTGCCGCAGCCGCTCTAGCGGTTCGGCGTGGGAGGGGTTCGCGGGGACGTCGTCCAGATCGAACTCTTTCATCGGGTGGCCTATCGGTGGGGTGCAATCGGTATGTCCGCGCAAGCCGCGGTTCGCCGACATGATGGCCCAGTGATGTGACCCGATGATGACCGGTGCCCGCAGGCCGTGGCCTGCGGAGCTGTTGACGAGTAGGACCGGCAGCGGGCGATGCCTCCGCGGGGCTTACTTTTGCGGGCGCGGCGTGGCGCTGGTGCTGGGTGGCAGCGTCGGGTACACGACCTTGGGTTGTTCGCCGGTCAGGGTGTGCAGGAACTGCGTGATGGCCTTGACTTCGTCCGGATTCAGTTCCTGGCCGAGCTGGCTGGAGCCCATGATGGCCACGGCCTGCTCCAGGGACCAGACCTCGCCGCTGTGGAAATAGGGCGCGGTCAACGCGATGTTGCGCAACGGGCCGGCCCGGAACACATATTCGTCGCTGGCCGTGTTGGTCACGGTGAAACGGCCCTTGTCGTCGGGCGGCAGGATGTCGGCCCCCGGTTTCTTGATCACGCCGAAGGGAAAGTAGCCCTGTCCGCCGAAGTTCACGCCTTGGTGGCAGGCCACGCAGCCCTTGCTCATGAACAGGTGCAAGCCCTGGAGTTCCGTCACCTCGAGGACGTCCTGGCCGTCGAGCCACTGGTCGAAGCGGGCATTCGGCGTCACCAGCGTGCTTTCGAAAGCCTCGATGGCGTGCGCCATGTTCTCGAAGTTCACCGGGTCCTTGTCCGCGGGGAAGGCGCGCGCGAACCGTTCGACGTACTCGGGCAGGCTCTTGAGGGTCAGCTCGACCTGGTCGGGCGTGTTGTTCATCTCGACGCTGGCCTGTACCGGCCCTTTGGCCTGCTCTTTCAGGTCGGCGGCGCGCCCATCCCAGAACTGCGCGCTGTTGAATACCGCGTTCAACACGGTGGGCGAGTTGCGCGGGCCATGCTGCCAGCCGTGGCCGATCGACGTCTGGATATTGTCCGCGCCGCCGGTGCCCACGCTATGACAGGTGTTGCAGCTGATGATGTGGCTGCGCGACAGGCGCGGCTCGAAGAACAGCCATTTGCCCAGTTCGATCTCGGGCTCGGTGATCTTGCGTTCCTGGATGACGGTGGCGGCATCCGGGACCGGCTGGAAGAATCCCAGCGCGGTCTTGCGCAGTTCGGCCGAGGGCGGTATGTCGGCCGCGTAGGCGGCCGGGATGCACACGGCCGCTGCGGCGGCCAGTGCGAGAACAGAGCGTTTGACCATGGTGTTCCCCTGGGTTGTGGATATATCCACTATGTGAACATGGTCATTCGGAAGGCGTATTGATACCGGTCAAGGGGAGGCTCAATGTACCGATTGGGAAATCAGACGTTCATGACGCGGCCCATACTCGTGCAAGGCGTCGCGCACCTTGGCGACCTGTTCCGGTGTCACGGCCGAGGCCTTGTTGCCCCAGTTGTTTCGCACGAAGGTCAGTACGTCCGCCACCTGCCGGTCGTCCAGCTTCCAGGCAAAGCCCGGCATGCCCAGGCCCGTGGGCAGTTCGGCGGGGTCGGCCATGAACTCACCGCCCAAGACCACCTGTATCAGTGATTGCGGCTGCTCCGCGTGAACCGGCACGCTGCCGGCCAGGCGCGGAAACGCGTCCTCTTGGCCTTCGCCGTCCGCCATGTGGCAGCCCATGCACTGATCGACGTATACGGCCTTGCCGCGTGCCATGACTTCCTGGGTGACGGCTTTGTCGTCGCCGTCGTGGTCATCGGCCTGGCCCGTGTCGTGTGCGGGAATATCCTTGAGGTAGGTGGCGATCGCGGTCAGATCCTGTTTGCTGAGGTGTTGCGTCGAATTCATGACGACTTCCGTCATGGGGCCGGCGCTGGCCGTGTTCGCATTGGCGCCGGTGCTCAGGTACTGCACGATGTCCTGTGTCGACCACGTGCCCAGCCCGTCGCGCTCGTGGCTGGTCAGGCTGGGGGCGAACCAGGATTCGCCGGCGTCGCCTCCTCGCAGGGCATGGTCGCGGTCGGTGGCGCCCAACATGTTCTTCGGACTATGGCAGGCTGCGCAATGTCCGGCACCGTTCACAAGGTATGCGCCGCGATTCCAGAGCCTGGATTTGTCAGGGCGGTCGATGAATTCCCCTTCGTCAAAGAACAGCAGGTTCCAGCCCGCGACCAGTTGGCGCCAACCCAGCGGCCACATCAGTTCATTGTCCGGTGCAATGGCGCGAACGGGTTCCAGGGTATCCAGGTAATCCTTGATGGCGTCCACATCTTCGCGTGTCATCTTGGTAAACCATGGATAGGGACAGGCCGGGTATAGGTGCTGGCCGTCCTTGCGTATGCCGCTGTGCAGGGCTCGATAAAAGTCGTCCTTGCTCCAGTTGCCGATTCCGGTGGCCAGGTCGGGGGTGATGTTGCTGGAATAAATCGTGCCAAACGGGGTTTCCAGCGGATAACCCCCCGCGAAAGGCTTGCCGCCCTTGACCGTGTGGCAGGAGATGCAGTCGCTGGCCTGGGCCAGATAGCGTCCGCGCTGGACATTGGTAAATTCAGTGCCTTGGGCACGGGCGCCGCCGGCCAGTACTGCCGCGCCGGCCAACAGCGTCAGTCCCGCAAGGTTTTGCCGGGTCATATGCATGATGTCGCTCCGATCACGCCTGGACCAAGGGTCCGGGCCGCTTCAGATATTGGTGTCGTATGGCATCGGCCGCCCAGAATGCCAGGGCGCCCACGGTGCCGGTGGGGTTGTAGCCGTGGTTCTGCGGGAAGTTGCAGGCGCCCACCACGAAAACGTTGGGCACGTCCCAGCACTGCAGGTAGCGGTTCACCACACTGGTGCGCGGGTCGTCGCCCATCACCGCGCCGCCGGTATTGTGCGTGGTCTGGTAGGGGACGATGGTATACGGGCCCGTGCGCTTCTTCACGTTGATCGAGCGGGGCTTCATGGCCTTGGCAATTCCCTCGGCCTTGCCGGTCAGGAAGTCGGACATCCGGAGGTCGTTGTCATGAAAATCGAAGGTCAGGCGCAGCAGGGGCTTGCCATAGATGTCCTTGTAGGTCGGGTCCAGATCCAGATAGGCGCCGCGCTGGCTCACGACGCTTCCATGCGTCGAGATCGAGACGCTTCTCAGGTAGTTCTCGGCCATGGCCTTCTTCCATTTCGAGCCCCATTGGGGCGTGCCCTTGGGAAGCCGGTGCTGCAGAATGGGTCGGCCGCCCGTGGTCCATAGCGCGATGTAGCCGCCGCCCATGAAGCCTTCGGGGCCGTGGTCGAAGTTGTCGCCGTTGAACTCGTCGATGGCTTGGCCCAGGGCGCCGGCCCCCATGTAGGGGTTGATGAGCTCGTCCACGAAGGCATCCACCGATGAGGTGATCTGGTAGGCATAGTTGCGTCCCGTCACGCCGGTGTCGCTGACCGGATCGTAGGGTTGGCCGATGCCCGAGAGCAGCAGCAGATGGACGTTGTGCTGGGCATACGCGCACAGGATGACCAGCTGTGCGGGCTGTTCGTACTCCCGCCCTTCGAGGTCGTAATACAGCACACCCTTGGCCTTGCGGCCGGTATTGTCCAGCACCACCTGTGTCACGTCGCAGCCGGTGCGATACGAAAAATTGTCCTTCTTCAGAAGCACGGGCAGTATGGTCGTTTGCGGGGAGGCCTTGGAATAATTGCCACAGCCGAACCATTCACAGAAGCCGCAGTAGGTGCATTGACCCATTTGCACGCCCAAGGGGTTTTTGTAGGGACGCGAGGCGTTGGCGGCCGGTGCGGCAAAGGGATGGTAGCCCAGTTCGCGTGCCGCCTTGTCGAACATCAGCGAGCCGGCGCTGCGCTCCAGCGGGGGCAGGGGATACTCGCGGCTGCGCGCGCCCTCGAAGGGGTTGCCTTCGGCCTGCGTGCGACCGCCCAGGTTGCCGGCCTTGCCCGACACGCCGCACAGGTACTCGAAGCGGTCGTAGTAGGGTTCCAGCTCGTCATAGGTGACGCCCCAGTCCTGGATGGTGACGTCTTCGGGCACGAAGCCCGCGCCGTAGCGCTCTTCGACATGCGAGCGCATCACAAAATCGTCGGGCAGAAAACGCCATGTCTGTCCATTCCAATGCACGCCCGCGCCGCCCACGCCTGCGCCGGGGCGGAAAGAGCCGAGTCTGCGCATGGGCAAAGCCACTTGGTCGGACGTGTTGCGAAAGCTCATGGTCTCGCGCACGGGCGCCTGGAACAGGCCGCCGCGCACGGCATACTTGAGTTCGTCCTGGATGTGCGTGGTTGCAAAATCGGGAACCGTGGCGCGATCCGCGCCTCGCTCCAGCGCCAGGACCTGCAATCCCTCCTCGGTCAGTTCCTGAGCGATGATGGAGGCTGTCCAGCCGAATCCCACCAGCACCACGTCCACGGGTTTCATCCTTGTCGCCATGTCTTCTCCTTCAAGTGCGGGCGCCCGTGTCCCGCCGGCCTTGCAGGCCGACGGTTGGCAGCGAGTAGGGCTGGCCATACTGGCGCACTTCCTTCACATAGTTGTAGCGGGGCCCTGGAAAGCCGATCAGATTCCAGCCGGCGAAGTCGCGGTTGCCGCCATACATGGGATCGGCCAGAAAGCCTTCTTGCGTGTTCTGCAGCAGCAGCGTGAAAAAAGCCTTGACGGGCACGTCCTTGACGGTGAGCTTGCCGTCCTCCAGATCGTGCAGGATCTGGTCTTGTTGCGCTTCGGGCAGCTCTGCGTAGCTTTTTCCCTGGTATTGCTCGCGGCAATAGGCGTCGATGGCCGCGATGGCCTTGCGGTAGAGTTCGGCCGGGGTTTCCTCCAGCTGATAGCCTTGCTGCTCCGTGCCTTGTGACCACGGCCCTTGCCGATACCATCGGTCGGCCCGCCCGAACGGCCCCGACAGTTGCAGGTCGATGAAATGAGGCACGCCGGCTTCCAAGGCGCCCGGGTCCGCGCTGTCGCCGGGGATGAGCCGGGCCGTCGCGGCTTCGATGAAGCGCTGTTCGTCAGCGGAAAAGAAGGTGCGTGTCACGGTGGCGGGAGCGGCATCCGCACCGCAGCCCTGTAGCGCAAAAAGTACCGACGTCGCCAGCGACGCCGTGATGAATCGCCGTCGGGATAATGCTATTTCGTTGAGTATCGGTCCGGCCGTCGATGCCTGTCGTCGGTCTTGCCCAGCCGGAAGCAAGGCGGAGAATGCGTGTCCGAATGAAGGGGGTGTATCCATGGGTGTCTCCAGGAAATGGCGGATGCCGGGCTGAGGCGGCAACTGTCATTCCTGAACGAAACCTGGCACAGGGGCGCGGGCCCGATATTTCTTTTACACAAGACAGTAAAAGATACTTTTTCAGCGGGTTGTCAGATTGAGTCGTTGCGGCGCAAGCTGCGGTGTGGCGGACGACTCGGGATCACGCTGAGGCACGCCAAAAATGCCCCCGCGAAATGAGCGGGAGGCAGGCGTAACATAGATTAATGTATTGACAACAATAATAAATGCCAACAAGGTCACGCTACAGGCGCTTCGTAGCGGCGAGGATCGATTGGTAGATATCGCAATGGTCGAGGTCGCTGGGGTTGTGCTGGTTTTGGTATATGTGGTTCGTGGCAGTGTCGTTCGTGCGATTTCGCTGCGCCGCGCATCCAGGGCAGAACGGAGGATGTATGAACAAGCACAGTAAGACGGATTGGGAGCGCGTGAGGAAAGAGGCCGACAGGCCGGTCCCCTTCGATCCAAAAGAGGATCTCTACGATCCCAACGACGAAAGGGCCGTTCGAGCCTTTTGGGCGCAAGCGAAGGTGAGTCGCCCGGGCCGGCCGCCGGTGGCCGTGAAGCGCCCTACGCTGAACATGCGGGTTGATCCGGATGTCCTGGAGCATTTGCGCGCTTCGGGGAAGGGATGGCAGACCAGGGTGAATGCGCTTCTGCGAAAGGCGATGGAAAGCGGAAAGCTGTAGGGTAAAGAAGTCATCGTAGATGGGGCAGGCATCGATGTTTCAAAGTTGCCGCGCCTTGATGAAATGATGCCCACCTAGCATGGGAGGTCGAAAGGTCCGCCGGATTTTTCTAAACCACCAAGATGGGCCTGTGGTGACAGTGCAACATTCAAGGTGCCCATAAGTGATGTGCACGTGCTTATGCTTTGTGGTGCTGCAATGTGCTTCCATAACACTACTCAGGAGAGCCATCATGAAGCTGCGTCGGGCGTCCGTCCATTACCAGAGCCTGCCCACGGGCGAGAAGGTCAAGTACCTCCGGCTGATGTACCGCGCTGGCCGAACCACCATCGGCCGATCGATGCTCGCCAGCCACATCGAGCCGGAGTTCGTGGCGAGGATTGAGGTGACCGAAGTGACGCACGCGGTCGCCAACGGATCCTGTCGCTGGTAGCGCGGCGCCCACGTATTAAAAGGCCCTCCGGTGAAGGGCTCTGTGCGGGTGGAGTGTGATCGGTCAATGTCTGGTTTTCTACTATATCTGCTTGAGCTTGCCGGTCGCGCGCCATGGCACCAATACGGCCATATGCTCGACTGTATTGGACTGATCCACAATGCGAGGCCACCATTTGATGAACTGGGAGTACTTGTTCCAATAGGGTTGACTGAGCCACGATGGCTGTAGAACAAACACCGAGAGACCGTATTGCCTTATGATGCGCCGTTCCGCACCGTTCTGTTTCCTGAACGCGTCAGCAGAAATTATTACCCAATTCCCTTCTTCGCCAAGCTGAGTTAGCCATTCTGGATCTTTCGCGTTTGGTTTGAACTTGTGTCGCAAGGCGACAACACTCTCGACGTATTTCTCGGGAAACTTACCCTGACTACACGCGAGAATTGACGCCGCCCAAGATGGCGGAATGCAGTTGTCGAACAGGAAGTTCAATGGACTGTCCGTTTCAGCCCTTGCTCGAACGTTACAGCGGCTCGCACTAAAGGCAAAGAAATTGCATAGGATGAAGCCGTGCGCTGCATCGCTGTTTCGTCTCGGCCTTCGGCAAGAAAAGAAGCGAATAGCACACTCGTCGGCGTCCCAGTTTCCTCTACGATCGGGCTACCGAACTGGCGCCCTGGGTCCAGGACGATTTTTTTCTTTGCTCCTAGGGGGTACCATTTTCTAGCTTGGCGGCCATCGTACTCGATCCCATCGTACAGCGATGGGCTGATAATCTCCTTGAACACGAGCTGTCGCGTCCTGAGATCGGTAAGTGATCCGTCATCTTGGCTTGCCTTTATGGCTTCCCCAAAAATCGTTCTGCCATCTGTCTTGAATTGCAACGTCGTGAACGGATAGTCAACCTGGTACATATCGCGGGCCACCCCAAGGCATCGGCGAACAACCGCGAGCGGCACCCCGTGCCTGACGAATTCACGTACAAACCTAATTTCTAACAAGTCATGAAAGCCGATAACTTGCTCATCGGGATCTTTTATCGAGGTCTGTGGCGTCCAGAGTGGTGCGGAAAATTTGCGAACAGGCTCCCCGTTCACCGTCCTTTTATATGAATAACCATATAGCCATCGGCGGATTTCGCGAGATTGCACGCCTATCAAGCGTGATGCTTCTGGTAAAGAGTAGACCCCGGTTCCTGTGTACATATTGTCCAACTTTTGATGGGTGCCTCAGTGTATTGCGGCAGTAGGGATTGAGGGTTGTCCGCATCCTACAAGCCATAAAAATTCTGTCAACCTGGAATGTAGGTCGCACTGAACTCCAACCGCAAGATCTAGCCGCATTCTGCCTCAGAGGCCGAAGGCCGCACCAGAAGACGCGGCCTCAATCAATGGCAAGCCTGGTCCCGGCCTTCCGATCCATGTGACAGCCGTTCTTGTCGGTGCGTCCGCTGTGAGCCCAGGCCAGCGCTGTTGTGATGACGCCGAAGATGGCGAGGATTGCTGCCGCAATGATCTTCTTCATATCTCCTTCCGTGCACATCCACACCGCTATTAATGTTTTGTTACCTTTGGGGCCAAAGTAACCCCTCATCCGTCATCGCTCAATCAGGGTTTCTCAGGGGGCAGAAAAAGGGGCCAAGCCGCTAGAGTGCTGCATCGGTGCTACGCAGCAGCCATTAGCCGTCGCAAGCCCTTCCGATGCGGTGGGCATATCATCATTCCTACCTCTCTAGCGCTAGTATCGCTTCGGGACGCCCTGTACCGATTTGGGACTAGCGCGGGGGAATGTATACCGAAATCTGCTGCGCAAATATTTTCGTAAGTATTTGATTGAATTGGTGCCGGCTAGAGGAGTCGAACCCCCGACCTTCGCATTACAAGTGCGCTGCTCTACCAACTGAGCTAAGCCGGCAAGGCTGCCTATTCTACAGGAACATTCCCGGCCGGCCCCGCCCGGACGCCGGCGGTCACGCGCCGATGGCGTGCCCGGGGGCGGTGGCCGCACCGTTTCCTTTAAGACTCAATGTTGTTACGATAGTCCTTGTTTTGTAACAAGGAACTGCCCATGCACTGTGCCGCCAGCCTGGCCGCCCTGGCCGTGATCCTCGCCGTGCAGACGCATGCCGTGGCCGCGGCCGACCCTGCGAAGCAGACGCCGGCCTATATCGAGCTGCGGCGGGACGTGTTGATCAATGCCGACCTGTGGACCGAGCAGCCGCGGATCCTGGCCGCCAACTATGGCTTCGAGGGGATCATCGGCATCCCCGGCCTGCAGATCGGCAATCTCGACCTTGCCAAGGATGCGGGTGCCGGCGTCAACTGGGACTGGGCGGAGCTGGACCCCACCCCGCCGCTGCGCAACCTGACCAGCGCCGCCAGTGTCATCGGTCTTGCGGCGGCGGGTTTTGGCGCCGCTCCGACGTACGCCGACGCCATGCCCATCGAGGTGAGCTGGCCGCTGCTGCCCAGCTCGGTGTCGCCGGAAAACATTGCCATCACGCTCAATACCGGCGAGGTCGTCACGCCGGTGGCGGCGGCGTTGAATCCGAACTACGACCACAACGAGCGTCACGTGATCGTGGTGTTCGGCGAGTTCGGCAATCGTCTGACGCCCGGGACGCCGGGGGCGATCCATCCCACCTCCGTGGCGTTCGTGCCGGGCAATTCGCCGCTGATGGCGGTCGGCCCGGATGGGCCGGTGTCCATCGTCGGCCTGTCCGCGCCCAGCACCAATCCCTACGAGGCGGGACCGTCGTTGGTCGGTGCCAAACTGAGCCGATTCTCGCCGGCAGGCGATTTCCCGCCGCCCGCGCTGGCCGGCGCCTTTCCCAATGACGCCTATTCGGCGTTCGGCGAGGGGGCGCAGTATCGGCTGCGCCTGTTCACGTCGGGCGGCTTCTCGCCGAATGGCGTCAGCGGCTTTCTGCCCACGGATTTCCAGAAGTTCTTCCGCCTGCATGCGGTGGACGGCGCGGGCAAGGACGTGGTGCTGGAGGAAACGGGCCGGGTCTATGACCTGGGCGTCGGACGGGTCGAGATCCTCGGGCTGGCCGAGCTGGGCGCGCCTGGCGACGATGTGCAGGAGCCCTATTACGCCGAGGATCACGACAATTATTTCGATATCGTGTTGAAGGGCGACCTGGAGGCCGTGCGCAGGCTGCGGGCGGTAGAGATCCCCACCAGCAAAGGGGGCTACAGCGACATCTACAATCCCGGTGGCCCGGGCCAGGACCCTTCGCCGGGTACGACCTATACCGAACCGGCGCCGCCGCAAACCTTTCCCATCGCCCTCAGCCTGGATGCGCCGCGCACGGTCAGCCATGCCGCGCAGTCGCTGGAACAGTATGACCTGGACGACGACTTGCCTGTGGTGTTCCGCCTGCGCGCGAATGGCCAGCCGGATCGCCTGACCAGCAGTTCGCGACAGGCGGCCGCTCTGGTCGGCGACGGCTTCGTGCTCCAAGGGGTGGAGTTCGCCAATGAAATGGCGCGGCCCGGCGTCAGCGCCGTGATGAGCTATGTCTCGGACGACGGCGATCGCATCTATACCCTCGACGCGTCGGAGCAGGCGCGCCTCGAGGCCGATGCCGGCTGGCGCGCGGAAGGTCTCGCCTTCGGCGCTTTCGCGCGGCCCTGGCCCGGCCTGTCGCCGGTGTATCGATTCCGCGACCGTGCCACCGGCCATCACTGGTTCTCGCCGGATATAGCCGTCGGTGGGCGCCGGCGGGCGCAGGTCGAATACGAGGGGGTGGCCTGGTATGCAGCCCTGTTCGTACCGGCGGACGCCTCGGGAATGGGCGGTGGCTCGGGCGGTGGCGCAGCGGGACCCCTCTGGCTGGCGGGCTTGGCCGCCCTGTGGTGGTATCGGCGCCGGTATGCAGGCCGTCGGGCTACTTGACGACCTTGAGCCGGGGAGGCTTGGGATCGTCGGGCCCGCCCCCGTCCGGCGGCGGGGTGCGCGGGGCCTCGGGCCCGGCGTCGGGGCTGCCGTCCTGGCCGCCGGGGTAGGGCTGTGATTCGACCACCTCGAAACCCATGCCCGCGCCGGTCTCGCGCGCGTAGATGGCGGCCACTGCCGCCACGGGAACGAACAGGTGTTCGGTCACCCCGCTGAACCGGGCCTCGAACTCGATGTAGTCGTTGCCGATGGCCAGCCGGTTGGTGGCCAGGGGGCTGATGTTCAGCGTGATCTGGCCGTCATGGATATGGGCTGCCGGGACGACGGTGTTGGCGTCCACGGTGACGACGATGTGTGGCGTGTAGCCGTTGTCCATGCACCATTCGTGCAGGGCGCGGATCAGGTAGGGTTTGGTGGAGGCTTCCTGCATGTTCAGCGCCGCATGACCTTTTCAGACGGGGTCAGCGACTCGATGTAGGCCGGGCGTGAGAACAGGCGCTCGGCGTATTTCTGGATGGGCGCGGCGCTCTTGGGCAGTTCGATCTCGTAGTGGTCGAGGCGCCACAGCAGCGGGGCGATGGCCACGTCGAGCATCGAGAATTCGTCGCCCAGCATGTATTTGTTCTTGACCAGCAGCGGGGCGAGCTGGGACAGGCGGTCGCGGATGTTGTTGCGTGCGGCCTCGCGGGCCTTGGCCTCGACCGGGTTGCGGTTCTCGAGCACCGAGACGTGGACGAACAGCTCTTTTTCGAAGTTGTACAGGAACAGCCGGGTGCGCGCCCGCATGATGGGGTCGGCCGGCATCAGCTGCGGATGCGGGAAGCGCTCGTCGATGTATTCGTTGATGATGTTGGATTCGTACAGGATCAGGTCGCGCTCGACGAGGATGGGAACCTGTCCGTACGGATTCATCACGGCGATGTCCTCGGGCTTGTTGTACAGGTCGATGTCGCGGATCTCGAAATCCATGCCCTTTTCAAACAACACGAAGCGGCAGCGTTGGGAAAAGGGGCAGGTCGTTCCGGAATAGAGCACCATCATGTCGTGGGTTCCAATGCAAAGATGTTTCAATCCGCACCCGTGAGCGGGCGGAGCGGCAAGAACGGGGCTGCACCGCTACGGCGACCGATCATCCCCTTCAGGAGATGGTTTCCATCGAGCCTTCGACGGGAACGTGCGGTGCGACCCCTGAAAAACGGAACAGGCGCATGACACGCCCATTCCATCCGCCAGGCCGGTCACGCGCCCCGGAGGGCGCGGGATCTACCTGACATGCTTCCAGTATGACGCATTCATGCGTATGGCGACAAACAGGAAGAGGAACAGGAACAGCATGACCCATACGCCGATCTGCTTGCGCAGGAGCTGGTTGGGTTCGGCCATCCAGCCCAGGAAATTGCTGATGTCGGCGACGTTGCTCTCGAAGGCGCTGAACTGCTTGGGATCATCGGTATGGAAGGTGATCTTTTCGGACGGGCCGCCATGGTAGTCCTTGAGCGCCTCGTCCTTGACGGTCGAGAAGCCCTCGGGGTCGAAGGTCTGGGTCGTGCGCGTCCACTGCGTGGAGCCGTCGTCGGCGGTGACCTCATGGACCGCGATGCGCGTCATGCTGCGCGGGCCCTCGAGTTCCCAGAGCACGTTGGGCATCGCCACGCTGGGGAAGGTGGTGTTGTCCCAGCCGGTCTTTTTGGAGGCGTCGCGATAGAAGGTGCGCAGGTAGGTGTAGATGTAGTCCACGCCGGACGGACCCATGGTCGTGCTCTTGGCGCGCGCGATCACCGACAGGTCGGGCGGCGTGGTGCCGAACCATTTCTTGCCGTCCTCGGATGTCATGGCGATGGTCATGAGTTCGCCCACCTTGTCGGCGGTGAACAGCAGGTTTTTCTTGATGTCGTCCTCTGTCAGCCCCAGGTCGGTGAGCTTGTTGTAGCGCATGGAGTTGGCGCTGTGGCAGTTCAGACAGTAGTTGACGAAGAGTTTGGCGCCGTTTTGCAGCGCGGCCAGGTCGTTGATGCGGTCCGGGGCGCGATCCAGGTGCACCCCGCCTTCGGCCGCGACGGCCATCGCGCAGGTCAGGGACAGGGCCAGGGCACCGAGCAATTTTTTGATCATGATCTTTCCGTAACGTGGTGATGGCCTTAGTGGGCGTGGAACGTGACGCGGTCGGGCACCGGCTTGAAGGTGCCCAGGCGGCTCCAGACGGGCATCAGCAGGAAGAACGCCAGGTAGATGACCGTCCCGACCTGGCCCATGAGGGTGTAGGTCGGGGTGACCGGCTGCGTGCCCAGCCAGCCCAGGATCAGGAAATTGATGATGAAGATCGCGTACAGCACCTTGTGCCAGTTCGGACGGTAGCGGATGGACTTGACCGGCGAGTGGTCGAGCCACGGCAGGAAGAACAGGATCACGACGGCACCGCCCATGGACACGACACCCCAGAACTTGGCGTCGAAGACCTTGAGCAGCACGGCGACGGCCAGCAGGATGACCGGGACGATCACGCGCCAGATGCCGGGCAGGCGGCCCTTGATGAACAAGGCCACGGCCGCGATCAAGGCGGCGGCGGCCAGCACCCACGTAAAGTCGCTGGTGGTGGCGCGCAGCATCGTATAGAACGGCGTGAAGTACCAGACCGGCGCGATGTGCGGCGGGGTCTTGAGCGGATCGGCCGGGATGAAGTTGTTGTATTCGAGGAAGTAGCCGCCCATCTCGGGGCCGAAGAAAATGATCGCGGCGAACACGATGAGGAATCCGGCCACGCCCACCATGTCGTGCACGGAGTAGTAGGGGTGGAACGGGATGCCGTCGACCGGACGGCCGTATTTGTCCTTGGGGCCTTGCTTGATTTCGACGCCGTCGGGGTTGTTGGAGCCCACCTCGTGCAGGGCGAGGATGTGCGCCACGACCAAGCCGATCAGCACCAGCGGGATGGCGATCACGTGGAAGGCGAAGAAGCGGTTGAGGGTGGCGTCGGAGACCACGTAGTCACCGCGGATCCACAGCGACAGTTCGGGGCCGATGAAGGGGATGGCCGAGAACAGGTTCACGATCACCTGGGCGCCCCAGTAGGACATCTGGCCCCAGGGCAGCAGATAGCCGAAGAACGCCTCGCCCATCAGGCACAGGAAGATCGCCACGCCGAAGATCCAGACCAGCTCGCGGGGCTTGCGGTAGGAGCCGTAGAACAGGCCGCGCAGCATGTGCAGGTAGACGACCACGAAGAACATCGACGCGCCGGTCGAGTGCATGTAGCGGATGAACCAGCCGCCCGGCACCTCGCGCATGATGTACTCGACGGATTCGAACGCGAAGCGCGCGTCGGGCTTGTAGCTCATCACCAGGAAGATGCCGGTGACGATCTGGATGACCAGCACCAGCAGCGCCAGCGATCCAAAGAAATACCAGAAATTGAAATTCTTGGGAGCATAGTACTCGGACATGTGCTCCTTGATCATGCTGGTCAGCGGGAATCGGCGATCCACCCAACCCAGCAATCCGGTCGTCTCGACGTTTTTCTCGGCCATGAATGGCTCCTAGTTTCTCAGTGTCACGGAACGATGACCGCGGGTCATCAGGCCTGTTCGTTTTCTTCGACGCCGATCGTGACGCGAGTGCCGTCGGCGGAGAAAACGTAGGGCGGGATTTCGAGGTTGTCGGGGGCCGGTTTGTTGGCGAACACCCGTCCCGCCAGATCGAAGGTGGATCCGTGGCAGGGGCAGAACCAGCCGCCGGGCCAGTCGGCCGGCAGACCGGGCTGCGGCCCGGGCTGGAAGTGCGCGGTGGGCGAGCAGCCCAGGTGGGTGCAGATGCCGATGCAGACGAAGATCTCGGGCTTGCGGGAACGGTATTCGTTTTTGGCGAAATCGGGGGTATAGCCGGGGCGCTCGGACTGCGGGTCGGCGAGCTCGGCGTCGTGCTTGGGCAGGGCGTCGAGCTCGGCCTGCGTGCGGCGCACGATCCAGACGGGCTTGCCGCGCCATTCCACGGTCAGCATCTGGCCCGGCGCGAGGCCCGAGATGTCGGCCTCGACGGGGGCGCCCGCCGCGCGGGCCTTTTCAGAAGGAGCGAAAGAACCGACGAAGGGAACCGCCGTTGCCACACCCGCCACGCCGCCCAGGGTACAGGCCGAAGCGACCCAGAATCGGCGGGAAGGATCGGGTGGCAGGTTCGGATCGACCGCGCCCTGTTCGTCGGACTGTGTCGTGTTCTGACTCATTCTTGTATCCCTGGTTGCTGTGCCCGCTGGGCTTTGCGTTGAAATGTCTGCTTGCGCAAAAGGCTCTTCAGCCGCGTATTATAGCGTTACGCCAAGTAGGGCGAAATCCAAGAAGGGAGGTGGCATGGCCAACGCAAGAGGTTTCATCAAGGAATTCCAGGAATTCGCGATCAAGGGCAATATGATGGACTTGGCGATCGGTGTGATCATCGGCGCCGCGTTCGGCAAAATCATCGATTCGATCGTCAACGACCTCGTGATGCCGGTCATCAGCTTCATCCTCGGCGGCGAGGTCAACTTCGACAATCTGTTCCTGATTCTGCGCATGCCCGAGGGCTATGCGGGACCGCAGACCCACGAGGCCTTGACCCAGGCCGGCGGCGTGGTGTTCGCCTGGGGCCATTTTCTCACGGTGTTCATCAATTTCCTGTTGCTCGCCCTGGTGGTGTTCATCATGGTCAAGGCGGTCAACAACGCCCGGCGCCGCTTCGAGGCCCCGCCGCCGCCAGCTGCCGCACCGGCCACGCCCGAGGATGTCCTGCTGCTGCGCGAGATCCGCGACTCGCTGAGGAAATGATCGCGGACACGCGCTGTCCGCGGCCGCCTTCAGGCCGGGTTGTCGATGTCCACGAAATCGCAGCGGATGCCGAATTGCGCGGCGGCCGCTGCGCCCAGCGCCTGCACGCCGTAGCGTTCGGTGGCGTGGTGGCCCGCGCCGATGAAGGCCACGCCGGTCTCGCGCGCGAGGTGGACGGTCTGTTCGGACACCTCGCCTGTCAGATAGGCGTCGACGCCGGCCTCGACGGCGGCGTCCATCATGCCTTGCGCCGCGCCCGTGCACCAGGCCACGCGTGTGATCGGGCGTTGCGCGTCGCCGACGACCAAGGGCTCGCGCGCCAGGCGCCGTCCCACGTCGCGGGCCAGTTCCGCCAGCGGCATGGCCGCGCGCGGCCGGCCCAGCCAGACCAGCTCGTCGGGTCCGCAACGGCGCGGGGCCCCGGCCGTATCGGTGTCCGGCGTCCACCCCAGGACTCGCCCCAGTTGGGCGTTGTTGCCCAGCAATGGATGGGCGTCCAGCGGCAGGTGGTAGGCGAACAGGCTCAGTCCGTGCTCCAGCATGAGCGCCAGGCGGGTGCGCTTCGGGCCCCGGACGCGGGGATCTTCGTTTTTCCAGAACCAGCCGTGATGCACCAGGATGGCGTCGGCCTTTTCGCGGATGGCGGCCTCGATGAGCGCCTGCGAGGCGGTGACGCCGGCGATGATGCGGCCCACGGCGCCGCGGCCCTCGACCTGCAGGCCGTTGGGGCAGTAGTCGCGGAATCGCCCGGCCTGCAGCGTGTCGTCGAACCACGCCGCGAGTTCGTGCAGGGGTACCTGTGTCATTCCTTCTTCCTTCGATCCGAGTTCCCGGCGTGATGCCGGCCAGCATGCCATGCGTCGATTGTGGCTGATTTTCGCGCAGACCGTGACAGTGTGCCTGGGCATCCTGTTCATCGTCTCGACCTTGCGGCCCCAGTGGTTGGGGATGGGGGCGGCCCCCCCGCCCGGCGCGGCGGCGCCGGCCGCGCAAAGCTACGCCGCCGCCGTCGAGCGCGCGGCGCCCGCCGTGGTGAACATCTATACCGAGCGGCATGAGGACGTGCCGCTGATCCCGCTGCCAGGCGATCCCGGCCTGGAGCAGCTGTTGCGCCAATTGCCCGGCTTCACCCAGCGGCAGTCCTCGACCAGCCTGGGCTCCGGCGTGATCGTGCGCGCCGACGGATACATCCTGACCAACCACCACGTGATCGAGTCGGCCGATGCCATCCGGGTGGCCCTGCACGACGGCCGCCAGGCGCCGGCCCGGCTGGTGGGCGCCGATCCCGAGAGCGACCTGGCCGTGCTGCGCGTCGACCTGTCCGACCTGCCGGTGATCGCCTTCAGCCCGCGCCGCGAGGTCCGCGTGGGCGACGTGGTGCTGGCCATCGGCAATCCCTTCGGCGTCGGCCAGACCACCACGATGGGCATCGTCTCGGCGCTGGGCCGCAACCGCCTCGGGATCAACATCTACGAAAATTTCATCCAGACCGATGCGGCCATCAATCCCGGCAACTCGGGCGGTGCGCTGATCGATACGCGCGGCGAGCTGGTCGGGATCAACACGGCGATCTATTCCGAGACCGGCGGTTCGTTGGGAATCGGCTTCGCGATCCCGGCCGCGGCGGCGCACGACGTGCTCGATCAGATCATCCAGCACGGCAGCGTACAGCGCGGCTGGCTGGGCCTGGAACCCCAGGATGTCACGCCCGACCTGGCGCGCGCCTTCCACCTGCGCAAGGCGACCGGGGTGATCGTGGCGCGCGTGCTGCCGCGCGGGCCGGCCGCGGCGGCGGGCATCCAGGTGGGGGATATCGTGCGGACCCTGGATGGCGAGCCCGTGCGCGATTCGGTCGATCTGCTCAACCGGCTGGCGCCCCTGGCGCGGGGCACGCAAGTGCGCCTGGGCTTGCTGCGCGGCGGCCGCGACATCGAAGCCGAGGTGCGGATCGGCGCGCGTCCCTCGGCGCCGCGCAGGCGCTGATCAAGCGGGCTTGGACCTCGATCAGGTTCGCTCGTCGCTGTCGAACAGACGCATGATGCCCGCCTCTAGGTGCGCGCGCATCGCCTGCCGCGCGGCATCGGGATCCCGCCGGGCCAGGGCGTCGACGATCGCGGCGTGTTCCGATTCGATTCGCCGCAGGCGCTCGGAGGGCTCCGAGGGCGACAAGGTGCTGATGAGGTTGATGCCGAACTTGATCTGCTCACGCAATGCCTGCAGGGTGACGATCAGGAACCGGTTACGCGTGGCCCTGGCGATCTCGAGGTGCAGGTCGAAGTCCTGGTCGATCGCGCTGCCATGCTCGTGACATGCCTTTTCGTGCAACCGCTTGCGCCGCTCGATTTCGAGGAGGTCGGCCTTGCTGCGGGCCGTGGCGGCCATGGCGGCCGCCTCGCTTTCGATCAGCAGGCGGAATTCCAGACAACGCCTGACATCTGGCACGCTGTTGAGAGACTCGAAGCGTAGCGCGACGCTGGGCGTGACGTCGGTGATGAACGTGCCGGCGCCCTGGCGGGACGCGATCATTCCTTCGGCGCGCAGGTGGGCGAGGGCCTGTCTGACAATCGGCCTCGAGACTTTGAACTCGGTGGCCAGCTCCATCTCGCCCGGCAGGCGGGTCCTGGCCGGGTACATGCCGTTGACGATCCGGGAATGGATTTCCTGGCGGACGATCTCCGACAGGGAGCCCTTACCGCGTCCAGCCGCTTTATCCATGTGTGCGCCCTTTCGTTTCAGAACAAGATGTATGACAACTAAGCTACCATAACATCCGAAAAATAAAAATATTACATTAACCAACATAATTGGTTGACAACAATATCGTAGTTGTAAATAATGTGCGCCATGGGAGGAGCGCATGAAAATCATCGGCGTTGAAACAGTTCAGATTAAAGAGTTCGGAAACGTGGTGTGGACGCGCGTTCACACAGATGAGGGCCTGATCGGCCTGGGTGAGACATTCCGGAATCCGGAAGCGACGATATCCTATATCCACGAGACCTGCGCGCCTAACCTGATCGGCAAAGACCCGACACAGCGTCAGTCGCTGAATCGCCTGCTGTTCTCGGGCGTGGGCAATCATTTCAATGGATTTCCCTCCCGCAGCGTGGAAATACGGGGCAACTCTGCAATCGACATCGCGCTGTGGGATCTCAACGGCAAGGCGTTCGGTCTGCCGTTGTACGCGCTGCTCGGCGGCAAGGTGCGCCAGGGCATCAGGATCTACAACACCTGCGCAGGCGGCAGCTACAACGCGCAGGTGCGTCAAGGCTACAACACGGAACTTTTTTCGAGGGATTCGGCGCGTCCCGCGACGATCGCATCCGGGGACGACCTTCTCATGCAGGTCTTCGAGCCGGCGCGGCTCGCGCGCGAACTGCTGGATGCCGGCATCACCGCCATGAAGATCTGGCCTTTCGATGTGTACGCGTTGCGGACCGGCGGACAGGAAATCGCGGCTGCCGACCTCAAGAAGGCAATCTGGCCGATCGAGCAGATCCGGGCGGAAGTCGGCGATGCCATGGACATCATGATCGAGTATCACGGCCTATGGCGCCTGCCCGCCGCGATCAAGATCGCCGACGCGCTGCGCGATCACGACATCTACTGGCACGAAGAACCGGTGTGGATGCAGAACTTCGACGATCTCGCGAGGTATCGAGAGCGCGTCACGGGCTTCGTGGCGGGCAGCGAAAACCTTGGCAGTCTGCAGTGGTATCGCGAAATGTTCGGCCGCGGCGCGGTGGACGTTGCGAATTTCGACGTGATCTGGGTCGGCGGCGTGACCGAGGCGCAGAAGATCGCGCACCTCGCCGAGGCCTACGACCGTAGTATCGCGCCCCATGATTGCACCGGGCCGGTCACCTTGCTGGTCAATGCCCACTTGTTGGCAGCGATGCCTAACGGCCTCGTCGCTGAGACCGTACGGTCCCACCTCACGGGGTTCTATCGGGATGCGGTCACCGCGCTACCTCCGATTCGGGATGGCTTCATTGCGCCGACCGAGACGCCCGGCATCGGCGCGGATCTGTCGCCCGCCTTTCTGGCGCGTCCGGATGCGGTGCGTCGGCTCAGCGGCAAGGCGGCGGAGTGATCATGGGGTCTGTGCCGGGGAACCGCTTTATGGCGAGGTTGCGCAAGGCAGGGTGTCAATCCGGCTTCTGGCTATCGAGCGCGAGCGCTACGGTCGCCGAAGTGGCCGGGGGCGCAGGCTTCGATTTCGCTGTCATCGACGCGGAGCACTCTCCGAACACGATCACTACCATCCTCGACCAGATCAGGGTGCTCGAGGCAGCCTCGGTCGACCCGATCGTGCGTCCCGGTGCCAACGATGCGATCCGAATCCGCCAGTGCCTGGACATCGGCGCGCGGACGATCCTGGTGCCCATGGTCAATACGGCCAGAGAAGCCGAAGAAGCCGTGCGCGCCACGCGGTATCCGCCGGCCGGGATCCGGGGCGTCTCCATGGGTCACAGGGCGTTCGGCTATGGCCGCAGGGCGAACTACCTGCGGGAGGCGGATGCGGAAATCTGCGTGATCCCTCAGATCGAGACGCTGGAGGCCGTTGCCAATCTCGAGGCCATTGCATCCGTCGATGGAGTGGCGGCGGTCTTCGTCGGTCCCGCCGATCTCACCGCGGACATGGGCCTGATCGGGCAGACTGATCATGCGGACTACAGGGCCTTGCTGGCCGATATCGCGCACCGTTGCTCGGCGCTGGGAGTTCGCTTCGGGACGCTGGCCGCCGGCGCCGACCAGGCGCGCGCGCGCCGTGCGTTGGGCGCCGGCTTTGTGGCCGCCGGGACTGATATCGGCTTGCTGCGCCAGGCGACGGACGCCCTTGTCGGGTATCTGGGAACACATGGGGATGAACGATGAGTCCGATCGATTTGCCGGACGGGGCCTGCGACTGTCACATGCATTTCTACGCGCCTGGGGACCGGACCAGTTCTGCCGCGACGGGCGGCTTCGACCTGCCGCCAGCGGACGTGGGCGGGTATCGGGCCGTGTTGCGGCGCCTGGGGCTCAGCCGTTTCGTGGCCGTGCAGTCGATCACGTACGGCGCCGACAATCGGATCATGGAAGACGCCGTCGCGCAGTTCGGCGATGCCGCGCGCATGGTGGTGGTCGTGCCCGCGGATGCCAATGCCCGGAGCATCCGCGCATTCGACGACAGGGGCGGGCGGGGGGTGCGCGCGTACATGCTCCAGGGCGGACACTACCGCTGGGATCAGCTCCAGGACATCGGCCGCCTGATCGAGCCCTTTGGCTGGCATTTGCAGGTTCAGCTCGATGGCCGCGCGCTGACGGACGTCGAGGCCCTGTTGCGCAAGCTGCCTTGCGACCTGGTCATCGACCATGTCGGCAAGTTCCTCGAGCCGGTCGATGAAGATTCGGAAGCGTTCCGCAGTTTGCTGCGGCTGCTCGATACCGGCCGCGTCTGGGTGAAGCTGTCGGCGCCCTACGAAACGTCCAGGTCGGGCCCACCGCTTTACGAGGATGTCTCCCGGCTGGCGAGGGCGCTGGTGGCCCATGCGCCCGAGAGGCTGGTTTGGGCGACGAATTTTCCCCATCCGGGGCGGCGTGAGCGGCCTGATGACTTGTCGCTGCTCGAATTGCTGGAACGATGGGCGCCAGACCGAACCGTGCGCGAGCGCATCCTGAAGGAAAACCCAGAAAAACTTTACCGATTCTGAGTGCGGGAAAATCCCGGCCAGGTCATTTTCAAAGGAGACAGGAAATGGATATTATCCGCAAAGCAATGGTAGGCCTGGGCCGCGCGGGCGCCGCGGCGATGATCGTGCTGGCGGCCGCCGGGGCGGCCCAGGCCAAGTCGCTGAAGGTCATCGTGGGCGATGGGCCGCAGCACGACGGCACCAAAGCCTTGATCAGCTGGACGGCGGAACTGGACACCTACACGGACGGGGATCTCACCGGGCGGGTCTATCCGCAGACGTTGGCGTCCATCACGGAAGTCGCCTCGGCCCTGCGCGACGGCGTGGGCGACCTGGGCCTCGTCGTGTATCCGTACCTGCTCGCGGAGTTTCCGCAGGCGAACTTCATCGCGGACTTTTCGTTGTTTGCCAGAACCAACCCCGCCGCAGCGGGCGCCGTCACCGAGTACACCCTGACCTGCAGTGAGTGCATGGAGGAGATGAAGAGACAGGGCCTCATCTATCTGGGCAACATCGCGAACGCGCCCTATTCCCTGATCACCAAGAAACCCGTCCGGACCCTGGCGGAATTCAAGAATCTCAAGGTCCGTAGCGGCGGCGAGGCCTGGGGGCGCTGGATCGAGGCGCTGGGCGGCGTGAAAGTGCAGCTTCCGGCGACCGAGGCTTACCAGGCCCTGAGCCAGGGCATGCTTGATGCGAACACGCACTCGATCGGTTCTCTGGTCGACCAGAGCCTGGCTGATGTGGCCAAGTACGTCACCGATATTCCCGCGGGGGTGTACTTCGGGGCCTCGATGAATTACAGCCGAAAAAACTGGCAGGACCTGACTGATGCGCAGCGCCAGGTGATCTTCGAGCGCACGCCCTATCTATTGTCGCAGTATGTGTCCAACCTGATCGTCGCGCGTGATTCCGTCAAGGGCCGCATGGGCGAGCTTGGCGTGACGCTTATCGAGCCGGCGGACGATCTCATGAACGCCCATCAGGCCTTCCTCGACCAGGATCGCGCGACCATCGTGGCCAATGCGAAGACGATCTATGGGGTCGACGGCGCGTCGGAAAAGGCCGAGCGGTTCCTGGCCCTGGTCGCCAAGTGGGAAAAGCTGGCCGATGGCATGGGACACGACCCGCAGGCCTTGGGGGATCTCTACAAGAAGGAAATCTTCGACAAGATCAGCGTGGCGACCATTTCGGAATAAGCGCAAGAGGCGCCGGTCCGGCCGCGTGCCGGCCGGACCCCCTCCTTGATCGGGAATCCCATGAAATCATTATTCTCCGTGGCGCCGCCCCTCAGAGCCGTCAAGTGGGCGGCTAAACTGACCTCCCTCGCCTGCCGTGCCGTGCTGGCACTGATGGTGCTGCATATTGTGGCCGACGTGGCGCTCAGATATCTGTTCGATATTGCATTGCCCGGCACCATCGCGTTCGTGTCCAACTACTACATGGTCGCCATCATCTTCCTGCCTCTGGCGACCGCCGAGATCGAGAGCAAGCATATCGAAGTCGAGGTGCTCTCCCAGGCGCTGCCGCCCGCGGCACAGGCTTGCCTGCGTATGGCCGGGTGGCTGATTGCTGGCGTGATCTTCACGCTGATGATGGTAGAGACCTGGGCCGAGGCGGGTAGAGCCTATACGACCGGAAAGTTCATCATCGAGCACGGCTTCCGGATTCCGATCTGGATGTCCTACTACATGCTGCCGATCGGCTTCGCCGCGATCGCAGCAGCCTGCTGGTGTCGCATCATCGTGGCTTGCGTCTCCTTGGGGGTGGGCGCTGCAGCGGCAGTTTCGCGCGCCGAGAAAGTCTTCGACGAGGAGCCTCGCGATGCCTGATACCCATATCGGTCTGCTCGGTATCGGCGCCTTGCTGGCACTCATTCTCCTGCGGGTGCCGATCGGCGTCTCGATGATCCTCGTGTCGGCGGTGGGCATGAGCGTGATCCTGGATTTCTCGACGATGGTCGGGCAGCTGCGCTCGCTGCCGTACGAGTTCTCCGCCGCCTGGGCGCTGAGCTCGGTGCCGACGTTCTTGGCCATGGGATACATCTGCTACCACGCGCGCCTGACCGCGGGCCTCTTTCGACTGGCCAGGCTCTGGCTGTCCTCGCTGCCCGGCGGGATGGCGATCTCCACGGTGTTCGCCTCCGCAGGTTTCGCCTCGATGTCGGGCTCCAGCGTCGCATCGGCGGCCGCGATGGGGCGCATTGCGGTGCCCGAGATGGTGGCCATTGGCTACAGTCCGGGCCTCGCGGGGGGCACCGTGGCCGCGGCCGGCACCTTGGGTGCCCTGATTCCGCCCAGCATCCTGCTGATCCTCTATGGCATCTTCGTCCAGCAGCCGATCGGGCGCCTGTTCCTGGGCGGCATCGGGATCGGCCTGTTGACTGTCGCCGCGTACGTTGTCGTCATCCTGTTGTGGGCGATCGTTCGGCCAGGCGATGCGCCACGCTGCGAGTCCGGCAACTTGCGCGAGGAGCGACGCGAGGCTCTGAAGGAAACCTTGCCTGCCATCCTCCTCGTGGTCCTGACCTTCGGCGGACTCTTCGGCGGCGTCTTCACTGCGACCGAGGCTGGGGCGTTCGGCGCCTTCATCGCCGCTTGCATCGGGTTTTTCAGGAAGACCCTGGACCGGGCGGGCATCTTGGTGGCGCTGGAAGAGGCGGTCAGCACGACCTGCGTGATCTTCATCATCTCTATCGGTGCTGCTCTCACCGTGCGTTTTCTCGCCTTGAGCGGGGCCGACCAGCTCATCTCCGACTGGATCCTGTCGACCGACCTGACGGTTGCTCAGTTCCTCGCCATCGTGATCGTGATCTATCTGCTGCTGGGGATGTTCCTCGAGCCGGTGGGCTGCATGCTGCTGACCCTGCCCATCATCTTCCCGATGATCATCGCGCTCGGCATCAACCCGATCTGGTTCGGGGTCGTCCTGGTCAAGCTGCTCGAGGTCGGCATGCTGACCCCGCCGGTGGGGATGAACGTGTTCGTGATCAAGAGCGTGATGGGCGACGTCTGCACGCTCGGCCAGCTGTTCAAGGCCGTAACTTGGTTCATCCTCATAGACGTCGTGGTGATCCTGATCGCCATCTGGTTCCCGCAGGTGATCATGGCGTTTACATAGCGGGGAGTGAAAGTAGAGGATATGGAAATGGCAAGGATAGAAAGAGTCGAGATCACCGAGTACGAGCACGAAGTGCAGAACCTGGGGACGGACGCCAAGTTCAATCGGATTTATTCGAAGGGATCCATGGCGCGGATCATGAACTTCGTCGTCTCGGTGACGACGGAGGATGGCGCGGTCGGCGAATTCGCCCCGGGACTGGGGGGCAAGGTCTCGCATCTCGGGCAGGTGCTTGCGGTCGCTCCCCTGATCGTTGGCCGGAAC
>Ga0182742_1000248_pt1 | contig 100167 bp, 109 predicted proteins | sample eDN5th37CBELigMG_FD_128880 | JGI IMG/M metagenome (GOLD analysis project Ga0182742, IMG submission 128880) | Enriched Miracle-Growth compost microbial communities from Emeryville, California, USA - eDNA 5th pass 37_C BE-Lig MG (version 2)... ...
AAAGCTTGTTTTTGAGTAAACAATATAGGCATCTTTGCACCTCGAATAAATGTGATGCTTTATACTTTATTTTATACTAAATTATACTATATGTTACGATTTAAATCCAACCGTTGTACCACCGCACCTTATGTTGAATAACGTATTAAAGTGGAACATTTTCGAAGTGTTCCACTGTTGGAAATGGGTCATAGAAATGATGTAGTTGTTTTTTCCATTCTTGATACTCTTTCGATTGCCTAAATCCAATTGTATGGTCTTCTAATGTTTCCCACTTCACCAACAATAAATATTTCCCCTTAACTTCCATACATCGTTTAATTCGTAAGTTATGTAACCTGTCATTGATGATATGATTTTTGATGCTTCCCGAAATGCTTCCTCATATTCCTCTTCCATACCTTGTTTAACTTGTAGCATTACTGCTTCTAAAATCAACTAATCTACCCCTTTTTAAAAGTATATCATTTTCCTTATTAAACTCTACTGCCCTTTAGTTTAAGTGAAAACCTTAACAAACTCCACTCTAAATTTCAAAATAAATATCCAAGTATGAAGTGGTAAACTGTCTGTCATTCATTGGTACACTTTTTGTCATTCAGTGGTAAAAACTATGTCAAGGACGGTACATTTCATTGGCTGTAATCAAACAACTTTATTGTAAGTCAACAGAATTGCATAAACAATCCCTTTTTTATGTAGCCGGCAAACTTCTAAAGAAGCCTGAAATCTTGATGAATCAATCATGTATAAAAAAACCGCAGAAACGCAGAAAAAGGCCTAATAACAGCGTAGCTGTCATAGACCGTAATAAGATTTCGTTTACTGCTGCAACAAATGTTGCATGGCTAGTTGTATATTTAAACAAATTTACTTATTAAACTCCATCTTCCAACTAAAAAATTCGTTTTCTTGATTCTTTTCATATCTCATATTGGCATCAAACTTACTGCCTTTTTTACTTGTTAATCCTTTCACTGTTACTACACCATTTTTCAAAAGTGATTTTACCATCGTTTTCGTCGGCTTTTTCTTCATCGTGGCCAAAAATTTATCATTCTTCCAAATGACAAATTTACACCCATTCTTCCAATTGCTACATCCAAACCCTTTTTGTCCCTCGATCACACTATGGCCACAAAGAGGGCATTTACCCAATACTTCAATTGGTTTCTTATTTCTTACCACTTCATTAATAATTACTTGTTGTTCATTTTTAATTTTATCAACAGCTTTCGTTGTAAAATCAAAAATTGCATGAAGAAATTTTTGTTTCGTAAATTTTTGTTTTTCAATATCTGATAATGTTTTTTCTAACCGACCTGTAAACTCCAAATCAAACAATTCCTTAATCGGAAATGTTTCTACTAATTTTCTTCCAAGTTCAGTACATATTAAATTTTTATTTTGCGTAGTAATATAGCCGACATCCTTTAATTTTTTAATCGTTTCAGCCCTTGTAGCAGGTGTTCCGATACTATAACCACTTAAAATAGCCGTTAACATTTCTTCATTTTCCTCATCATCATGGCCTTTACCACAGGTTTCCATCTTTTTTAAAAGTGTTTTTTCTGTATGTTGCTTCGGTGGTTTCGTAACGTGAGATGTAATGGTATGGTTAATTAAGTCCACCATGTCATTGATATTCACATATGGTAAAATTGTATCTTTTGATTCAATTTTTTCAATCTTTTTCCAACCTTCAACAAGCTGAACTTTTCCTTTAGAAATGAATACGCCTTCTATCTCACTATTATTAACCTTCGTAATCATTTTTGTTTCTTCATACTCAGCAACAGGCATGAATTGCATAATAAATCTATTTTTGATTGCATTATAAACAATTTCCTCATCTTGGGTTAAAGATTTCGGTATTAAATATGTTGGAATAATAGCACTATGACTTTCAACCTTAGAATTATCAAAGACTCGTTTAGATTTCATAAAATTAATTTCATCCGCAAAAGGCAATCCTTGTTTTAAGTTATCAAGTACCTTTGCTGCTTTTTCTACTAAACTTTCCTCTAAAACAACACTCGCAGTCCTCGGGTAAGTAATATACTTCTTTTCGTAAAGTGACTGTGCTACTTTTAATACCTTGTCAGAAGTCCAACCTTTAAATTTGCTTGTGATATATCCTTGTAAGTTTGAAAGGTTAAATAAATAAGGTGGATATTCCCGTTTTCGCTCTACTTTTTTGTCAATAATGGTCGAGGTCTGACTTGTAAGAGCCTGTTCAATGGAGTCTAAGGTTTCTTTATTTTTAAATTTATCCTCATTTTTTTCAAAATACGTACCTTCATAAACCTTGTTATCCTTAGTCTGAAAGGTAGCAGTCAATTTAAAATATGTTTCTGGTACAAAATTTTCTATTTCTTTATCCCGATCGTAAATAATCTTTAAAGTCGGTAAGAGTACTCTGCCTATATTTAAGGCTTTACCTACACCTTTTTGGTATTTTAATGTAGCAACAGATGTTAAATTGATCCCGATGACCCAATCTGCCCATTGTCTGCTTATTCCTGCATCCCGAAGAGGTTTCATTTCTGTATTAGGTTTTAGGTTTCGGAGTCCTTTTACCACTTCATCCGGTGTCCATTCGTTCAGTAATAAACGAAAAACTTGTTTTTGTGACTTAAGACTATAAATAATAGTATCACCAATGATCTGTCCTTCACGATCAAAGTCACATGCCGAAACAATGGTATCCACGTCATTTCGTTTGATCAAACTGTAAATGATTTTTAACTGCTTTTTAGCACCAATATCTTCTTTTCCTCTTTCTCGTGGATCACTTTTTACTTTATATCGAAAACTCGATGGAATAAAAGGGAAATTCTCCAAATTCCATTTAGCCATTTTTTCATCGTAATCTTTTGCATCATACAATTGTAACAAATGGCCAAACGCCCAAGTAATGAAATATCCATTCCCTTCATAATATCCATCTTTTCTATTTTTAATTTTTAATGCATCCGCAATATTCTTAGCTACAGACGGTTTTTCTGTAAGTATTAGTTTCATTAGTAATCACCTTCAGTTTTAAGCAACTATTTTTTTGTTAGCAATCTGTTAAATCATTATAATCACAAAATAAGAGAAGGCAAATACCTTCTCTTTACAATACTAGTATAACTTATTTTTATATTTTACGTACAATACTATTTGTTTTTAATTCGCTGTTTTAAATACTTGATTAATAATGTGCTGTATCGTTATTACAACGAGCTCTCCATATGTAACATCTGCAATGATTAAGGACTGGTTTCCAGTTTTGATTGCAAATGAATGACCATCCTTAAACTCAAGCAATCTATCACCTAGTGACAATATCTGCTTGTAAAGATTGTCCCTGTTAATATCCTTGTCACACAGACGTGAAGATACTCTCAAAATTACTTCTCGACCATTAACTTTGCATCGGAACATAACAATTCCTCCGTTATCAGATTTTTTGGTACAATATACGAAAAGTAATTATATTAGATTAATCCAATACTTTATAACTGGTTTTATAAAACCCTTGATTTCATATCTCTATTATACTAAATTTTATTAATTTAATAAATATTAAATCTTCTTAAAACATAAAAAAATGAAACGCTTTCAATTATTAAATAATCTTGAATTTATTCACTAAGTTTTCATTTAAAAATCCTTTGTATTCTTGACTGTTAGCGCTTTCTTGTTGTATAGTAAAGACATCATTTAGCTGAATATATGTAAGCGTTATTTAAGTCTTGTAAAATAGCAATTATATATTCCGTTATATGATTAATTTACTAGCACTATGTGCCACAAGTATTAGGAGGAAAGAGTAATATGCAAAATGGTAAAGTAAAATGGTTCAACAATGAAAAAGGCTTTGGATTCATCGAAGTTGAAGGTGGAGACGATGTGTTCGTTCATTTTTCCGCAATTCAAGGTGAAGGCTACAAATCATTAGAAGAAGGTCAAGAAGTGTCTTTCGAAATCGTTGAAGGTAACCGTGGACCACAAGCTTCTAACGTTGTAAAACTATAATTACATACAATTCATATATAGTTTACACGATTTACGAGGTTGACTTTTTTCAGTCAGCCTCTTTTTGTTTGCATGATGAATATTTCTTTTCATGTTAATACACTCTATGATTTAGGAGGTGGCAGTTAATGAACAGCAATGATAATATTAATACTGGGTTTAATGATCTTAAACAAGTAGAGCTTTCAATTGATGCAGCACAAAAAATGGTAGGTTCTGCAACCATGAGCATGGATGAAGATTTATTAAATGACGCAACGAATGCTGTGAGGGATGCAAGGACTCAGTTAGAAAATGCAAGAACAAACCGGACAGGTTTGGACGTCGACTTTTTGAATAAATCAGAACAAATCTTATCTCAATGTGAAGAACAGCTACAAGAAGCAAAGCAGTAAACATAACCGCCTAATGGCGGTTTTTTTGATTTCCTTGTTGTTGTCGATAAATGGTCATGATAACCTTTTTCCATATTCTTGTAGCTTTTGTCCAACCGTACATTTTTTTATACAGAACGTCTGGGCATACGATTTTCCATACTCCTTTCGAAAGGAGCTTTTTACAAAACAATCTTGGCAGTAAGTATCAAGTATCTCACCAACTTCCGAAATTAATTGCTTCCGGTCCATTTAGATAATCATCTCCTGTTTGGTATTTTGAGTGCATCTTTCAATAAGTTACATCACAAGTTATTTATAAATATGCGATGTGGGCTTATTTACTTACCATCTAATTCAATTTTACTTGATACCATAACTCCTTCTAAAGCTTGTGTTGCCAATTTGTCAGCCTCACCGTTGTATTTCCTTGTAATTGGTTCATAAGTCGGATGTATTCCTAATTGCTTGATTCGCCCTTCAATTCGGTCTAACCATTTATTAAGTGTTTCTTCAAAACATGGCCATTCACCAGATAATTGATTTAATACAACATGTGAATCTCCTTTAAAAGTAACAGAAATATTCTTTACGCCCAATTCTTCTAATGTGTTAAGCATAAACCAAAAAGCTGCATACTCCGCTTCATTATTTGTATCCATTTCATTAAAAACTTCATTAACTCTAACACGATATTTCTTATTATTTTGTGTATAATAGATTGCCACACCTAACCCCGCTTTATTTTGCTGCTTATCAAATCCTCCATCAAAATAAGCAGTTATATCATGTGGCTCTGTTTCCACTTCTTTTAAAAGCTTACTAACTTCCTTCTTTGACCATTTCGTTTGTTGTTCATCATAGAACACAACCTCTTTTACTCTCCCAGTTCTATCAAAATCATCTGAAATTAACAATGCTTCTTCAGCTGGTATAAGGTCAGAACGTAAAACGATTTCTCTGTTTTTTGGTGTCTTGTATGTCCATTCAATCCACAGTTTCATTACAACCATCCCTTCAGTTAATACCATAATACATAAATAATCGGAATCTAATAAAAAACTTACCTTCATTTTTCCATTTTTTCAACTCTATATACAGCTATTTGCTATATATAGGAAGAAATGAAAAATAACTGTCTCTAAATATTTTATTACATGATATAACTTCTATATGTGAGATATTACAATTGGTAAACTAATATGATAAACTACTTATAGTTTTACCAAGGGAGGTTGTCTTTTTGATTGAAGTTTATATTGACGGAGCAAGCGCAGGCGATCCCGGACCCTCTGGAGCAGGAATATTCATTAAAGGGAATGGTATCGTTGAAAGATATTCACTTTCTCTTGGTGAAATGAACAATCATGAGGCAGAATTTCACTCATTAGTGAAGGGTTTAGAAATTTGTCTTGAAAAAGGATATAAAGTTGTTTCGTTTCGTACCGATTCCCAAATTGTTGAAAACTCAGTAAATAAAGAATACGTAAAAAATAAAAATTATCTACCCTTACTGAAGCAGATTTTGGAACTATCACAACAATTGGATCTTTTTTTTATAAAATGGATTCCGAGTAGTCAAAATAAAGTTGCTGATGAGCTAGCACGTAAAGGGATAAAAAGAACTTAAGTAAAGGTTGATTATCTTTGAAAAAAACAGTTATAGCAGATCTTAGTTTATTGGTAGTAGCATTTGTTTGGGGAGCAACTTTTGTAATTGTTCAAAATGCAATCTCTTTCTTAGAACCAATGACATTTAATGCAATCCGCTTTTTTATAGCGTGCTTGTTTCTACTATCGTGGATATGTCTATTTTATCGAACGCAACTAAAACACCTAGATAAAAAATTGATTTTTGCTGGAGTTGTGATGGGAGTGTGGCTATTTGGAGGGTATGCTCTTCAGACAATAGGACTTTTGTATACAACCTCTTCAAAAGCAGGTTTTATTACTGGCCTAAGTGTTGTACTAGTCCCACTTTTCACCTTTTTAATTTTAAAACAAAAGCCCGGTTTGAATGCAATTATCGGTGTCTCTGTCGCAACTGTTGGTTTATATTTGTTAACAATGGGGGATGCCTTTCGAATTAACAAGGGGGATTTGTATGTATTTTTCTGCGCTATTTCCTTTGCTCTACACATTATCTTCACAGGTAAGTTTACAAGCTTTTACCCGACCTTACTGTTAACAGTCATTCAAATCGGAACTGTGTCGTTATTATCAGCCATCTCTGCCGTTTTGTTTGAGTCTTGGCATTCAGCCTTTTCACCTCAAATCTTATTAAAATCAGAGGTATTGCTTGCTCTTTGTGTTACATCATTATTTGCGACTGCACTAGCTTTTTTATTACAAACTAAATACCAAAAATACACGACAACGACAAGGGTCGCTCTTATTTTTGCAATGGAACCTGTCTTCGCTGCCATAACAGCTGTTCTTTTTGCAGAGGAGACTCTGCCAGTAGTCGCACTACTTGGGTGTACCTTCATTTTCGTTGGAATGATTTTATCGGAACTACCACAGAAAAACCTGCTGAAAATAAATGGCGCGGCAACAAAAAAAGCCGCAGGTTAATTTATCGTTTACATTTATATTAGTTCTTTATTGTGTGACACTTTTTGCTTTCTTGTGAAACACAAAAAAATAGAGATGCAAATAATAAGCAATTTGCACCTCTATTTTTACGTTAGTTGTCCAATTGAATGGAATTAGACTTTCAAATTATGTGAATTTGTCTAGCTAAGCTTAATGCTTCTCTCCGATTAATTACATGATGTTCCTTACAGCGTTCCAATAATGATATAAAAAAACTTCCATCAAACTCTTTCTGCGCTTTCAACGTAATCTCTATCGCGACATTGACAAGTTCATCGCTCGCGGAAGTATAATGTTGGCCAAATTCAATAAAACCAATCGCTTCTTCCCCAAAATGGAACCCTTTAGTTGTTAAATAATCTAAAAAATCTTTCACTGTGTTAACTCTTTTTACCAAGCTGTTCGCCATCCTTACAATCTAACTGTACCATTTATCTTAGCGTAGATTTTGTCGAATGACTACGATTTTTTTGTGAACAAATATCCAATTAGACCTGTCATCATCCCAAATAATGCTCCACCAAGAACTTCTTCAGGTTGATGCCCTAGCATTTCTTTAAGTCTTTTCTCTTTTTTATCATGAAAATGGTGATCTGGTTTCCCCTCTATTCTTTCGAGCTGTTCATCAATTTCATTTACTTTTAAAGTTAATTCACCTGCTTGTCTCCGAATTCCTTGAGCATCATACATTACAATCAAGCCAAAGACAGTCGAAAGAGCGAAGTCTACAGTTGGGACACCTTTTTTTAGCGCAATAAATGTTGCTAATGATGAGACACCTGCTGAATGTGAGCTTGGCATCCCGCCTGTTTCAAAGAAGGTATCCCATTCCCATTTCCCAGTTTTTATTTTTTTTATAGGTATTTTAAGAAATTGAGCTAGCCCAATGGTTGTGATTGCAGTAATTACGGCTTTGTTCATTACACTCACCTCCTTGTTAGTTTCCAAATCAAGATTAATTTCTATACTAATCATATTACTTATTTTGTTGGAAACAATAAGTAATGATTAAGTGCATTTGTATAAGAATGTCTTACACATTTTCACTTAGACATCTGTACCCTATAAGAAACGGAGGTAGTTGAAATGGCAAAAAATAATGGTAGCAATCGTGGAAAGAAAGCCCCAGGAGTCAATCCTCAAGGCTATGGCCAGGATGCTGAACTAACAGAAAATCCCAAAAGTGAGTTGGAAAATATCGCGAAAAGGAAGAATACAAAATAAACTAAGGGGTTGATTATCCCCTTAGTTTTATGGATAAAGTATAAAATTAGCTAATAAACTTCTCTAGACCCTTACATTCAATTTCAGAAAGCTTGCCGAGTACTTTATCACGATTGATGGTAATTCTTGCATCGTCTAGTGAAACTGAAACAGGTACTTCACAATGTATTTCAGCTAAATTCCGAGAAAGATGGAGCATTTCAATATCTACTTCTATTTTTGAGCGTTGACCGTTTGTCAACGAAGCAATGTTTTCTAAGATTCCTTCAATCGAATGATATTCTTTAATTAATTTTAAAGCTGTTTTTTCACCTATTCCACGTACACCAGGATAATTATCACTCTTATCACCCATGAGCGCTTTAAGATCAATCATTTGTCTAGGTGTAATACCTTTTTCCACAATAAATAAATCATTATTGTATTCGGCATAGTTACCAAATCCCTTTTTTAATATTAAAACAGTAATATTATTGTCAATAAGCTGCAAGATATCTTGATCACCAGTTAAGATTGTTACTTGTACTTCCTCTTGGCTATAATGTCTTGCTAATGTGCCAATGCAGTCATCGGCTTCATATCCTTTTAATCCAATGTTTGGAATATCAAATGATTCTACCACTTCTTTAACAAGGTCAAATTGAGGAATTAACTCTTCTGGTGGGGCACCTCGATTCGCCTTATACCCATCAAATAACTCGGTTCGAAACGTGGTACTTCCCATATCCCAACAACACACAACATGACTTGGCTTGTACGTATTTATTGCGGTCATCATATGTTTAATAAATCCGTGAATCGCATTAACAGGTGTACCCTTACTATTTACCATAAAATATCCACTCATTGCTGTTGCATAAAATGACCTAAATAAAAGCGCCATACCATCAATTAACATTATATTGTTATCCTTCATTATTCACACTCCTATCTAACAACCATGACAAATATTATATCATAAAATAGTAGCATGATTTTATAATGGTGATAATTGTTATTTTATTGATAGCTGTCAAACTGTTATTTCGTTTTCTTGTAGTATACAAAATTCTTTAACTATTCTTTCATATAGGTTGTCCAAATTGTTTAAAGGATATAATCGGGGTTTCTACTTGTTGTTGATCATCTTTTAAAAATCCACCAGCTGCCTTTGGTAAACAATTAAGTGATATGGTTCTACTTTCACCAGGAAACAGCGTAAAAAAGCTATCTTCCGCTTCCATCCAATATCCATTTGTTTCTTCAATCGGCTGGATATGAAGGGCGACTTCTTCTCCACCATTAGTTATCATGTATTTCGTTGTGAGTCCTTGTTCAGTTTTTTTCCAATCAGCAACTGCCTCATAGACAAGCTTAGGATTTTTTATTGATAAGGCAGGGGCATATACATGATCACTTACTGTTGAAAATGTATATAGATTTTCTTGAACAACCTGTTCTCCTTCAAGAATCTGTAACCGAACAAAGAACAGCCCCTCAAATTCTCGGTCTATCTCAAATTCTACATTTGAAACCAAATTGGCTTTATATTGACATATTTCCGCACGATGATAGTTTTCCAAAATGACCTTACCACTTGTTAATAACACTTGACTTCTAACAATTACGTTTGTATTTTCACCATTACTGTTGACAAATACAGGTGCTTTAAAAGTTTCTCCAATTTGATAGTTTAGTCTTCGATAATCTAACGAAACATGTAACAATGCAAACGCCTTCCGTGCCCAGTGATATGCCATTTTTTCTTCACCATAATAATCGATTACATTTGTACAAGAAGCATTTGGCCACGGTTCATTTAATTGCCAAATTAAGCTTCCACTGTTCTGGAACTCTCTCCTACGGTTTGCCTCTAAAATAAATCGTAATCCTTCAGCTTGTAACCATTGACTACAATCTACAAATAGAGAAATATCATTTATCTTACCGAAAATTTCCTGATCTCGATTATATGTACCCCACCACTCTCCATGGTGACGCCAAACAATGTGGTCAGACATTCTTGTCGGGACAAGATTTTCATCACTTAAAAATTTTTTTAAACTCTTTAAGGAGCTTACACCATCAGTACCAAATTCACTATGAAACAATGAATCTGATTCTCCGTATAATTTGTAATGGTAGGGATTTCCACTATATTGCCAATGCCCATGAACGTCGTGACTAACGCCTTTTTTCTCAGTTATAAATTCAACAGGACCAGATGCAGAGGTTGGTAGGAATAACCGAAAAGGATCATTCAGTTCAACCAATTCCTTTAACATAGCAAGATTTTTGTCTTCATATGTAGACGGTTTAAAGTTTTCATCCATTAATTCATTTCCGCCACTCCAAACCGTTAATGAAACATGATTACGCTTTTCTTTCAGCGCCGTAATCGCTGTCTCCTTTAATAGCTTTAGGAATACAGGTTGTTTAGACGGTACATTATCTATTCCTGAACTTGACTGAATAAATTCTTGCCAGACCATAATCCCATGCTTATCACAAAGATCATAAAATGCTTTTTTCTCAATAATCCCTCCACCCCAGACTCGGACCATATTGCCATTTGCTCGCTTAATTTTCTTAATTAAATACTCATAATGCTCAGTTGTAACATTTCCATAAAGGTGATCTAGTGGAGTCATATTGAATCCTTTAATGTAAATCTTTTTCCCATTTACAACAATCGTATATGGCAATGCATCCTTAGGACTATCTTCATTTTGGATATATTCTAACTGACGAATTCCAACCTTGAATTCCTTTTTATCTAGTAGTTGTTCATTATCCTTAAGAAGTAACTGAACTTTATAAAGTGGCTGTGCACCATGACCATTTGGATACCATAATTCAGGATTTATAACTTCCACAACGGATGAACCATGTTCTTCACCCGCTGAAATTACTGTTTTCTCTTGAAATGCAATTTCTCCATTAGGCATAAAACAATTCACAAGAAGTTCTAGGTTATCACTTTGCTCTTTTTCTGTATTGTATTGAATGAAAACCTTACTATGAATCCTACCAACTCCATCGTATACACTTGAAGATAACGAAACATCCCCAAGAGAAGCTTTTTGGTGTATTTTCAAGTACACATCATCCCAGAATCCGATATTCACCATTCTCGTAGAAAAATCCCATTTGTAGTTAAAACGACTTTTCTGTGTAAACGTTGCGGACGTTTTTCCTATTTGACCCATTTCATCTGGTGGGTGCTTAAATACTACGACAAGTTCATGATTCTCATGTTCCTGTATGTAAGGTGTAATATCAAATTTAGCTGGATGATACATCCCTGTATGCTCACCTAAAAAGGTTCCATTTAAGTAAAAAAGGGCTTCATAATCAATTCCTTTAAAGATAAGTTCGATTTTCTTTCCAGATTCAACTGGTCGTTCAAATGTGGTTTTATACATCCACCAACGATTTTCAATCCATTCGCATTTTAAACTATTCATCTCATAATATGGATGTTCAATCAATCCTGCTTGATAAAGGTCATAATGGATTCCACCTGGAACTGTTGCTTTTATCCAATCTGTCGTTCCTATTAACTGTTGTCCGGTTTCCATGCTTTTATCCTTTAAAGGCACCCATGGCCAGTATCCTTTTACGTACCATGGCTGTCCAGATAATAAAATTTCCAACTGAGATTTCCTCCTTATCGATGTTTGTGTGGTATTCCTTTGTTCTATTGTGAATTTTTATTCTTTTATGACAATTCTTGTTGTTTTCCCCCTACATTATCTAATGAATCCGTTAACATCGTCAATATATATGATAAATAAGGAGACTAGCCATAATAAACTAGCTGTTAGCGGATGACATCTAATTAATAAATAGTAAAAACTAAAAAAACCGGGCATGCCCGATTTTTTTAGTTTTTACTATTTATTTACATATTCCTTAACCATTTCTTCTGTTACATACTTTCTAGTAGGTACGATGCCGTTTTTGGCATGTTCATTTATCTGTTTTGTGACATTATTAATTGCAGAAACATCAAAAGGTTTGTTTTCCTTCGCTAAGGAAATAGCTTGCTCAATGAAACTTTCTCTCATTTGTTCTAATTCAATAAACTTCTTTACAATTTCGTGCTGTTTCTTAGAATGTCTAGTAATTTCCTCGTGTACATTACTCACAGTATGTATCCTCCATGTCGTTATTAAATATTTAAGGTTTTCCAGATAATCTCGTTAATTTTATGTTTTTCCTTTTTACCAACTGGAAGTAGCCTTATCCTATCATATAAGAATAAAATCTCTTCTTCAAGAAAAAGTAACAAGGACTTATAATCAAAATTGCTATTTTTATTTTTAGCCTTTACCACTACTATTTGTTTCAATTGCTCTTTCTGTTGAATGGAATACGTACTTGATTTGATAAGCTTTTCCATCCTAATGGGCGGAAGTTGATAATACTCGAAAATAAAATGCACCATTAATAATCCTCTAGTTGTCTGAAAAATTGTTTTTATTTGTTGATAAGGCTTTTGATGACCTCTTTTAAGTTGCTTAATGTTTGATTTGACCAAGTTTGCATAGTGAAAAGCTAATCCTTGTAAGGAAAAGGACTCCGCAGCCAAGTAGCGGAGTTCCTCAAAGATTTGTGGTATTTCTTTGTATACAATTGGCGAAAATAGACATTCATAAAGTGAAGGATTAGATTTAGAAAATAGCTCCATCGCTTTGAACAAATCCCAACCATTCATTTCTAATGTGTTAGTAAGCTTTACTACCAAAGAATCTCTTTGCTTATCAACCCTCAAATAGTCATTTACTGAATATGTGTAAATGAATCTGACATCAAAGTCAGAATTTAGACTATTACTTCCATATGCCCTGCTTCCAGATTCACATGCATAAATAATTGAAATATTATTCATCTTTTGAAGTTCCTCAATCTTCTCAATGAGGTAATTATTCATTATTTCTCCTACCCATCGCGAGTAATTGTGAGTAAAGATCTTCCATCTCTTCAATATTCACTTCTTCTGATAGTGCTTGCTTTATCCCTTGGTAATACTCTGCAACTTCAGTTATTAATTTTTCCTTCACCGTTTCTACGCTCGATCTGAATTCTTCACTATAGAACGATAGTAATATTCCTTTATGTTCGTCTAAATATTCACTCACCGGTTCTTGAAGAATTGATTGTATTCCGTCACTGATTTCTCTTTTTTGATTTTTTTCAAAAAATATCCTTGGATTTTTAAAGGTACTAAGAACCTTTTTAAACTGAGTTACCTCAAGATTTTGTAGACCACTTTCAAATTCAATAGGTGAAAAATTTTGTTTTTGTAATTTGGCTGGTTGGATATCATGAGAAACATCTTGTATTTGGTTTATTATAGTATTTAGCACCTCTTCAAGTACGCTATATATATATGTTTCAATTCGTAGTGATGTAGCACGCATTTCCTGGGATAAATCAAAGCCTACTGCATCAAGGAGTTCTTTTAAGCATTTCCATAATGTCTTTTTTAAGTCTCTACCGTCTTCTTTTATTGTTGCTGGATTAAACGCCTCTTTAAATAATTCTGGGTAACGCAAGAAAACTCTTTGTTTTATATAAAATATCAACTCAGTTATCTCTTGTTCAATTGCTTTATGTTCACGATCTATTGAAACATTTTTTATTAATGAAGAAATTGACTGTTCTTGAACTAATGCGTCTCTCAGCCTTTCCTTCTTTACTTCCTGATTTTCTTTTGCATTTGCTAAATAGGAAGAAATGACTTTTCGTGCACGGTCAATATCAACATATGCAGCAGAAATTGCCATGTCGGTAAGCTCATCTAGAACAAATCGACGAAAATCCGTTTCAAATATTTCAATTCCTGACGTGGATAAGACTTCATGCTGATTAATGTCTTGATTTGTTTTTTCCTGTAGTGCTAAGTAACTTGAAACACTGTAAAGCCGAGGAAACTTTATTCCATAGCCGATTAGCTGCTCTTTTACGTACTCTTTTACAGAATGAAGCTCCTCAGAAGAATGAGCTAAATCACTAGCATTAAGGATAAAGAACATTTTATCCATACTAAAGCTGTCTTTTACACGGCCAAGTTGAATTAAAAATTCTCTGTCTGCCTTTGAAAATGCATGATTATAATAAGTAACAAACAAAATTGCATCGGCATTTTTAATATAGTCAAAAGCGACCCCAGTATGTCTAGCATTAATTGAATCTGCACCAGGGGTATCAACTAAAGTAATCCCCTGTCTTGTTAATGGGCAATCATAATATAGTTCGATCCATTCAACAAAGCATGCTTTTTTCTCGTTTGCTACAAATTCCTGAAATCCATTAATATCAATTGTAAGAAGTTCTCCTAAGGAAGAAGAAATACTCTGATACCCATCTAAAATAGCCTTCAAAAAACTAAAATGTGTTTTTTCCTTTGCCTCAATGTGTTGAGACTTTTGAAGTATATCTCTGTTAATTTTAATTAATGCTTCTTCAAGACTATTACTACTAATGTTAAACATATTTAATGAATGATTTACATCTTGAAGTAACTGCTCATATGATTTTACTTTTACAAGGACCGTACCGTGTCCATACCTTATTGTTGGAGGTTTAATTTTATTTATTGTTGCTGTTGTTGGGTTTGGAGAAACTGGCAAAACATGCTCACTTAATAACGCATTTGCAAATGATGATTTTCCAGCACTAAATGCTCCAAATAACGCAACAGTGAATTGACTATTTTTCAACCGGTTGGCTTTTTCATCCATTTCCTTTGCAATACTAGACAAACCAGTAACTGGTTCAATTAATCTTTTTGCTTTCTCGAGATTCGAGATAGTATATTCAACCCTATCCTTAGTTATCTTTTTACTGTCTTTGTTTAAATTAGTATGTTGTTCATAATAAAGTTCTTGTTTGTTAATAACAGAAACAGATTCTTGCAGTTCCTTTTGCCCAATCTTAATGTGTTTATTTAACTCTTCTTTTTTTAATAAATCTTCTACATCAACATCTTCCAATGACTTAGTATTCTGAGTTAGATAATCTTGTAGTTTTTCCAGCATTTTTGCTCGAGATGTTTTATATTCAATTATCTTTTGATTTGCATGATGTATCTTTTCAAATTTTGTTATTTCATGTTCTAAAAATAAAATATCCTTTTTTGTTTTTTCTTCCAATTCACCAATAATGATGTCCAGTAGTTTCAACGTTTCATGCTTATATCGCTTTTTTAATTCATTAGCAACGTCTTCAGTATATGTCAGTACATACTCTCCGGTATGCCCTGCTCCTTGTTTTATAAGACTATGAAGTAGCTCTTTTGTAAATTGGATACGATAATCGGCAATGTAGGGTTGAACGCTTTTGACATCATATTGCTTGGTATAGTTTGAGACAAGCTGTTTGATATGCCATTCTAATTGAGATTCAGCCTGTTCCTTCAACTTTTCAAAAAAGCTTTGTAATCTGACCTCACGTTCTTTCTCAGTTTTTTGTTTTGAAAAGAACAATCCAACTTTAAATTCAGGTTGACATGCAGCAATATATTGCTCTGCAAGCTCTCGAACGGAAAAAGGCATTAAATAGGCGTTATTCAATAACTTTGTTAATTCCTCAATAAACTGTATTTGTACTTTCTTCGTTTGCTCTTTAATAGATGTCAAATCACTTTTGAGTTCTTTAATATTATTTGGTACACTTACCAATTCATCTGTAGTAAATTGTTCAATCACTTTTTGATATGGCTCTTTTTCAATGGTTTGAATCTCGTCAAGATATGCCATATGATCTAAAATAATTTGTTGTGTGGAACGTAAGGTACTCTCCACTAACAACCTATCTCTTTCTTCAACTAAGGCAGAAAGCAGCTGTTTCACTTCACAAAGCTGATTATGTTGATGTTGTTTTTGTCTTAAACTTGTATAGTAGATTCCTTTTGGGATAACTTGCCAATCTTCAAATGCATGTATTACGCCTTGTTTAAAGTCCTCAAAGCTTAGTTCAGCTTCTTTATGCTTATCAATTTGATTTATAATTAAATATAAGGATTTGTGTTGATCTATCATTTCTTTTGTGAATTGAAAGTTTTGCTCTGATTGTACATGATTATAATCCATGACATAGAATATTACATCGGCAAGATGCAAAGCTGATTCGGTCGCAACTCGATGTGCATCATCGGTCGAATCAATTCCTGGAGTGTCCATAATGACAATTCCTTTTGGAAAATGGTCAATTGCTTTGCTAATTTCAATCGAAACGATATCTTCACCATTCTTACAATATTGCTTTATGGATTCAAAGTTATCAACTTCGGGGTATTCAATTATTTCACCATCTCTATAAAATACACGAACATACTCTCTTCCAGCTTTAACCTTTACCACATTAGCACTCGTTGGAATAGGACTCGATGGTAATAAATCCTCCGTCAGCAGTTCATTAATCATACTTGACTTACCTGCTGAAAAATGACCACAAAAAGCAATTGTATATTCTTGTTCAGTTAGTTTTCTCATTAATCCCATCAGCTTACTTGCATTCTGCTGATCTTGTTCAATTGTTTGATAAATACTTGCTATGCGCTTTAAAAGTTCATTGGAAGTTACTATTCTAGTCTCAATCATAAATTATACCCCTTACTTTTAACCTTTTTTCTGCATAAAAGTATTTTACTCTATTTTTCAGATTTATCAAACTAGTAATCCGTGCACTATATACATATGCTCAAAAATTATAATTGTTTTCATCAGAAGAGACAAAAAAAGTCTAGGCCTTATAACCTAGACAGTCTCGAAGTATAGCTTTTATCCGTTTTTATCAGCAACTGCTGCAGTTTATGAGCATTCCTAACCTTTTTAAGGACATAGAACATAATAAAACCATACAATAAAATCGTTAACAAAATAAATACCATTAACATTTTGTCCACCAGCCTTATCGATAGTCAAAAATAACAAAGTGATACTGATAACCATTTTCATTTATAATTATTTTAACATTTCTGGTAATGATTATCAATCACAATTACCTCTTAACTGCTTTTGGTACAAACCTCATTCTATCTTCAAAAGCTTTTGCATAATCGGTTGCATCCATTAATGCCTTTTCCTCAATAGGTATTCGTATCGATAAGACGATTAAGTTAAGTAAAGTAAATAATAAAGCGGTGTAGTATGCTTGAAATAACAACGGAATTAATAGTATTTCAAGTATAACAACAACATAATTGGGATGTTTCAAGTATTGATAAGGCCCCTTTGTAACCATATTTCTTCCTGGAAGTATGATTATTTTTGTATTCCATTGAACCCCCAGTGATTTAATTGCCCATACTCGAATGAACTGAGTTAATAAAAAGAAAAACAGTATGATTATAGAAAAAGGTGAAAGCCCTTGTGGTGATAAAAGATATTCAATCACGAGTGATAAGAAAAAGAAAACATGTACCAGTACTATGTATTTATAATGATGTTTACCGATTTCAATTCCGCCCTGCTTTTTCATCCAAATCTCATTCTTTTTAGAAATTATTAACTCACTTACCCGTTGAAAGATTACAAACAAAATAAAAAACAAAAAAAACAACAAACAAATCACCTCCATTGAACTAATAATAATTCGCAGCTAAAACCAGGGCCTAAGGCTGTAACCAGACCGAATTCTTCTGCCGAAATATCTCTTGATTCCATGAATCGTTTTAAAACATATAGGATTGTAGCTGAAGACATGTTTCCATGTTCTTTTAACACCTGGCGAGATATAGCTGTCATCTCGGTCGAAAATTCCAAGGAAGATTCGTAAGCATCTAGAACTTTCTTCCCACCTGGGTGTGCAATAAAGCGACTAACCTTATCTAAAGATACTCTATTGTCCTTTAAAAAATCTGTAATATTCTCTTTTAACCATGACTTGATAAGGACAGGAATGCTCTTTGAAAAAATTACAAATAAACCTTTATTTTTTATATTCCATCCCATTACATCTTCTGAATCTTTCATGAGTGTTGAATGTGTTCCGATAATGTTCGGATAATAATCTAGCTTACTAAACGTTTCAATCTCAACCTCATCGCCAACCACACATGCACATGAAACCCCATCAGCAAATAAAGAAGTTCCAATTATATTACTTTTTGACATATCATCTTTCTGGAAGGTCAGACTACACAACTCAACTGAGAGAACCAGCACTTTAGCTTTTGGGTAAGCCTTACAAAATTCGAAGGCTCTTGCCAGTCCTGATGCTCCTCCTGCACAACCTAAGCCCCAGATTGGTATTCGCTTACTATGCGATGAAAAGGGTAAAGCGTTCATAATTTTCACATCAATACTTGGCGTTGAAATACCTGTAGTTGAAATAAAAATAAACGCATCGATTTCCTCATAGGGGATAGACTTCTTTAAAAATTGGCTATTTTGCAAACAATTCCTCACAGCTTTTACACCATACTCAACTGCCTTATCAATATATGTATTATTCTTTTCTTCAAAACTATGGCTTTTCTTATACCACTCCAGTGGATTTGAAAAATGCCTTTTTTTGATATCTCCATTTTTAAACACCTGTAATAGGCGATCTATATCTGGATATGAATCTTGGAATAGGTTCCTTGCAAATTTGACGGTTAACTCCTGCTTCAATTCATAAGGGGGATTATATTCTCCTACAGAGATAATAGTCGGCATGGCTATCTAACACCACCTAAACATGTAAAGTTATGGTTACTATTTCCAATTTTGTAATAAGTATGTATAATTTGTCATGCCTAGATTGTCAAAACTGAAAATTAGTAAAAAAAAGGCCTTCCCAATGTCGGGAAAGCTACACGTTTTAAAGGAGTTGTTATTGTTGTTGTGCACTCTTATTATAACGAAGAATGCTCATGAAATCTTCAGTAAATTATTGGTACTTAATTTGATAACAGGAATTAATTAAAATTTATGGAGTAAAATTTCAAAAGAAAACCGCCATATATATTTCATCGTCAAAAACACCATTAAGATAAATTTGGTCTTTTTGTCTACCTTCTTCAAGAAAACCATATTTAGTGTATACATAATAGGCTTTTTCATTCGAAGCAAAAACCGTTAGGCATAGTTTATGTAAATTACGGCTGCGACACCAATTTAGGGTGTAATCCATAATCATTCCTCCAATACCTAATCCCTGCGCTTCGTTTATTAGCCACGTCCGGAATATACCAACATGACGTTTCATTTCCAGTTCACCACGAACAACTCTGGCAATTCCGATGATCACATTATCTTTACTAACCACCACATACATATTTGATTTATTTTCCATCTCTTTGATAAATTCTCGTTCTTCATAAATCGATCTTGGTTCCTCTTTTTGAATATACTTTCCAGTTTGAATGATTTCTTTAACAGCACTAACTATTCCAATTGCATCATCTTCTTTAGCTGGCCGTATCGTAATTAAAGTACCGTCTTTAGCGGCAAACTCATATTTTTCTGCCTCTTTTATCATATATAATCACCTCTTCTCTGTTATTATGGCTTTGTTAATCTATAAATAAAGTTACATACAAAGAAAAAGTAGTGCAGACTCTGCACTACCTACTAATTACAAACTAGTTTATCCTAATAATTTCCGGATTATTTCCTCTCTTTTTTCATCAATTACTCTAAAATCCATTGCCTCTTTATAATACGCTTCTAAATTATCATGCAAACGTTTAGCTTCACTTAAAAAGTTAGTTCCTAATGCCATCTTACTTTTGTATGCTGTGTTTAACTCCGATAATTCTGTTTCATGTGTTGTTTCAATTGTACTATCCATACATAATTTGAACATATCAACAACTTCATCGTTCATTCGAAATGGGTCCACAACATGTGGTGCTGTTCCATCTAGCACAACAACACTTAAAGAAGGAATAATAACCATATCAATACTACTTGGATCAAATGCACATGGGAAGTATTCCACAGATAAACCTTTTTCTTCAGCAACTTTACCTATTTTCTTCATAACTGTTGATTTTCCACTTCCAGATCTACCCTTAATAATATATCTTTTGTTAATATCCTCAGTGATATTTTCAATAAAATTTACCGCACCTTTGGGGGTAGAAGCTCCAAAGAAACGCTTTTTAATTGTTGGATTTTCCTCTCTAGTAAAGTCCTTTGAAAAAATCGTTTCTATTAATTGATCTGTTACTTTATTAGCCTTATTAAAATCCATTGAAGACAGGTAAATATCTTCCCTTTTTAAATGAATCTTTTTCGCTTCAGCAAATATTTCATATGCTGCATGGAAATTCTCAGAAATTTGGTCGGTTGTTGAAATTATTACATCTTTATACTGTTGTAAGTAGTGATCATTTCTAAATTGTCCTAAATCAATCACTTGTTCGACCACACCAGGATAACGTGGTTCAATGACATGAGGTGCTGTTCCATCTACAAATCCAAGCCCCAACTCTGGTACAATGATTCCATCAATTGACTGATTATCAGAAGAACAATGTAAATATTCCAAGTTATAATTTTTATCCATTAAAGCAAGCCCAATTTTCCTCATAAATGTTGACTTTCCAGTGCCTGGTCCGCCTTTTAGAATAAAGATTTTGTCTAATCCTTTTAATGCTTCATCATATAAAGAATAAAAACCAACACTTGAGTTTGAGCCGGCATAATAATTTTTCACTTTCGCCATTAGCGTTTTTACCTCCTTGTAGACAGTGGCCTACATTTAGACTATGGAGATATTTAAAAATGGTGCAACATTTGAAAATAACTCTTCTATTCCTTTGTAATTTAATTCCAACTTAAAATCCATTTATTGTCATACCACCATCAACAAATAAAGTTTGTCCTGTGACATAGTTTCCAGCATCCGAAGCAAGGAATACGGTAGGTCCTACAAGTTCTTCTAGTTTCCCAATACGTTTTAACGGTGTTACTGCTAAAATATCATTTAAATATTCTTTATCTTGTAATAGCTTCTCAGTAAGGGGTGTTCTGAAATACCAAGGTCCAAGTGAATTAATATTAATTCCATATTTCCCCCACTCTAATGCTAGTACTTTTGTCATTTGAATCAGTGCAGCTTTTGTGGCAGCATAAACAACACCAGTCCGAAGAGCAACATGCCCTGCAACAGAGGAAATGTTAATGATTTTTCCACCATCAGACTGTTCTTTCATGATCTTCCCAATTTCTTGTGCCATCATAAAAGCAGATTTCAAATTTGTATCCATAATTTTTTGCCATTCTTCATCATTTACCTCTAATGCTTTACTTCGAATATTCATTCCAGCATTGTTTATTAAAATATCTATCTTTCCAGTCTTTTCACTAATAGCTTGAACTGTTTCTTTAACTTCAGTTCGACTCGTAACGTCTGTTTGAAAGGGATATGCTTCTCGTCCAAGGTTATGTATTTCTTTTGCTACTGATAGCAGATCTTCTTTTGTACGAGCAAGGATTGCAACATCAGCCCCAGCTTCTGCAAGACCAATCGCGATAGCTCTTCCAATCCCACGACCTGCTCCAGTTACTACCGCTACTTTGTTATCTAAACGAAATGATGGTAAAAACACAGTAATCACTCCTAAAATTTTATCTCTACTATTTTATCACAATACTATTATCCCTACGGTTAATTTTATATCCCAAAAACTATAAGAGCACTGTTCTCTAATTGAACAATGCTCTTATAGTAACAATTATTTAATTTTGTACATTAATTTCAATGTGGTTAATTTCATCATTACCACATTTTATACATTTTTTATTATTTTTTTGAAGTAATGTATGACATTTTTTGCAGTAGTACCTTTTCATATAAATCACCTTTTTTATTAGTTTACAAATATTATATGAAGGATATCATCCATATGATTATTTTTAATCTAACAATTAAGAAAAGCTGGTCCTTCAACAAAAATATCTTTTATACAGTATTCAACAATTATAACCTAAATTCCTGTAATTTTTAAAATTATCCTAAAATTCCTAAAACTGTTATATAAAGTGCCCATTTTTAAACTAGATAGGCTCATATTAGCCTAGACTCCATATTCTGTAGTAAATTAGGCAAATAAAGGAAGGCGAGAAAATGTACCAAGTTTTACCGATTTTTAACCTATTTTACCCTGGTTATAATGGTTACCCTTATAATGACGGTGATGACCACTATGGTAATAGAATTTTCAATTATGCTTACTATCCTTATTCAAATGGTCAGAATAATCCTTACTATATGGTCGAACCCTCTTTAGATGCCATTAACATCTACTAAATTCATCCTATATCCTAATTCTTCATTCGGCTTCTATAATAAAAGGCCATCGTCTATATTTATATATTAACGATGGCCTCAATAGTTCTTAGGAAGCTTTTTGCTCTGTGTATGAAATTGTTTGATTTGTTTTCTTTACACCAGGCAAAATATTAAAAATAACATTTAAAATGATAGCAGTTAAACTACCTGCGACGATTCCATTTTCGGTTAGAATTCTTATTCCAGAAGGCATTTCAGCGAACAAATCAGGTACTACCGTTACACCTAGTCCCATCCCAACGGAACAGGCAACAATCAATAGGTTCTCCTGTGAAGCAAAATCAACTTTACCTAACATTTTTATTCCATAAGCAACAACCATACCAAACATTGCTAGAGATGCCCCACCAAGTACTGAAGCTGGGATAATTGTTGTTATTGCAGCTATTTTCGGTAAAAACCCTAATGCTACTAATAAACCTCCCGCTACATAAAGGACCTTATTCGACTTGACACCTGAAAGCTGAACTAAACCAACATTTTGTGAGTAGGTTGTATAAGGAAATGAGTTAAATAGGCCTCCCAGTACAATTGCAAGTCCCTCTGCACGATATCCTCTTGAAAGATCGTCCTTGGATAGCTCTCGCTTACAAATATCACTTAATGCGAAATAAGTTCCTGTTGATTCAACTACACCGACAATTGCAACTAAAATCATGGTTAAAACAGCGGTTAACTCAAATGTTGGGGTTCCAAAGTAAAATGGTTGCGGCATATGAAACCATGAGCTTTCAGAAACAGCTGAAAAATCAACTTTCCCCATAAAAGCTCCAACAATTGTACCTCCAACCAATCCAACTAATATGGCTATAGAACGGATGAAACCTGTAAAAAAACGATATATAAGAATGATAAACAACAATACCCCAAACGCTAGAGCTACATTTGGTAAACTACCGAAATCCGCACTCCCCTGCCCGCCTGCCATATCATTCATAGCAACTGGAATTAATGTGACTCCAATCACAGTCACCACTGAGCCAGTTACAACTGGAGGAAAGAACTTTACTAAATTACCAAAAAACTTTGCAAATACTACTACAAAAATACCTGATGCAATAATTGCGCCATAAATGGACGAAACACCATATTGGCTCCCAATTGCAATCATCGGACCAACTGCGGTAAATGTACATCCTAGTACAACTGGCAGACCAATTCCGAAAAAACGATTCTTCCAAACCTGTAATAATGTAGCGACCCCACACATTAATAGGTCAATTGAAACCAAATATGTTAATTGTTCCACTGTTAATCCTAATGCACCACCAACAATTAAAGGTACAATAATAGCACCGGCATACATAGCAAGAACATGTTGAAATCCTAGTGAAAATGTTTTGAATGAATTATTCATGTTGTTATTTCCTCCATTTGATTAGATTTAAACTGTACTTTGCCACCTGTTAATGATGAGACTTGTGCTAATGACTCCACCAAGTAACCTGAATTTCTGAGTTTTTCTCCTCCAGGTTGAAATGACTTCTCAATTACAATACCAATTCCAACAACCTCAGCGTTTGCTTGTTTAATAACATCTATCAATCCAAGTGCAGCTTCTCCATTAGCTAAAAAGTCGTCAATGATTAATACACGATCATCAGGCGCTAGAAATTCTTTTGATACAGTAATATCATTTTCTTCTTGCTTCGTGAAAGAATAGACTTTTGATGTGAATACATTATCCTTTAACGTCAATGATTTTTTCTTTCTAGCAAAAATAAGTGGAACTTGAAACTCCAATGCTGTCATGATAGCTGGTGCAATCCCTGAAGATTCAATTGTTAAAACTTTTGTTATACCTTTATTTGCAAACCTTTTAGCAAATTCTAATCCCATTTCCCTCATTAATATAGGGTCCATTTGATGATTAATAAAAGAATCTACTTTTAGAACGGAATCAGATAATACAATCCCTTCATCACAAATCTTTTCCTGTAGTTTCTTCAATGTAAACCTCTCCTTTGTTATAACTCAATAAAAAAAGCTCAAAAGCATTACGTTCACTCAATGTTAGAATGAGTGAGGTAATGCTTTTGAGCCAATAGTCAAAAGAAAGAATGATAGATAAGTACTAGCTGGTATCTATCTTTCGTCATTACTCACTCATAGTCAATCCATTTACGGTGAACTGGTAGAAACTTGCGAGCCATATTCTCGCGATTATATGAGTGAAGCTATTTAAATTGAATAGTTTTAATTGAATAGTTGAATTATAGCAAGATTATATAAGTTTGAAAAGAGTATTTTTGTTAATTTACGAACTTTTTTTATATTTTAATGGTAATCATTCGTTTTTTTCGGTCAATAGAATTTGATACTATTCAAAATTACCCACTAGCACCCTTTTATGTTACCTACATAGTCAAGAATTCCCCTTACATATCATTTCACAATATCTTCACATTTCACTTTAAACTCTGTGACTTATATCACTGTTATAACAATTTTACACAGTTATCATAGTGTTAATGTTAGGAATGACAGTTTTGTGAAGAGATTGATTTAGCATTTCAATTAATTAAATGTTTTGTATGATGAAAATGTATTAAACAGAATTTTATTCGAAAGGGGATGAATGAAATATGGCTAAACCAGAAATAAACGGACCAAAAACAAAAGTTGAAGATCGTTCATCATTAAAAGGAACATTAGCTTCCGTGTTTTTGCTCGGTTTTTTCTTAATAGCAACTTGGTTAGGGGTCTATTTCTTATTCTTAGACAGATTGTAATCAAACAAATATAAAAGAAGTGCAGTAATATTCGAAAGGAGAAAAGCCATGCATATCCACAAGTTTGAAAAAATATGGCTCATTTTTGGTATTGGAACATTAATCGTTTTCTTAACGACAGTTGGTATCGGTGCTTTTGCCATGGGCCACCAGCCTGCAAGTAATATTGAAACGATTGATTCAACAAAAGTAAATAAAACAGCACCATTTGATAATCCTGGTGTAAAGCAAATCGGCGAAAATAAATATGAGGTTGTAATTGTAACTAGTGCATTTGCATTTACACCAAACACAATAACTGTTCCAAAAGGTGCTGAGGTTGTATTTAAAGTAACAACTACTGATGTTGTCCATGGTTTCTCTATAGCAGGGACGAATGTCAATATGATGGTGGAACCCGGTTATATAAGCTCATATAGACAAACATTTTCCGAGGCACGAGAATATCTGATTTTATGTAATGAATACTGTGGTGCTGGCCACCATTTAATGAATGCACGAATAGAGGTGACTGAGTAATGTTGACATCAGAAAGAATAAATGCACATGACGGAAAGCTCGCAATGGCGCATTTTTATGTAGCATTTATAGCCTTAGCACTTGGTGGAACGGCTGGTTTGCTTCAAACATTAGTGCGTTCTGGTGAGTTTAATTTACCAGCAGCTATAGGATATTATCAACTATTAACTGTTCATGGTGTCTTATTAGGCCTTGTTTTAACAACATTTTTCATTATCGGATTTCTTTTTGCTAGTCTTAGTAAAACAGCTGGAACTTTATCAAATAAAGTTCGCCTCTCTGGTTGGATAGGGTATTGGTTTATGGCAGTGGGTACTGCTATGACTGCTACAACCATCTTGCTAGGAAAAGCTTCTGTATTATATACGTTTTATGCTCCCTTAATGGCTGATCCATTCTTTTATATTGGGTTAGCGTTGGTTGTTGTTGGAAGCTGGATTAGCGGATTTGCAATGTTTGTTCATTTTGCCAAATGGAAAAAAGCAAATCCAGGTGCTGTTACACCTTTACTAAGCTTTATGGCAATTTTTACGATGATTTTATGGCTTGTTGCAACTCTAGGTGTTGCCGCAACAGTATTAATTCAATATATTCCATGGTCGTTGGGGTTTGTGGATACAATTGATGTCTTAATTAGTAGAACATTATTCTGGTATTTTGGTCACCCACTTGTTTACTTCTGGTTACTACCTGCTTACATGGCTTGGTATGTTGTTATCCCTAAAGTAATCGGTGGAAAAATCTTTTCAGATTCATTAGCAAGATTGTCATTTATTTTATTCTTATTATTCTCAATTCCAGTTGGATTTCATCACCAGTTAACTGAGCCTGGTATTGCACCTTCTTGGAAATACTTGCAAGTTGTTTTAACATTTTTAGTGGTAATTCCGTCACTAATGACTGCATTTTCAATGTTTGCATCATTTGAAATGTACGGTCGTTCAAAAGGTGCTACAGGGTTATTTGGTTGGTTTAGAAAATTACCATGGGGCGATGCACGTTTCTTTGCACCATTCATGGGGATGCTCATTTTCATTCCAGCAGGTGCTGGAGGGATAATAAATGCAAGTCATCAATTAAACCAAGTAATTCATAATACAATTTGGGTTACAGGTCACTTTCACCTTACTGTAGCTACAACTGTATTATTAACATTCTTCGGTATTGCTTACTGGCTAATACCTCACATTACTGGTCGAGTACTTACAAAAGCAATGAACAAGTTAGCAATTGTTCAAACAATTGTTTGGGTAGTGGGAATGACATTTATGTCAACATCCATGCACTTTGCAGGATTATTAGGTGCTCCAAGACGCTCTGCCTTTTCAACATATGGTGAATCAGCTCAAGCAATTGAATGGATTCCATATCAAATTGCACAAGCTGTGGGTGGAACAATTCTATTTATCGGTATAATCCTAATTCTCGTTATTTTTGTAAATCTAGCATTTTTTGCTCCTAAAGGAGAAACAGAATTCCCTGTTGGCGAAGTAGCTGATCAAGCTGAAAAGACGCCAATGCTATTAGAGAATTGGAAACTATGGGTTGGTATTCTAATTGCTCTTATCTTGATTGCATATACTGTTCCATTTATCGATATGATACAAAATGCGCCTCCAGGATCAAAGGGCTTTAATAATATTTTATAATAGCTAGTTACTAGAAAAGGAGGCTTTCTAAGCCTCCTTTTTATTTTCTATAATTGATAGATCGCCTTATACTTTTGTTCAAGATAATCAATTAAATAAGTTGCATTTAATCCCTCACCTGTCACATCCTCAAGTATTTCTAACGGCTTTTTCATTTTGCCATGTTGATGAACCTTAGCTGTTAACCAGTTTTTAATTTGTTCAAGGTTGCCCTCTTCAATAAGCAGATCAAAGTTTGGTAAATCCTTTAGCATAGTGTGCTTAAATTGAGCTGCATACATATAACCAAGTGCATAGGATGGAAAGTACCCAAAGCTTCCACCTGCCCAATGTACGTCTTGCAATATCCCTTCAGCGTCATTTGATGGTCTAATCCCAAGATATTCTTCATATTTTTCATTCCATACTCTCGGTAAATCACTTACTTTTATTTCATCATTAAAAAGACCCTTTTCAATTTCATATCGAATCATAATATGTAGCGGATATGTTAGCTCATCTGCCTCAATACGAATGAGTGACGGCCTTGATTCATTTATTGCTCGGTAATAATCATCTAATGACACTTCAGAAAATTGACCAGAAGAATATGTTTTTAAAAGTTCGTAATTCCTCTTCCAGTAGGAATAATGTCGACCGACAAAATTTTCATAAAAAAGCGACTGTGATTCATGTATTCCCATTGAAGTACCAGTGCACAAATTGGTGCCAATTAATTCTTGTGATATATTTTGTTCATACAAAGCATGTCCACATTCATGAATTGTTCCAAAAATAGCTGTCCGAAAATCTCGTTCATCGTACTTGGTTGTTATTCTAACGTCTCCGGGATTTAAACCAATCGCAAATGGATGAACTGTTTCATCAAGTCTTCCAGCTGAAAAGTCATAGCCTAATTCTCTTAACAGTTCAAAGCTTAATTGACGCTGTTTCTCTTTTGGAAAATGTTCAAATAAAAATGATGAATCAAACTTATTATTAGATTGTGATATAGCTTGTACAAGCGGTACAATTCTCTGCCTCAGTTGCCCGAACACGTTATCAAGGACGTCAACAGTTACACCTGGTTCATACATATCAAGTAATGTATTATACCTGTTTCCTTCAAATCCCCAATAGTTGATAAACTTTTTAGTCGTTGCGACAAGTTTCTCAAGATAAGGTTCAAACATCGAATAATCTGATTGAGATTTTGCCTTTTCCCAGACAGCTTCTGCCTTTGATTGAAGAATTACATATTCTTTATATTCTTCCTGTGGGACCCTACTGTTTCTCTCATACTCTTTTTTGCACTCCTGTAATGTCTTTTTAGTGATTTCACTTAAATTTCCCTGTACAGTTTGTGGTGAAAGTTCAGCTATGTAGGCAGCCATTTCTTCAGATGTTGACATTGCAAAGACTTCAGAAGAAAGCATGCCGATAACTTCAGACCGTTGGTCAACACCCTTACTTGGAGCACCTGTGCGCAAATCCCAATACATTAAACCAAGAGCTTCGTTAAAACTAGTCATTTTTTTTACATAATTTAAGAACTTCTTTTCAATCTTTTTAAGTTCTGAAGACATCATCATGCCCCTTTCCTTTCTTTCGTTTAATACTATTACTTATGCAAAAGGATTTGTTTAATATTTGAAGTTGGCATAACATTTAAAATATTCTTATTTAGTTCATCATCGATATTTTCTTTAACAAATATCGTGATAATTCCTTTATCTTCATGTGTTCGAATTAATCTCCCTATCCCCTGACGTAACCGTAACAGCATATATGGCAGGTCAACATCTTGAAATGGAGTGGATACTGATTTTCGTTTTGCTTGAAATACAGGATCATTTGGCGGAAAGGGTAGAGACCAAATAATAATATTTGATAAAGATGGACCAGGTATATCAAGCCCTTCCCACAAATGGACTGCACATAGGATACTAGATTCATTATTTTGAAAAACTGATACCAGTTCACTGATTTCTCGTTCTCCTTCAAACAAGAATTGATATGGTAGCTGGTTAGCAAAGACTTCTTTCTTAAACCACTCTAGTTCTTCTTTAGAGTTAAATAGTACTAATGCCTTTCCATCTGTTTTCTTGATTTGATTTAAGCAAAGCTCAAATTTTTCATGAAATTGTTCCACTTTAGCAAGATATACTTCCATCTGATTATCGTAATCAAAGGGGGACGCAACTGAAAAAGACTGATACCTAGAAATCCCAAGATTTGAGGCAATATAATCAAATGACTGGTTTTCAGATAAAGTCGCAGAAGAAAAAATAAACGGGATGTCTTTGGTGAATACATCTTCACTTAAAATTTCTTTAACGGTACGAGGCATGATTACCAAGGTATATTCTTTTTTATCTGTTTCAACCCAAGCAATTACATCGTTTTCTTGGAGCATTAGACCCAATGAATATTCCATTTGATCAATATGTTCATCAACAATACTTAATTCATAATGGTCGATTGTATAAGTCTCACTCTCAAAGACTAATCCTTCGCCAATTTGTACCAAGTTCTGATGTAGTTGGCTAGATAATTCACCTAATTCCTTCGTGAAAAATATCTCCATTCGATTTGAGCCTTCTACCTGACGTGCATTTCGTTTCAGTAATTGGAAGAATTCATTGTTCTTTTCTATAGTTTCTTCAATTAGTTCTGCAAAGTCTTCGCGAATATCATTTTCCAATACCCTTGTAAGTAAACTTTCAAGGGTTAATTCCTTGATTCGGTACGTTAATGCTTTTTGAGCAGAATATTCTAGTAAATGTCCTTCATCAAAGATTACACAGCTACTTTCTGGTAATAATGGAAGTTGACCTTCACGTTTTCTAGCTTCTAAGGTCCAAATATGCTCCATATAAAAGTCATGTGAACAAATAATAAGGTCAAAAGCTTTCCGATAATAATCCCTTGAAAGAGTTTGTCCACATCGGTGCCGTTGTGGGCATACAAAACAATCTTGAAAAGAATCCCACCCTACCTGACTCCATTCCTCATCTGTTAAATCAGGATAACTCTTTCTTTCACCGTAATGGTAGAAAGATTGTAGAGTCGAAGTGCTATGTACAAAATCAGGAAGAGTTGTATGTATATGGTTAATTCGTTCGTTTTCCTCCTCACTCTTTCCAATTACATTGTCTAGTTTTTGTAGACATAAGTATTGATCTTGTGACTTAGCAAGTCGGACATCAATTGATAAGTCTAAAGCTTTAGAAAGTTTTGCAATATCACCTTCTTTTTTAACCAACTGCTCGATTAATGATTCATCCGCGCATGAAATAATAGCTGGTTTACCAATATACCTTGCATAACAAATGGCATACAAGAGATACACAATCGTTTTCCCTGTACCAACACCAGCCTCTGCGAAAATAACTGATTTTTCCTTGAAGGCACGTTCAATTTGATATGCCATGAACACCTGTTCATCCCTTAGTTCGAAACCTTTTTCGGGCAAGATGTCATAAAACACATCACCAACCCATTCACTTAATTTTGTAAAGAAGCTATCATTACTTGTAATTTTAAAAGGAAGTCTTTCTCTTATCATTTCTTCTAGTGCCTCCAACTTTAATACTCATATTTAATTATCATCTAATTATCTCGCCTAGTCAAAGAAGTGTTCCGAAACTCTTAAACAATAGTAACTTACGGACGTAAGAAAACTTGGCTATTGCCAAGTTATGATGAGAAAATAAATTAATTTAATTTGTTGTGTGTGTAGATAAAATCATAATCAACTGATGTTGCGTGTGATAATGCATGTAAGTATTCATTATGAGCCAGTTCAATTTTTTGTTTGACCTCTTGGTCACTCTCACCGTTACTTACAGCCTGATATGATGTTTGTAATGCCTTAGATATCTTTGTAAAGTCAAGTTGATTCATTACTTTCACTCCTGATAAAATGTTATATTTAGGCTCATTTCTAACAAAGCAGCCTTTAGTAATATTTCATTTTATGTCATAAAATTTCGTTTTATTCACTTGAGGTTACAAGAATAGGGCAATTTTTTTAATTATCAAAGAGGTTACTTAATCTTGTTTTTTAGGTGGTCGTTTTCCCCAGTATTGATAATAATCTGTTCTGATAAACCCATTAAATAGCTTCCGCTTTTTTGTTGCCTGTTTACCATAAAATTTTTCGAATTCAGGATGTGAGGTTAAGATGTAGATTGACCATGTATCTAAGTTTGAAAAAGCATGTCCCATATCTTTATACATCTTCTCAACAAGTGGCTTATCCCCTAATCTTTCACCATATGGAGGATTTCCGACAATAACTCCATAATCACGAGTTGTAGTAAAATCCTTCACTTGCATTTGCTTGAAATGAATGAAATCAGCTAACCCTGCTTCTTCTGCGTTTGTTTTTGCAATATTAATCATTCGATGGTCAATATCATATCCGCTAATATCAAGTGGCTGATCATATTTTGCTAGGTCTTCCACTTCCTGTCGTGCCTTATCCCAAGAGTTATTCCCAACCCACTCCCAGCTTTCTGAAACAAAATCTCTGTTAAATCCTGGAGCAATATTTTGACCAATTAAAGCCGCTTCTATTGGAATTGTACCTGAACCACAAAACGGATCCACAAACGGTTTATCAGTTGTCCAATTGGTCAATTTTATCAGTGTTGCAGCCAAGGTTTCCTTTAATGGAGCTTCACCTTGTCCTGCACGATATCCACGTTTATGTAACCCTGTACCACTTGTATCTATTGTTAATGTTGCAATGTCTTTAAGTAACGCAATTTCAATTCGGAAAAGTGGACCTGTTTCTTCAAACCATCCCGATTGTTTATGATAATGCTTTTTCATACTATCGACTACTGCCTTTTTAACAATACTCTGACAATCAGGGACACTAAATAATTTCGATTTCACCGATTTACCAATCACAGGAAACTCTGCATTTTCTGGCAAAATTTCACCCCAATTTAATGCTTTGGTTTTTTCAAATAACTCATCAAACGTGGTTGCTTTAAATTCACCAACTTTTAACTTTACTCGATCTGCGGTTCTTAGCCATAAATTACTTCGGCAAATCGCTGATTCATCACCTTCAAAAACAACTTTTCCATTCTCAACAGAACATTCATATCCAAGCTCTCGTACTTCTTGTGCTACAACTGCCTCAATTCCCATTGCAGCTGTTGCAATAAGTGTGTATTTTCCCATCAACTTCACCTACTTAACTTATTTACATTGTTATTTATACTTAACAAATATTATGTATTTTAAAACTATATGGTCTTGATGTACTCTTACAAAAATAAAGCTCTCCTTCTACGGAGAGCTCTAATGTGCTTATTTATGCATTAATAACGTTCTATAAGCCATGTTTTGTTCCCAAGTAAGCTTGGGAGGTAATCATCTATCTACAGGCATGTAAGCCTGTCCTTCTCATCAGTTCATTTCCTTAGAGAAAGTGCCCCTACCATTATTTGGGTTTCTCACTCGAGGGGTTTACCGCGTTCCACTCTTGTAATTTCTTACAAGACTACGTCACTGTGGCACTTTCAAGGTAGTTTAACCATATCAGTAGACTTAGGTTATTTCCCTGCCGTTAGCCTGCAACCAGACTACCCTAGCTTATGGTTTCGCTAGGCACGAACACTACAATCATCTCAGATTGTGTGAGCATGGACTTTCCTCTACAATTAAATTGTAGCGATTACCCGAACGTTATTAATGTTTAAGAATAAGTATAGTTAAAAAAGTATAATTTAGCAACTAATTTTATTTAGGATCCTTCTTCCAATTAATCAAAAAGTTTACTTCCAAACACATGTTTTTCCAGGTTAGAAAGCCTTTTTAGGATATCAAAGTTAGTTGTCCCAGTCTGTTGTTGAACTGCAGGCTGTTTTTTAGGTATCTCTTCCAATTGTCTTTTTAGTCGCGCATTTTCCTGCTGCAACACTTCGATTTCCTGATAAAAGGTTTCATAATCTTTAATAATTACATCCAAAAATTTATCCACTTCTTCTTGTTTGTATCCTTTGAAGCCGGTTTTAAATTCCTTCTCAAGAATCTCTTTGGTTGTTACATTTATTTTATCCTCTAGCATCTCATTTTCACCTCGATACTCTTTCCCCATTCTTCCTACTCTATTTTTTCAAAATTTATTTATATTGTCAATTTACTTTTTACCTAACTTTTCCATCAATTTAAAACTCATTGTATTTTTCCTGCTCCTCCTCAACAACCATTTGAAGGTCATAGGAGTTAATAACAATTATTTGATAAGAAGTCCTTTCACCTTCATTTTTTGCTTCCTCAAATATATATTTGGGACTTCCATCTTTTTCATCATCAAATACTAGTAATAATGCATCACTTTTGTTGATAAAAAATTTATTTTTTAATTTAAATTGTGCGGGACTTTCATACTTTTTGTTAGTAATACTATTTGTATAGTTTGCCTGTGATAAAATGAATTCATATAGTTCCTTATTCGTTTCGTTCCATTTTTCTTGTTGATCTAGAAAAGGAGTAATAACAGCTAATTTTAATTCTGGATAACGCTCCTGCATCTCTAACACAACTTCTGCGGCCCATATTTCAACGCCAAGTTGACCACTGATGATTACCCATTCCAAACCATCTTCTAGAAGTAATATTAACTGCTTTTCGATTGCTTTCTTTATGTAACCAATACCCAGATGGTTCTTGTCGAAAATACCAAGCTCAAAAGGCTTGTAACCAGTGACCGCAAGAACTTTTATCATGACTCGCAATCTCCTTTATATTTTATTTTCTCACACATAAAGTTATTACAACTTCATCAAGGGTATACTCTAAAATGTTTACAACAAAACAGGAGCTAGGGTAGCTCCTGTTGTTTTTTCATTATCTCCACAATGGCGTTTGAGGTAGAGGCCCTGTTGGTCCTGCTGGGCCCATTGGTGCAACTGGTCCTGTTGGTGGCATAAATCCAGCAGGTGGCATTGCTCCACAATTAAAGTGCTGATTGGACACCTCATTGACAACAGATTCAGTGTGCGGATAATAGTGATAATGTTCAAACTTATGATGATTTACATTCGTTGTGTGAGAAGGGTGAATATGAGGTACAATTGTTTTATCAAAATGATGGTTTACACAACATTTTGTTGGATAAACCACAGGCGGCATAACTCTTGGTCTAAAATGCATGTTAAAATCTCCTTTCTTTTCTTTCTTCACTATCAACCTATGAAAAAAAGGAGACACATGTACTAATGAAAACACCTATTTTATTATAAAAATGTATAAAAGCCGTCTCTAATACTGGTTAGAATAACAACAATTGCAAATACGACAATGAAATACAAAAATAATACTGCTTTATACAATGCTATCTCTCCATCTTTCTTATATTTCTACTACACACAATTTTTTATTTTACACGTTTTTACACAATTCTACAACACTAAATGCGAAGAGAATGTATTTCGACATCTTTTTGCGAAAAATCACTAATTATGCGCTTACCCGGGGAATATTTCCTTATATTTTGTTCATTCTTGTGACTAACCTGTTTATCCTTTTATCAATTTCATTTGTTAATTTAATGGCAACTTCTCTATTCTTTATTAGCTTACAGCCTTCTTGGGCTTTCCTTGCAAAGAAAAGTGCTTTTTCTAAATCCTTTTCCCGATGTTCAAACAATTTAGCTAGTTCAATAGAAGCTTTCAATGATAGTTGTTTGTCTCCATCGCGATATACCTCATAAAAATAAAACATTGCTCTTTTGAAATCATGTTGTTTTTTATAGATTGTTGCAAGAGCCATTTTCGCATTTGTAGACTCGCCTGTTTTAGATTGAATCACTTGTTTGAACCCATCCTCAGCAACAGAAATTTCCCCTAGTGCGTGAAACCATCGTGAAATTTCATATTGGTCCTCTGATGCCTCTTTTAAACTCAGTCTAAAAACGTTCTTTGACAAATGGATGTAAAGAGTAATCAAGGAAAGAATATCAGTCTCATTATGCTGTAATACTCCAAAAATACCTTCTGGATTTTTATTTTCAACAAAATCAAAATATAACATTGGAGCTAGAAAGCCAGGGATGTCTCCATCCCTCTTTATACCCAAAACTTCTTTTTCAACATTTACCAATTTTACTGATTCAAGCTTCCCTTTCCAAAGTCTCCTTGAAGCATGATATAAATCAAAATGGCCAAACTCAGGAAGGTTTGGAAGTTCATCTCTGATTAACGTATGTCGTGTCTTTACCTGTGGCCAATCGAATGATTTTCCATTATAAGTAACTAATGTCTTATAATTCACACTTGATAAGAAACTTTGGTATAGCGCAATTTCTGAACCTGGATTAGGAAGGAAATGTTGGGTAACAACAAGGCTATCATGAACAATACGCGCATGTCCTAGTAGAAAAATAACATTTCCAACTCCCCCACCTAAACCTGTTGTTTCAGTATCGAAAAAAAACAACTCTTCTGCCCGTAATCCCTTACTGGATAAAGGATGGTTGAATTCTACATAATTCCACTCCGCAACCACTTCTTTTAGCTCCTCAAAACAATAAAGGCCATGCTGATAGGAGAGAGGGTATTTTACTTCTCTAACAAGACAGTAACTGTCATCGAAGTAAAATACCTCTGCCCCAAATGATTTCCACTCTTTTAAAAATGGAATGTCTGTTGTGGTTATTTCTTCGTTTGCTATTTGGTTGCTTTTGGTCATACTTGATGACACAGTATCTCTAATAATCTCTTTCTTAAAACGATTTAACTTACCTTTTAAAGACATTGAACTACCCCTTAGTTACCAGTTTACAGGTATTAAATAACCAAGCAATGAGATCAGCTTGCTAAATTGTACTCATCTCTTTCTTGAATAAATCTAATAATAGTAATGAATCATTCTTCGCACGTTCACCTATTACTTCCGTTCCAATGCACGACGGACAGCCCGATTCACATTTGCAATTATTAATCATTTGCTCCGACTCATTGATAATCCGTTCTATCATCTCATAAACCTTCTGACTTAGACCAACCCCTCCTGGATAACGGTCATAGATAAAGATTGTTGGTTGATCATTGTGAATTGCTTTCACTTGAGGAACTACATGAACATCTGAAGGATCACACATCGTCAATAACGGTGCAACATGATTAAAGATATTTGCAACACCTATTAAGCCATCTTCAATACGCTTTTCGTCCATATTCTTTATTTCACTACGCTTGATACTTATCCATGCTGATGAAGTATGCAATTCTTCTTCAGGCAAATGAATTGGACCAGACCCAATGTTTTCGTGTGTTTCAAATTTTATTTTTTTAAAGATTGTCGCCATTGCCTGAACTGTAACATCGCCATAACCTATCTCGATTGGTCCATTTACTCTACTTTTATCTTCTTCTAATACTCGTAATTGAACTGCTAGATTAGCATCAGTAAAATAATCTACGTCAACTTCACTTACGAATGCTTTTTTCTCTTCCCAATCGAGTTTTTCCACCTGATATTGAATCCCTTGATGGAGATAAATCGCTTCTTCATGCAATAACGTCATAGCACTAAAACGATCCATTTCACCAATTACTTTCACATTTGCAGTATTTGTTTGATCGATAATCACGACATTTTCTTGAGATGCTGATCGTAAACTAATATTATGAGCTGGAAATGAATCGTTCATCCAGTACCATTTATTTGAATTCCTATGAATCACTCTTTCCTCCGTTAGGAATTCTAGTATTTCCTCTAATTCAACTCCGTCAAAAGTGTCTCCGACTTTAAAGGGAATCTCATATGCTGCGCATTTAATATGATCAATTAAAATTAAAAGATTATCAGGATTAATTCTTGCAGTTTCTGGATTACTTCCAAAAAAATAGTCAGGGTGTTGTATCATGTATTGATCTAACGGACTAGAACTTGCAACCATGATAATTACTGCTTCACCTTGACGGCGACCTGCTCTTCCTGCTTGTTGCCATGCACTCGCAATCGTACCAGGATAACCTGTCATAATACAAACTTGAAGCTGCCCTATATCTACTCCTAATTCAAGGGCATTTGTACTAACAACCCCATAAATATCCCCATTTCGCAAACCACTTTCGATCTCTCGGCGTTGCTTAGGTAAATATCCACCTCGATAACCTTGTATTGATTTTTTTCCTAACTCATTTTTTACAAGGTCTTGTAGGTAAGTTAGAATAATCTCAACTCTTACCCGACTTCTCGCAAAGACAATTGTTTGAATTTTATTCTTAAGGAATTCACTTGCAAGCCTTCTTACTTCTAGAGTAGCACTTTTCCTAACATTAAGTGGTTTATTTACTATAGGTGGATTATAAAAAACAAAATGCTTCTTAGCGGTTGGTGCACCGTTATTTGAGATAAGAGTCATTTCCGTCCCAGTTAAGTTTTCAGCCAATTCCTTTGGATTTGCAATGGTTGCAGATGTACACATAAAGATGGGATTACTGCCGTAAAATTCACAAATACGTTTTAGTCTTCGGATAACATTTGCTACATGACTACCAAATACTCCTCGATATATGTGGAGTTCATCTATTACAATGTATTTAAGATTCTCAAAAAGAGAGACCCATTTTGTGTGATGTGGTAAAATTGCTGAATGTAGCATATCAGGATTTGTTATTACAATATGTCCTGCTTTTCTCACCTTTTGTCTAATATTTGCGGGTGTGTCACCGTCGTATGTATAGCTATTTATTTCAACACCCATTTCCTCAATTATTTCATTTAGCTCACTTTTTTGATCCTGTGCTAGTGCTTTTGTTGGAAATAAATAAAGTGCTCTACTAGAATGATCTTCAATGATTTTCTGAAGTACTGGTAAGTTATAACAAAGTGTTTTTCCAGAAGCAGTAGGAGTAACCGCTACGAAATTTTGATTTTTTCGTACAGTGTTAAAAGCGGTTTTTTGGTGTGTATATAAAGTCTCAATCCCTCGGTTCGTTAATGCTTTAATCAACCTATCATCAATTTCTGTAGGTATTTCAACAGACTGTGCTGATTTGGCATCTATTGTACGCCAATGGACAATGTTATTACTTAACTCAGGAGTAGTCTTAATCATATCAATTACTTCCTGAACATTCCTTCTAATTTTCACATTTGACCACCTCTATATTAATTACTCTTTCCTCCATTGTATCGAATGAATGTTCGTTTTGGAAGTCCTTTATATAAAGTAAAAAGATGGAAAAAGAACAGCTATATTTATACTGTTCTAGAGCTCATTCGAAAATGGAGTTGCATTACAGAGGGTTTATATAAGCGTAGTGAAATAACTTAGAGAGAATGGAGATATACACTTACTATTTTAACAACTATTTCATATTAAGCTTTGTAACAAGGAATAATTCATTTTGAAACTTGCCTAGTAACTCTTCAAATGAGGTATTTATTAAAAATGGAAAAAGGGATTCTAATGCTTCGTTGAATTCTTGTCCTAATGCTTCGCGAAGCATGACAAAATTGTGAAATAGTAATGCTTTTTCATAATCAATTCCTAATTTATTTAACCCAATATAAAGTTCCTCTCTAGGAATCTTTTTCATCTTCTTTAATACACGTTCATTTTCTTCAATTATTTTTTTGTTAATATAGTGCGTTACATAATCTGTATAGATCATTTGTCCAATATCGTTTGTTTCATTTTTTGTATAGTTAAAACCTATTACATGATTTTCTTTATTTTCACGAATAATAAAAGTTTTATTTCCTTTTAAATGTTTTATAAAGTTTTTTACTGACTTATCAAAGATTTTATTAAATTCTATCATCTGATGAAGTTTTACTGCAAAATCTGCATGTTCTTCACCGACAACAAACAGGCGGTCCACAATTGGCAATAATTTTATTACGCCTTCTGATAATTTACTAGATGCATCATAAATGATAATATCAAATTCCTTTTTCATTTCTTTTATTTTTCTTTTTTTATCAGATATTGACAGTTTTGAAAATTCGTGAATTAATTCGTTTGTGATCTTTTCTTTTTCCAGAGTTCCATATGAAACGAATGCAATAGATAAATTAGTATTCATCTTAAGCCAAGAATAAATTGATAGCGATAGTTCTGTTACTCCCGATTTCGCTTTTGGAGAATAAAAGCCTACCAAATACACCATTCTCACCTCCTTTTTTATAATGTATTCTTTTAATAACTTTTTGTATAAAACAAACTCCTATTTCTAAAAAAATCTTAAGCCTTTATTGCAGGTAGAGAAAATCTAGTAAGCAATTATTGTTAAAAAAGTACGAATATAATTAAATAAATTCAATTTATGAACAATTTATTTTTCTATTGACGCTATCACATGAAGTTGGTAATATTCGTTTATTATATTTAAATAATTTTTCACCTTGTATAAGTTCAAGAATATGGCTTGAACGTTTCTACCAGCTACCACAAATAGCTTGTCTACGAGGAAGTGACATGATGTATCTTCCTTTTCTTGTAGAACAAACTTTGGCAGCTAATATGGGCCAAAGTTTTTTTACTTTAGGCTGTTTTACTATCTTTTTATTGGAGGTACATCAATGAAAAACTTCTTTCAGTTTCAAGAACGAAGGACAACGTATAAAAAAGAAACATTAGCAGGTATCACAACATTCCTATCAATGGCATATATCCTTGTTGTCAATCCAATTATTCTAAGTCAATCAGGGATGGACAAAGGTGCTGTATTTACTGCAACCGCAATCTCTGCAATTGTCGGTACATTGTTAATTGGAATACTAGCAAACTATCCCATTGGAGTTGCTCCAAGTATGGGCTTAAATTCATTTTTTACTTTTTCAGTTGTCATCAGCATGGGAATAGAATGGCAGGTAGCACTTACGGGCGTTTTTGTAGCAGGTATTATTTTTATGATTTTAAGTTTGTTAAAAATCCGTGAAAAGATAATAAATGTCATTCCACAAGACTTGAAACATGCAATCGCAGCTGGTATTGGATTTTTCATAGCATTTATTGGGTTAAAAAATGCTGGGATCGTGATTTCAAACCCTGAAACATTTGTTTCCCTTGGGAATCTAACTTCTCCTCTTACGGGATTAGCTGTTATTGGTTTTATTCTCACTGTACTTTTTTTAGTTCGTGGAATCCACGGTGGGATATTCTATGGAATGGTGATAACAACCATATTCGGAATGTTTTTTGGACTTATTGATCGTCCATCTTCCATAATTGGGGAAATCCCTAGCCTCCGCCCTACCTTAGGGGTTGTATTCTCACAGTTCGGAGAAATACTTACACCTAAAGTATTAACAGTCATCTTCACATTTTTATTTGTCGCATTTTTCGATACAGCGGGCGCACTTATAGCTGTAGCTAGCCAGGCTGGTTTAATGAAAGATAACAGAATACCAAATGCTGGAAAAGCGTTGCTTGCCGATTCAACCTCCGGTGTTGTGGGTGCAGTACTAGGAACATCCACAACTGCATCTTTTGTTGAATCTTCGGCTGGAATAGCAGTTGGTGGCAGAACTGGTTTTACATCAGTGATCATTTCTGTATGTTTCTTTATTGCATTATTCTTTTCTCCAATTCTATCAGTCATTACTCCAGAAGTTACTGCTCCTGCATTAATTATTGTTGGGGCATTAATGGCAATGGAAATGAGTAAAATAAATTGGAGTAAACTTGAGGTTGTCATTCCATCCTTTGTTACAATTATCATGATGCCTCTTACTTCAAGTGTTGCTACTGGAATTGCACTTGGATTTATCCTTTATCCATTAGCCTTGCTATCACAAAAACGCTTTAGAGAAGTACACCCGATTATGTATGTTCTTTGCCTATTATTTGCTTCCTATTTTGTTTTTGTATAGTAAAGAGAAAAGAGAAAGACCGTTACAATTCGCGCACAAAATCATTATGGATTGTCCTAATTTGTGATAGATTCTGACACTGACTTTTATGAGGTTTTACTAAACATGATGCACGACTATTACAATTATTAGAAGGCAGCGGCCAACTATATAAAAGTTACAAGTAAAATAATAATATTTTCAATAACAACAAGGTCAGTGCCCGGTGGCCCTGACCTTGTTCATATCTAGCATCTACTTATTTTGCAAATCCAATGAACTGCTTGAGAAAACTTAAATTCCATTTATTATCTTTCTTTAATTCCTCCTCTTCTTTACGAAACTTTTCTTGGACTAGGGAAATGAATTCAATTTCACGTTCTTCAATGCTTCGTTGAAGTAAATTGCGTTCTTCTGCAATTTCATTTTGCAAAAGTTCTCTTTCGATAACAGTTGTTTCTTTAATATCAGTTAACCTTTCTGATAGGTTACCAAATTCAATAGCATTTATTTCAACTTGCGCTTCTGATGCAGCTGCCACTTCTTCATGGATTGCTGTTTTTACCTGTTGGACAATATTTTTTTCTATCTCCGATAATTTAGATTCGATTGATAATAAATCCTTTACCTCCTCTGACTCAGCAAACGCTAGTAACTTATTAAGTGAACCGATCATATCTGCTGTTAATTCGCTTGAGTACTGATGTATCTTTCCACTAACATTCTCTGAATTTGTTGATGTGTTTAATTTATGTTCTAATCCCTGCAAAGTTAGCAACTTATGAATTGTTTTGTTGTCTACATTTTTTTCTTTCATATTTTTTATTTTTTTTAGTGTTTCAATATCTGCATTGGTATACGTTCTTGCATTTTTTTCATTTCTAGGCACCTCTAAGAATAATGCAAACTCCTCTTCCCATTTTTTTATAACACTTGCAGCAGTACCTAGCTTAGATGACACAAATGAAATGGTTTTTAACTGTGCAGTCATTTTCATTTCCCTCCAGTAGTATTATTTTGTAATCTACTAATTCTATTACTTGGGACTGTTATTCCTGCTAGATGACAAAGGTTCTAAAAACTAGTCAAAAGTTCTTGTAATTATAGAAATAACGAGGAATTCTTACAGGCTTCATCAGCAACTTATTTATCACATTCTAAATTCGTCTGAATTTAAAATATTTTGTCATTTGTCTTATAACTTTTTAAACTTCAAAGAAGTGTATATAATATGGAAGGGAACGTAAAAAAGTAATTCACTACATAAAGGATAAAAGGGATGGTGCTTATGTTAACAATTACAGATCACACTGTTGAAATATTAGAAGATCCCACAGGGATTCTATCTGGTGAACGTTTTGAATATCTTTTACATATTAATGTACTTGAAGATGATGAGCTTTATCGAGAAGAAGGTTTATTGCTTAAAGTTATTTTTGTCGTTGATGAAAATGGGTACAAAATTGCACAATACCATTTTATTGAGAGAGGCTCAGAAAAGTATCTTGATTATAGTTTAGAAGATGATGAAAAGGAGATTATTACTGAATATTGTAAAGACCACCTACCACAAGTATAGTATTATAAAAAGCCTTTTACGAAGTTCCAGTACACTTCATAGAAGGCTTTTTGAAGTTTATTTGAAGGATGAAACCTTGCACCGTGCTTAATCAATACAGCATATTTCCTTCGGGCACCCTTCACACATGATTTCATTTTTCAAAAAATCAAGCTTGTGTACAGTAATATAGCCTGATGTAACTGAAATAACATTTTGTTTCTTTAATTCGGATAGTAACCTATTGACTGATTCCCTTGTACCACCACAAAAATTAGCTAATTCTTGGTTAGTTAAAGGCAAGTCAATTAGGATTGAGCCGTCCCGTTGCATTTTCCCATAACTATTAGTCATACGAATTATAGTTGAATAGACAGCACCTTTTTTCCCATACAAAACTAAGTCTCTGAATTTCGTTTGTGTTTTTCTAAAATGCATATTAAACCAAACAATAAAATCCTTGGCTATTGCTGGGTTTGATAGGATTGATTTTTCTAACTTATCCTTTTTGATAACATACACCTCAACAGGCGTCATTGCTTTTGCTGACAGAAAGTACTGAATATCATCCTTAAAAAGTGTCAATTCTCCCATTAGGTCATTCGTTTTACAAATTCGCAAGTTTAATTCCATTCCATCTCCATTATGCTTTGACAAACGAACAATCCCTGATTTTATTAAATAGATTTCAACACCTTGATCACCTTCTCGGAAAATATAATTCCCAGATGCAACTTTTTTAACAGAATCTGATAAGTCGAACAATGTTTGAATTGTCTCAGAAATTGAATTTGTATTAAATGAGATTGCCATTCGTTCCCCTCCTGAACAAATAAGAAAAGCGTATATGCTAAACAATAATTATTTATATTTATTATCTCTGTTCTAAAAATTCAAGAATAAGTATCTTAATTTTAACAATTCCCCATCGTTTTCAATGTGATAAACATCACTCTATTTTCACATAAAGTAGAGATTATCAAGCCTTTTTTACCCTATCAGTACTAAATAATAATAAAAGTCGTTTAATAATGTATCCTACTAACAGTCCGGGAATTACCGAGAGTATCGGTAACCATACTGGTCCTAATACTAGGCCAAACAATTTGATTCGATAAGAATACATTAGACCTACTGTTACGAAATATGCTGCAAAAACAACAGGAAGAAAACTAAACGGTGTTTGGTTCTTAGGATTAGAAAATTTATACGCATCCCAGATAGCAAACATATATAGACAAGGATAAAACATTAACCATTGATAATTCACTTGCTCAATTGCTCCCTCTATATCCCCCAAGAAACTTAACATAATAATTGTATTAAAATTACTCGAAACATTAATAAGGAATTCCAAAAATATAAATGCTAATCCTTTTATTATCTGACCGTTTAATAATTGTCCAAATCCAGGAAGTGCGATACTCCAAAATACTACTTCTAGTGATTGATTACGTTTCATGAGATTTTATCCTTATATCATTATTTTTGTCTACCATTAGAATTAGTTAAATTAGAGATATTATGTGTAAAATTATTTTAATTAGATAAAAGTTTTCTCGAACCTATCTATTGGTTGTGTGGTTTTGTTACAATAAAGTAAAACAAGTTTTACTCTACATCAAAATGAGGAGTATTGTAAAAATCATTTCTAAATAAGGAGCTGAAAAAAATGGATCGTGGAACAATAAAACAAGTATTAAAAACAGTACCCTTATACCGTGAACTTTCTTCAAACGAATTAGACGAAGTTGTTAATATTGCTTCTCATAGACAGTTTGTAAAAGGTTCACACGTTTTTATGCAGGATGACCCATTAGAAAATGTATATTTTATCCATTCTGGAAAATTGAAAATATACAAAAATGACATTAATGGCAGAGAACAAATTGTTTCCATTCTTAAAGCCGGTGACATGTTTCCACATGTAGGTTTTTTTCGTAAAGGAAATTATCCAGCATATTCATATGTAATTGAGGACGCATCACTTGTTGTTGTCTCCATAGCTCATTTTGAAAAGTTATTACTAGAGCATCCACAATTATCGATAAAATTGTTTCGTGTCATGGGTGAAAAAATCATTGATTTACAAGATCGGCTAGAGGCCCAAATCCTTAATAATACATATGAGCAAATAATAAAACTCCTTATTAGACTCGCTGAGACAGATGGAAATATACTTCCAGATGGGAAAAGTTATTTGAATTCTTATTACACAAATAAGGATATGGCAAATATGATTGGTACAACAAGAGAAACTGTTAGCCGTACACTAACGAAGTTAAAGAAAAATAAATTAATTGATACAAACGAAAATGGCCACTTTATCTTATCAATTGAAACGCTACAAGATGAATTATTTTCTTGATCTTAATGACTCCTCAATTTGCAGGAGTCTAGCTATTCCAAAAATCTTCGTTTTTTCAGTCATCATTTGTGATAGTAGCCTAGACGTTTTCTTAGACCATGAATACATTAATGGTAAAGTAAACTAAGTAGGAGGTTTTATTATGGCTGAAGAAAAGAATAACTTACCAAAGCAGGGCAACCAACACGCATTTAACCCTTTTTTTAAATCAATCAATGAATTTTTTAATCAAAGACCAGTACGTTCACTTATGGACTCCATTGATGAATTTTTTGATGTCCCCTTCCCTACCATTGCCATTCCTATCGATATGTATGAAACGGATACGAAACTTGTCATTTCTGCAGACATTCCAGGTGTAAAAAAAGAACAGATTTCAATTCATTTTCTTTCAAACCGTCTTACAATTGGTATAAAACACGTTGAAGAAACTGAAGAAAAAAATGAAGTTAAACATTATTATTATAAGAAACATAGCTCAAACCATTCAAGTCGAACAGTTATTCTTCCTTATCCTGTGAATGAGAAAGATGTAAAAGCATCGTATAGTAATGGTGTCTTAAGGATTGAAATACCTATACAAAAACAAAAGCAAATTAATATTGAAGATTTTTAGAAGAGCGTCTTGTGACGCTCTTTTTAATTTTTATGTGTTTTACTTCCATATTTTTTGTTTTCTTCTGGGGTTGGATCATTCATAATTGACGAAGATTTGGTGTTATTATTTTCTTTTTTACCCTTATTCACACTCTCTCCTCCTCTACTGTATATTGTTAATGTCCTAAAACAATGGATTCTTTATACATAGTTTTACAAAAATATTAGCACTCTAGTTTTAGGAGGTGCTTTCATTGGCTAAAAAAAATGAACAAATGCCTGATTTCAAGCAATTAAATGATCGATTAATTGCTAACCCTACGGATGAGCCAACACTCGTAATAAAAACAAACCTAGACCCAAAAGATCCAACAGAAGATAACCCATATTACAGTCACAATACCGACAAAGAAAAATTTAATGATTACTTTGAAGAAGAAACTAAGTAAATGTGGTGAGAAAAATGGACCAAACATTAGGATTTTTACGAGAAACAGTATCAAATTATACAGATGAACAACAACTAGCAATTAGTATTTACAAAAAAATTGAATCGAAGGAATTTTCAAATGAAGAAAATTTTGTAAGAAGTTTAACTGAAGAAGAAGTTTCATTTTTGAACAATATCTTACCGGATGAGATAAATTATGCCATGGAAGAACAAGATTACAAACGTGTTCATGAATTAAATGATGTATATGAACTTCTACTTTAAAACATAAATAAAGGTGAATAATGAGTAAGAGAATAATTAATACAAAACAGTATTCAAATACAAACATCGAAGAAGTAAAACGTCTTAATGCTAACTCAGGCCTTTCGTATCGAGAAGCACTAGAACTATTGGCACACAAATATAATCAGAAGAAGGATTAAGTTCGGTAAAAAGATTACATGATAACCCAAAAAGTTTACCAACTTGGGTTATCATCTCTTATAATGGTACTGATTTGGATATTCCTTTATATTCGTTGCCTTTTCAACATACAAGACCACTACTAAAAATGCTAAGCCACCAAATAACCTGATTACAGATGAAATCGACATCGCCATGGTCATATTTAAAAGATCAAGTATGTAGACGCCTATTTGTGGTGCAATAAATCCAATGGCACCAATAATAATATTGTACGATGCCAGAAAAGATGTTCGATTACTTGCTGGAGATACATTTAGTAGCTGATTAAACATAAGCATAACAGTACCCGAAACAAATATACCAGAATAGAAATTAATAAAAACTAAATAGAGTAAGTTAGTCGATAAAATTGTAAATATGGGTGCTGTAGCCATACCTATCCCAGCAATAAAAAGCATTAATGAATTTCCCCACTTTTCAGCTCTCCTACTCCACCATCTGTAGGTGACAATTTGTGAAAGTTGATTAGCTACGGTAAATAAGCTTACCCAAAAAGCTGATGCATTCGCATCATTGATTTGATATAAGGAAAATAAAGGCCATGCCATTTGCCAGCCGAAATTAAAAATTACGGCACAAATTAAGAATGTAACAAAACTTTTATGTTGAATTAACAGATTGACTGTTTTCGTAAAAGATACATTGGTTACCAATTTATCTTTCGTTTGTTTTATTTCAATATGTTTTAATAAAAAGTTTACTTCTAATACACCAAATAAAAAAGCAATAAGAAAAAGTAGTTGGTAAGGAAGTGGACTACTTTTCTCGAACAAATTCAAAATCATACCCGTAATAAATGTTACGATCATCCCGACTATTGTTAATATTCTGCTTCTTTCACTAAAAAACTCCCCTCTTCTACTATCAGGTATTATATCCCCAATAAAAGATTGCCAAGAAAGTGTTGATATTGCTGTAGGCAAATTCATTAAAGCAATTAACAAAACTAACATCCACGTATGATTTGTGTTATTTAATAATGTGGAGAATAACAGTAAGAGTAGAAGAACCTTGATGCCAAGATCGACATTGCTGTAAACATCTTTTTTGATTCTAATCGGTTAATTAAAATTACTCCTGGTATCATTGCTATCATACTCATAAGCGGTGGTAATGAGCTTAAAAGCCCTACCTGTAGATTAGAAGCCCCCAGGACACCAATAGCAAACAATGGAATAAAGCCCGTTATGAAACTATTTGCAATAATGGATGCAGCTCCGTTCCATTTGCTCATTTTCTCATTATGACGAACAAGTGATGGTGAATACACCATATGTACATTCAACTTCTTTCTTGGTATATAGGTTTTTGTATAGTATAGATGGAGTTTACTCCTTCAATTTAGAAGTTGCAATCATTATTTTTTATGTACAAAAAAAAATAAGGCAGTCCCATAAGGTGCCCAACATCTATTATTCTTCAATATCTTGAGACTGGTTGACATAGACAATACTGATATTGAATCTTGGTGCTTTTACACCTTTGTTAGGACAATCTCATCCATTATCCTTGTTCTTTCTAGATAGAAAAGACTGTTTATATGTTTGGTGTGTAGTAATTGCTGCTCCAGCAGCTATCAACCCATTCGCAATTCCACTTATCGTATAGCCTAGTGTCAATACGCTTGCTACAACTCCTAGAAACATTAAAATCCAGATTATCATCCAATCCTTCACTCTTGGTGTTTTTTTTAAAGCAAAGCCAATGACCATCAAACTAGGGACAACAATGACAAGCTGAGGATGGATTGATATTTGTGAAAAAACCTCTGTAAGCACCTTCTTTCCCTCCCTTAACAAATTATTTACGATTTGAAGACATTTGAAATACCTTTTACTAATCCAGAAATTTGGTTCACTGCACCCATCATCTGACCAGCAGTATCCATCATTTTGTTGATATCAACTGTCCCATCTTCATTTTTAAATTGTGATAAAAGTGACTGAATTCCCTGATGCTGCTGCTGCGATGGTGCTGTTGCCCCTATTGGGTATGGTGTTGGATAAAAAGACTGATTTTGAAATTGCCATTGTTGTGGGTACATTGATGGATTTTTGATAGGATAATGATGCGGTTGGTATAATAAGTTTTGATCATATGGCTGGAAATGGGGCCAATTTTGTCTATATTGTGGTCTGCCTGTTCTAAAAGAACGACCATATTGATGATGAAACATTGTTCTACCTCCAATTTACTTTGTTGCTACGAAATGTTCTAGAGTTATATGTAGCAACAACTGTTCAGATAGCCTTTGTATAGAATATGAATTTAGATAATCTATGTGTGACAAAAAACCATTTGTAATTTTCTGAGAACCTTGTCGTCTGGTGTCGGAAGTTTCATTTTTCAAAAATTAATTAATTAAAGCGTTTTCATGTTACCATCTAAGTAGGAAAATACAGGGGGGATTTCAAATGATTATTAACGAACTTCGAAACAAGTTTATCGCTAAAAAGGAATATGAGCCTACAAATTCTAATGAATTGTTAGATTTTGCAAGGCAAACTTATATCAGAGGTGAACTTTGCCTCTCTGAATACCGAAATATCATACGAATACTTGAAAAAGAGGGTGCAAGTAAACCTGATTACTGTGAACAAGAATCAATAAATTTATAATATGCTAGTTATTGGAGGGATTCTTTCATTCTCTCCTTTTTTGTAACTATTTTTAGAAAAGAAAGGAGAAATTAGAAAAAATCCTTTGCTATATTTCAATACATTATGTTGCATAGTAAGGATGTAACTTGATATATAGGAGGGGTTAATGTGGGTAGAGGAAAGAATTTTAACCACAAAGAGAAAGGACACAAACCTGAAATTCCAAAACATGGGAAAAATGTCAGTCCAAAAAATAATGAACATGTTGAATTTGCGATTGAAACAGTAGCTGACAAACAAGGACGACCTATAAAAAATCAGGTTGTTAAAGACTAAGACTGTTGTTAGCAGAGTAATTTCTGAGAAGCTTAGGGTTTGTATATTATGTACAAAGAAAATGTAAGGATTGTTTAGCGAAAACAATCCTTACATTTTTACCACAAAAGAGATTTTAATTCTTTAACTTCGATAACACATTCTCAAGAAAAAATTGATTAGACTGAATGGTAGCTTGGAAACGTTTTTTACTTGTATCTTTATAAAAACCTTGTATTGATACTGTTAATAGGTTCTCATAGGTTGTCTCCACTTGTTGAGAATGAATATACTTTGGTTTTTCATAATTAGCCCATTCAATCGCATGGATTTTCCACTTATCAGCTGTTTCTTTTACTTTGTCAGCATAAGGCTTTACCTCATTAAAGAAATCAACCTCTGCTATGTCATTCTCTCTTGCTTCCATAAATAATTGTAGAGATTTCTCATTATATTTCAACAACTGCTTTGTTGTTTTATATAAGTTATCATACATTTCTACCACCTCATCAATCGGCCGATATTCAAAGCCCATATTAATGATAGCAGAAATTGAGTCAAAATGATAATTATCTAATAACTTAAACCATACCTTAGTGTGACACCTTTGTTGATTTTTACAAATCGATTACTAAGTGCAGTCGCATGGATCGCTTCGTCAATTTTATCTAGTGTGGAAGTTAAAGTACTTATTTCATCTTCTTGTTCAAGATATAGAGTAGTTACAGCTAATTTTGTTTCCTCTGCAAGCTTTATTTCTACACTATTCAAACACTCGATTAATCCATTTATTTGATTAAGTACATCTGCTTTAGGTATAAGTTCATTCATTGAAATTACCTCCTTATAACTGCTTTTACTAGACTATTCTAGGTACATTTAGAAACTCCCTTCACGGTTGACAAAACTAGTTTTTATTCGTCAAAGAAAGTGATAATTAGCTAAACAACAATTATTTCGACAGCATTTTTTAATTTCTGAATGAAAAACCTTTTGATGCAAAAACTAGTCTTAGGAGGTGTTCACTTTGGCTAGAAAAGAAAAGAAAAAGAATCAACAAAACCGACGTAATCAAGAATCAGCACCAGGTTATGGTGACAAAAAACTGGATGGACCTAATCGTCCATCAACATAATATCATATCTAGTAGTAACTACTGACCCATCTTCTTGGGTCAGTTATTATTTTTCATTCATAACAACTGTCTAAGTATTATAAAAAGGTGTAACTGTTTTTGCTTATGGGTATACCATTCTGTGATATGAAAGTTTTTTTGAACTGGTAATCGCTTGTACCAGTTTTTTTGTATTCCTTGCTTGTCATACCAATCCACTGTCGGTGGTTTTTGATGATGTATTATTGGAAATGTTGTACGCAAAAACGGGGTCTGCCTTCCTGTTTTAGTTATAAAGTATTGCTCATAATCGTACCTTGAACCAGTATGCTCTGTCTGCTTTGAAAATGAGTAAAAGTGGTGATAGTATTTTTCATGAAACAATAACCAAGCTAGCTTTCTCCCTAATAGAATTCTTTGCTTTAATTGACGGAAATCATGAACAGAAAAACCATACAATTCTCCTCTTAGACTAGGAAAGAGAACAGAACTAAAGTGCAAGAAATCCTGCATTTTATAATTTAATGAAGAGAACACCTTTTTTTTAAAAAATCTGTTATCTATTACAGGCTGTTGAATAATATTTTGTTCATTAATAATTTGAGCCTCCATAAGCCGCTTCTTCGCCCTATCTTTCCAAAAAATTTCCCATTCTGCTTCTATAAATGCTGAAACTGAAAATTCCTTCAATAAATAAAAAAGGGGTTTATTGACTTGCTTAGAATACTGATAAATTAACAATTGTGGAAAGGCATCATTAAAAATTAACCAATTTGCACGTTCATATGTCATAAATAATGTTTGACGATCTTTTTTTGATAGTACTTGAGGAAACCATTTCCCTTCCAGATCCGTCATATGCCAACCTGCATTTCGAGAAACCATACTAGCTAGAAATGCCCAGTATATTTCTTTATTCCGTTCATAATAATCAATATAAGCCTTGGTCCTTGAAATATTGTCTAGATTATACTTTTTCATTTTTCCAAAAACTGTTTTAATAATTTCATTTTCACATTCTGTGTAATGTCGATAGTTTTTCCTTCGTTGTTTAATTTCCTTGATTTTCGACGATGGATCATTCCTTTCCATTCTTTCCCCCTCCTTAGTATGATTTCAACTCTGAATAACTAGTATTATTACCTATTACTACGTAGAATTATAAAAAACACTACTAATTACCTATGTCATTTCATTCACCTACTATGGTTATTTTTCTGCTATGATAGGATAGATAGAAAAGTAATGAGGGGGATTTTTCGTGAATTTCCGATATCCAAACGGAAAGGTATATAAAAAACCTGAGAGAACTACTCTAACTAAACAAAAAAAACATGACTATAGTAATCGCGGAATGATATTAGAAGACGATATAAATGAAACGAACAATTATTACTTACGTGAATGTATTGCTGTTATTCATAAAAAGCCTACACCCGTACAAATTGTGAATGTCGACTACCCAAAAAGAAGCGCTGCGGTTATTAAAGAGGCGTACTTTAAACAAGCTTCTACTACCGATTATAACGGTGTTTATAACGGACGGTATATCGATTTTGAGGCAAAAGAAACCAAAAATACAACCTCTTTCCCTTTAAAAAATTTTCATGACCATCAGATAGTACATATGAAAAATGTCATAGATCAAAAAGGTATTTGCTTCGTTTTACTACGCTTTTCCACAATTAACGAAATCTATTACCTAGAAGCAAAGCATTTATTAACATTTTGGGAAAGGCAAACTAACGGTGGTAGAAAATCAATAAAAAAAGAGGAAATTGAAAATCTTGGATACAAAATTAAATTGGGTTATCAACCCAGAATTGACTATCTTAGAATTATTGATAAACTATATTTTTAGAAGGATTCTTGAAAGGCAGGAACGACAATGTCTGAAAATTATCGTAGCCGCCAAGAGCGGAGACAAGCTATAACAAAGAAAAAAGTGAAAAAGAAGCCTACACGCGGATTGTTTAAAAATGTGTTACTATTTTTTCTTATCTTAGGAATAGTCGGAATGGTTGCAGGTGGCACAACATTTTTTGTACTTGCAAAAGATGCACCTCCATTAGACGAGTCATTATTACAAAGCCCCTTATCATCGGTTGTTCTCGATCGAAATGGTGAAAAAATTTATGAATTTGGGGTTGAGAAAAGAACATACGTATCAATTGATGAAATACCTGACATTTTAAAAGATGCAGTAATTGCTGTTGAAGATGCACGTTTTTATGATCACCATGGACTTGATATCATTCGATTAGGTGGCGCAATTGTCGCAAACTTTAAAGAAGGATATGGTGCTGAAGGTGGAAGTACTATCTCTCAACAGCTTATTAAAAATTCATTTTTCTCACATGAAAAAAGATTTAAACGTAAAGTACAAGAGTTATGGATGGCTTTTCAATTAGAAAGAAAATACTCAAAAGATCAGATACTGGAGATGTATTTAAACAAAATCTACTATGGTGTTGGCAATACATATGGGGTTGCTAAGGCATCAGAAATATACCTTGGTAAGTCTCTTGATGAAATCGAGTTACATGAGGCAGCACTAATCGCTGGATTAGGACAAAATCCTGGCATTTATAATCCATTTAAATATCCAGAACGAGCTGAAAACAGAAGAAATGTTGTTTTATCATTAATGGAACGACATGGATTCATTACAAGTGAAGAAGCTCAAGCCGCTATGGAAATTCCAATTGAAGATTCAATTGTGGAGTCTTTACCTGATTCACAACCGATTGAATCATTCTTAGACCAGGTAAAAAAGGAAATTGCAGAACAAACAGATTTGGACGTATATTCTGCTGGATTAACAATTCATACTTCATTTGACCCAAAATCACAAGAATATATTGATACTGTATTAAACTCTGAAGACGTGGTTAACTACCCGAATGATGAATTTCAAGCTGGCATTGCCTTAACTGACACCCAAACAGGAGAAATTCTTGCACTTGGCGGAGGCCGAAACCAATCTGAACAATCGCGAATCAATTTTGCACTAGATCCATTAAACCAACCTGGTTCAACTATTAAGCCAATATTAGATTACGGTCCAGCCGTTGAATATTTGCAATGGTCGACATATCAACAAATCGTTGATGAACCTTACACCTATTCAGATGGGAAACCAATAAATAACTGGGACCGAAAACATAGAGGTCAAATATCATTACGACAGGCTTTAGCTGAATCACGTAATATTCCCGCACTGAAAGCATTACAAGAAGTTGGAGTTGAAAAAGCTCGTAAATTTGCTGTTAGTCTCGGCATGCCTTTCGAAGAATCTATAAATGAAGCTTATTCTATTGGTGGTACTGAAAGTGGTATCTCACCACTTCAGATGGCTGGTGCTTACGGGGCATTTGGTAACGATGGTGAATATATTAAACCACATGCAGTTCGTAAAATTGTTTTTAAAGATGACAGAGAATTAGTATTTACACCTGAGGCAAAACAAGTAATGAGTGACTCTACAGCTTTTATGATAACAGACGTATTAAAGTCTGTAATGCTCCCTGGAGGGACAGCAAATGGGTATAACGTACCAGGTCTTCATATTGCTGGTAAAACTGGTACGACAAACTATACAAAGGATGCCATAGAGAAATATAACATTCCAAATGGTGCTGTTCCTGACGCTTGGTTTGCTGGTTATACACCAAAATATTCTGTTGCAATTTGGACCGGTTATAAAGACAATAACCAGTGGATTAATCCTGGTGATGAACAGCATATTGCAAGAATACTTTTTAAAAATATCATTTCACACGTATCATCTGATGAAGATAAAGTTGATTTTTCTGTCCCTGATAGTGTTGTAAAGATTGGTGTTGAAAAGGGTAGTAATCCAGCGAAACTACCAAGCGAATTCACTCCAAAAGATCAAATTGTTTATGAATATTTTATTAAAGGTACTGAACCAACTACTCAATCAGATAAATACAAAAGGCTTTCAATTCCTGGCAGTCTAAATATTGCATTTGACCAGGAAACGAATAAAATAACGTTAGCATGGTCTTATCCAGAAAATGAGTTGGACGCTGTAACTTTTGAAGTAAGCCAATCCATTGATGAAGGTCCATTTAAGGTACTTACCACTACAAAGGATTTGACTTTTACGGTTGACAATCCAATTCCTGAGGCAATCTATTCATTTAGAATTACTGCAATCAGTGACAAAAGTAAAGAAAATCGTAGCGAACCAGCTACAACCTCGATAACGATCCCTGTTAAGGTAGAGGATGAAATTGACATACCTACCCCAGGGGAAGAGGAACAAGAGGAACAAAATGAACAGGATGAACCAAGTGACCCTGAAAACGCTAATCCAGGCCATGAAGATGATAATGGTGAGGGCCAAGAAGGACAAAGAGAAGAAGATCTTCCAGACATTATTATTGATCCACCTGCAGTAGAGGATGAGGAACAAGATAACCCTCCGCTTGACTAAAAAAAGTAAGAAAGCAACCCAGTTTTAGGTTGCTTTCTTACTTTTACTAACATTAATTATTTGTTGTTTATAGTATTGCTTTTTGAATTCTGTGAAAAGCTCTGAAAGTTGAATATATGAATGATAATGGCTCGGTTTTTGAATAATAAATTCTAGTCTCTCCTCAACATTGATTGGTTTTATGGAAAGGGAATGATACTTTTCTCGTAATTTTGTTACTCCGGGTACCCTTTGTCCATTTGACCAAAACAAACAATTTAAAAAGTAAACTATTGACCACATCATCGGACCTTGTGCTTCTTTTCGGTTTCTAACCTCAAATAATGAATTCAAAACTTTTTGTTCTTCTTCCCATAGTTTTAATACTTTATGGATAACTGCATGTTCTCCAGCTTCCCAGGGCTTTGTTGCATCCTCTTTTCTAAACTCAAGCTTAGTAATCTCATAAATAAAAGGAATTGTCCTCATGGCCTCTTCAAATGATTCAGGATACGATAAATTTATTTGATTTGATGAAAAAAATAAAGGATGTTGATAATCACTGGGCACAGTAATTATTTCAGCTTGTTCCAACGTTTCCTCTTCCTTTCATACGTTTTTTCCCTTCTCTACATAGGTCTAACAATGGACAGCTTTCGCACTGTGGTGTTTGAGCTTTGCAATGATATCTACCAAAGAAAATCATCCGATGATGTGTTATTGACCATTCATCTTTTGGTACCTTTTTCATTAAGGTCTTTTCTACTTCAAGAACTGAGTCCTTCCAACGACAAATTGCCAGCCTTTTACTCACTCTTTCCACGTGTGTATCAACTGCAATCGCTGGTATTCCAAATGCTACAGATACAACTACATTTGCTGTTTTTCGACCAACTCCTGGTAATTTTGTTAGTTCATCGCGGTCTATTGGAAGTTCTCCATTATAATCATTAAGTAACATAAGGCATAATTTTTGTATATTTTTAGCTTTATTTCGATACAAACCAATTGAACGGATATCATTTTGAAGTTCTTCCAGTGGAACAGCTAAGTAGTCTTCAGGAGTCTTGTACTTTTCAAATAATGTTTTCGTCACTTTGTTAACTAATGCATCTGTACACTGGGCTGACAAAGATACAGCAATAACCAGTTCAAATGGATTGCTATGATTTAATTCACAGTGAGCATCTGGAAACATTTCCCCAATTTTATCCAAACAAAATCTAATCTGTGGCTTAGTTAGCACGGAAATCACCTACTTTAAAAAATGAAAAGCATTCGCGAGTATGTTAAGCGAATGCTACATAGCCTTGTTAACATGTTAATTTTCCAACCAGTTATAAAAAGGTACAGATCTTTTATAATCTCCTTGTTGATTGTTATCAACCTGTTTTTGCGTTTTCTGTTGGTATTGTCGAAATTTCCTTGAATGCGCTTGGGCATGTTCAATTGTTGTAATTCCATTCTTTTTCCATTCAAACAAGATTCGATCAATATATCTAAAGTTTAACTTTCCTGACATTACTGCTTCACGTAATGCTGCCTTGATAATTAAAGGATCATGATGGTCTTGATCTATCCACATTGCAAGGGATTCACCCTCAAATGGGGATAAAGGACGACCAAACTCTTTTTCAAATATTATATAAAGATTAGCTTCATCTTGTTGAGTTTGTTGCTTTTTAGTAGTAGATTCCTCTGCCAAAAATAGCTGAAGTAATTTTTCCCATAATGGTTTTAACGAATATTTTTCATGGATTATCCCATTTTCAAATTCTTCATTTATAGTAATGAAACCTCTTTGAAAAAGCTTTCTCAATATATCAGCACAATCTTCAGTTGACACATTCATACGGTTTGTTAACTCTGTGGGAGTAGGAAAGGAATTTCCACTTTCAATAAATGATAGAACATGTAAAAGCACCATAAAATCATTCTCAGTTAACCCTAGCTTTTTATAATTTACTAGCAATAAAGTTGGAATCGAAATGCTTCCTTGTTCTAACCATTCGATTAATTTTTCATTGTTCATGAACCACACCTCACCCATTAGTATAACATGAATGTACATTTTCATATAAGATTGAGCCTATGTTAAATTTTATCAAAAAGATATTGGGTAAGACATAATTCCATAAAAAAACCCCTACAGGGGGCTTTTTTATGGATATAGGCGATTTAATAGGCGTGGAAACGGTATTGTCTCCCTGACATGCTCGACTCCACTTATCCATGCAACAGTTCGCTCTAATCCTAATCCGAATCCTGAATGAGGAACGGATCCATATTGTCTTAGTTCAAGATACCATTTATAAGCATCATCTGTTAGCTTATGTTCCTCTAATCTTTTTTGTAGCAGTTCAAAATCATGAATACGTTCTGATCCACCAATTATCTCTCCGTAGCCTTCTGGAGCAATTAAATCAGCACACAATACCACATCATCTCTATCAGCTGCCGGTTGCATATAAAACGGTTTTATTTTTGTTGGATAATGGGTAATAAATACCGGTTTGTCATAACTCTCAGCGATTGCTGTTTCATGTGGAGCACCAAAGTCATCCCCCCAAGAAATATCATTAAAACCCTTTTCATGTAAGAATTGAATAGCCTCATCATACGTTATTCTAGGGAATGGAGCTGTTATTTTCTCTAATTTAGACGTATCTCTGCCTAAAGTATGTAACTCAAGTGAACAGTTTTTTAATACAGACTGTACAATGTACGACACATAGTTTTCCTGTACAGTTAAATTCTCCTCAAATTCAACAAAGGCCATCTCAGGCTCAATCATCCAAAATTCGATAAGGTGACGTCTTGTCTTAGATTTTTCGGCACGGAACGTTGGGCCAAATGAGAAAACTCTTCCTAATGCCATTGCAGCAGCTTCCATATATAACTGACCACTTTGAGATAAATAAGCATCTTCATCAAAGTATTTTGTAGCAAATAATTCTGAAGTTCCCTCTGGAGCACTTCCTGTTAATATCGGAGGATCGACCTTAGTGAATCCATTTTCGTTAAAAAATTCGTATGTAGCTCGAATAATTTCATTTCTAATTTTCATTACAGCATGCTGTCGTTTCGAACGAAGCCATAAATGGCGATGATCCATTAAAAACTCTGTTCCATGCTCTTTTGGAGTAATTGGATAATCAACAGCTTGATGGATAATTTCAATATTTTTGACCCCCAATTCATAACCAAACGGGGATCTCTCATCTTTTCGAACCTCACCTGTTACATAAAGCGAGGATTCCTGAGTGATTGATTTAGCCTTAGTAAAAACCTCCTCCTCAACTTCAGCCTTTACAACAACGCCTTGAATAAAACCTGTACCATCTCGTAATTGTAAGAATGCTATTTTTCCACTTGAACGTTTGTTTGCTAACCAAACACCTATTGTTACATCTTGTCCAACATATTTATGAACATTTGATATTGTAGTCTTCACTTCTTTTGTCCCTCCAACACTTACATATACAGTAACCTGTTTTTTCCTTATAAATCATTTATCAACCGTACACCAACATATTATACAGTTCTATATACTTTTTACGCAAACATTTCACTGAAATAATAAAAACTGTACCAAAAAATTCATACATACGGTATGAAATCATTAGTACAGTTTAAAAATTTTTATTTAGAATTTTTTGTAATATAATTCTTAATTCGGTCTACTGCTTTTTCTAAAAGTTCAAGAGAAGTAGCGTATGATAATCGTGCATTGTCATTTGCACCAAATCCCGAACCTGGTACAACAGCTACTTTTTCATCATCTAACAGTCCTTTAACGAAAGAATCAACGGATTCATGCCCTGTTAGACTAGCTGCTTCTTTTACATTCGGGAAAAGATAGAATGCCCCTTGAGGCTTCACGCATTTAATTCCAGGAATGGATACTAACTTATCGTAAATAATTGTAAGTCTTTCTTCAAATGCTTTTCTCATTTCTTCCACAGGTTCTTGTGAGCCACTATACGCAGCAATCGATCCATATTGAGCAATTGAGGTTGGATTTGACGTACTATGACTTGCTAAATTAGTCATTGCCTTAATAATTTCTTTACTGCCAGCAGCATAACCTATTCTCCAACCTGTCATTGAATGTGATTTTGAAACACCATTAATTATAATTGTCTGTTGCTTTAGCTGTGGTGATAGTTGTGCAATTGAGACATGCTTATTATCTCCATATACTAATTTTTCATAAATCTCATCAGACACAATTAATATATCATGTTTTAGACAAACCTCTCCTAAGGCTAATAATTCTTCTTCCGAATAAAGCATTCCTGTTGGATTGCTTGGGGAATTAATGATAACTGCTTTTGTACGTGAAGAAATTACATCTTCTAGCTGAGCCGGGGTTATTTTGAAATCTTGTTCTTCTTTTCCCTCAACATACACAGGAACCCCACCAGCTAGCTTTACTTGTTCAGGGTAGCTAACCCAGTATGGCGTTGGAATAATTACTTCGTCTTCTTCATCAAGGATCACTTGAAATAGTGTATATAACGCATGTTTAGCACCAGAACATACTATGATTTCTGAAGGATCATATGTTATTCCCTGATCGTTTTGGAACTTAGTAACAATTTCCTTTTTTAACGAAACTAGTCCACCTGTTGGTGTATATTTTGTATGTCCGGCATTCATAGCATCTATTGCTGCATCTATTATATGCTGTGGGGTATTAAAATCTGGTTCCCCTGCGCCAAGTCCAATTACATCATAGCCTGCAGCTTTTAGTTCTTGTGCTTTTGCTGTAATTTCAAGTGTAGTTGATGGTGTAAGTGCAGATACTCTTTTTGCTAATTTCATTGCTTTTCCCCCTATGGTCTAATAAATTTCCAATATTGTCCTGTCTCAAATAACCCACGATAATATGTTAATCTACTCCTATTATCTATATAAATAATCTCCCATATTGGAGTATTATCCTCCATACCTAGCTTTATGGAATGAATTTCCTTAGGATCACGATTTTTGTCATCATAAAGATTTTTTAAGGTCGAATAAAGTCCTTCCAAAGCCTTTTCCTTGCTAACACCTTCACTCTTTTTCCTTGTAATAACTTCCCCTTCTTCAGGTACCCACGCGATCAATTCTTCTCCTTTACTATTTTTCCCTGTAATAATTCGATAGGCATTTGTTCCATAATATGTATCAACATTGTCAATGGTTGAAAAGATTTCCTTTTCTTTAACTATGTTCAAACCCTGATTTTCAAAATCTTTTTGTGATTGCAATGTTGACTGATATAAGTGTCCGCCAGTCCAACCAATAGCGAGAAAAATTACTAATATCGCAATTAGAATCCATTTTTTCATTTAATCACTTCTTTATTAGGTGTTTTCTAAAAAATTAATTTTTATAATCAAGTTTTTGTTGTGGCAGGCATTATTTAGTGTACCCCAGTAAATTTTTGAATCTAATTTTATGTACGATATATTGTAAAAATAGCTTTGTTAGGATTGTTATTTTCTAAAGCCAAACCAAACATTAAATCCTGGTATTTTAGTGTTTTGTTAAGACAGTCAACAATCTTATAAAGATCTGGAGAATTTTGAACTTTTATCGATGATAATACCTCAATTTTACTATCCATGACTTTTTCACCTACCATGCAACACAAATTTTTCTACTCATACGAACTATGTTGTAAGGTAACAATATTATTACTACAACAAATAGTTGAGTATTTCTCTAACCATTATAACAGGTGTTTAGACCTTTTCGTTAATAAATTTTGCTAAAAAATTCTCCAATCCCACACATATGCCTGTCATTTGACAGGTCTTTTTTTGCTGTTTTTGACAACTAAGTGAATTTTATCTTTTCATGTTAAGCTTCCACATTAAAAATTGAAGAAAAGAGCTTTGATTAACTCATTTATCAAGAGCTCTTATTTTACTTCCCCATTACTTTCTAAGGGAATGGTAATAATTTCATAGTCATCGCTGCTACATTTGATTGAAATATTTCCAAATTGTTTAGTGTGGTAGATATCAATCCATGTTTCATGTAACCTTTCAATTACTTCCTGGCTTGGAAGAACTCCCCGTTTTTGAAAAATAATAGCAACTTGGGGGTTAACCTCTTCAATGAAATGCTGTGAAGTACCATTTCTATTTGCAAAGTCAGCAACCTTTAAAATATTTACACTTGACAGGTTCTGCTTTGAAAGGATAGACTGTTCTACTTCATTATTGGAGCTAGTCATAAAAAGTAGTTTATGTTTTCCAAAACTAAACAATAGATCCATTCCTAATGAACCGTTAATGTTTTCAGCCTCTTGAAGAACACTAATTGATAATCCTGGTAATACTTCATGAGTATCTCCACTTTTCCAAGCCACAAAATTCTTGTTTTCAAGTGAGAGGTGAAGTGAGGAATGTTTCCCAACGACTATTTTATTAATTGCGACATTTTCTGTTAACCATTCTAAGTTTGAAGTATATTCAGGGTCCTCTTTTGTGACAATTACTGAAGAGAGCTTGGTTATTCCGTACATTTCTAACAGTTGTCTAAATTCATCCTCTGTACCAGGACCCCCAGTATTTATTAACATCGTTTCACCGTTATCATGATGCAATAATGTTGCTTCACCACTTGATAAGTCTAAAAAGGTAAATGCTAATTGACCTTCCGCAAGTTGGAGGTCTACTTTTTCAATTGCTGATGATGCTGAATTGTTACCTGAAAAAGCGATGATGTAACAACTTATAATAAGTAAAAATAAAACTCTTAATGTTCTCAAGACTTTTCATCCACCTATCATTATATTCTAAAGTCTCGTTTCTAAAATGATGTCGTGCGACCTTAATAGAGCCCAGTCACAATAAGAATAGATACCACTTATCATAAGTTTTTAACTCCCAGAAGAAATATTAAACAATGTAAGCGGAGAAATTTAAATCCATTTATCCATTTTTTCCAATAATGTAGTAAGAGATTCCTCATGAACTTCAACTTCTGGAAGAGATAATAAAAAATTTTTCCCATAGTTAGTGGATGTAATGCGTCTATCCATGACAAACACTACCCCTCTATCATGATTTGTTCGGATTAGACGACCAAAACCTTGTTTAAATCTCATGATTGCTTCTGGCAAAGATAATTCCCTAAATGGATTTCCACCTTGATCCTTAATTTTCTTCATCTTAGCAGCAAACACAGGGTCTGTTGGTGATGAAAATGGAAGGCGGACAATAACTAATACTTTCAAATCATCACCTGGAATATCAACGCCTTCCCAAAAACTATTGGTACCTAGTAAGATTGATTTTTCAAATGCCTTAAAGTTTTTAGTTAATTTTGCTTTGCTTGTACCACTTATTCCTTGTGCAATTAAAATATAATCCTCTAGTAAGCTCATCTCTCTTAAGTGCTCATACGTTTTCCTCAGCATATCTATAGAGGTAAAAAGGACTAACATGCGACCTTCCGTTCTAATTGCAATTTCAACTATTTGTATAGCAATAGCGTGAGCGTATTCATCTTCAATAACTGATGTTATGTCTGGCAAATCAGTTGGAATCATAATTGCGGTTTGTCTATTATAATCAAATGGCGATGGTACACTTAACGTTATAGGTTGGAAATCATGTAACCCTAACCTCTTTATAAAGAAATCAAAGGACTTATTTACTGTGAGTGTGGCAGAAGTTAATACTACACTTTTTTTCCAAGTAAACAGAGTATCTGCTAAATAATCAGAGACATCTATCTGTTGACTTAAGATTGTTGTTGCATTTTTTGCACCCTTTGTCTCAGCTTCTATCCATGTAACCCGCTCTTTTGCATTTATTGTTAAAAGTAAGTCACTAACACCATGTAATAGATTATCTAGTGCGTATATACTCATATAGTAGTCTGCTATGTTGCCAAGTTGGTATGGAGTAGCCAGGGCTCTCACTTTGTTAATTTTTGCCTGTTGTTTTTCAACAAGATTGACGAGATTCTTGTCCAAAAGAATGATACGGTCAACCGTTTCAATTATCTCATCCCAGAGTTTACCTTGTTCTTTTGATGGGTGATAGCGGTAGCTTATACGGTTAACGGGTGGTTTAACTTCTGTATGATTTGCTAAAACATACGAACGGATCGTTCTAAACAGTTCGTCCACATATATTTTTATATCATTCAATAATTCCTCGATTTCCTCAAAATAATCATTGTCTAATCCAACCTTCTTAAAAATACCTTCTGCTTTCATTAGTAAACCATTACTACTTAAAGTCCCAATTTGAGAAAGGATTGAAATAATTTGAACATAATCGATACTTTCACCAAAGTGTCTGCTTGCAACCGTCTCTATATGATGAGCTTCATCAATAATGAGGCAATCATAAGGTGGAAGTAAAGAGTGACCAGTTGTTAAATCAGAAAACAAAAGTGAATGATTTGTGATAATAAGATGGGCTTCATTTGCTTTTTGTCTGGCCCTTTCGTAGAAACTACGAGTATGCCATGGATTTTGGTCATTTTGGTTTTCATAACTTGAATTGATCCGATTCCAAAGAATCATACCTCCAGATGGAAGGTTAAGCTCATCAACATCACCTGACTCTGTTTCAGTTAGCCAGATAAGAATTTGTGCCTTCGAAAGATTAATATCATAATTATCATCATCATCGTATAACACCTGTTCAAATTTGCGTAGGGATATATAGTGATACTTCCCCTTCAAAATAGCTACATTAATAGGTATATTTAATAATCTTCCCATGAAAGGAATATCCTGATTTAATAATTGTTGCTGTAGTTGAATTGTATTTGTACTTATGACTACAGGCTTCTCATTATTATTTGCAAAAATAACAGCAGGAAGCAAATACCCTAAGGATTTACCCAACCCTGTACCAGCCTCAATGACACTATGCTGATTTGATTCAAGAGCATTATTAATAGTATCCATCATTCTAATCTGATCTAATCGATACTCAAATTCTTGAGAAGTTTCGAGTACTTTTTGAATTTGTTGTTTTATCTGTCCAAATTCTAGATTCTGGTTAATTTTTGGGTGTACATCTTTTAATTTTCTTAATGCAATTCCCCTATGGATATCATAATATTGTTCATCATCAGTTGTTGCTTTTTTCATTTTCAATTCGATTGTATGGTTTATAATATCTTTTATATCACTTTTAAAATAGCGAGATAATTTGAATAATTTTTGGCATGTAACAAGTGGTAATAAATCAAGTTTATTTAATAATTTCAATAGTATTTCTGCTGTGACTTCTGCATCACTATCAGCTTGATGCGGATTTTCATGAGCTAGTGATAGTATATCAGCAAGTTGACTTAATTTATAGCTTTCCACCGATGGCATCATCATTCTTGTAAGTTCGACTGTATCTAATGTTGGTCCAACAAACCTCGGGAACCCTGTTCGTGTTAATTCTGCTTGTAAAAATGTTAAATCAAATGGAACATTATGAGCAACAAAATAAGCATTTTCTAACATGGAGATGACATCAGGTGCGATAATGTCGAATGTTGGAGCATTATTAACTAGGTCATTTGAAATCCCTGTTAAATTCTCTACAAAAGTAGGAATATCCCTGTTTGGGTTTACAAAACTTGCAAAACGTTCGCAAACCTCTTGGTTTTCAATAACAACTGCTGCAATTTGGATGATCCGGTCACCTTTCTTGGGAGAATTACCAGTAGTCTCTAAATCAATTACGACATACCGTTGATTCATAAGTAAATCACCTCTTTTCCAAAAATACTTCTTATATGTATTGTTTCCAACTATTGATATGTCAATATAAAAACCCCCTAAAAACAGGGGGCACATATACTATATTAAGCTCCTTGACCCTAAGGATGTTCTCTTTTGGACAATTTAAATAAAGCTAGCGGGATTTACATAACAGTCGATGCTGGTTCTTGATGAATTAGTTCTTTAATTTTATTGTGTTCATCCATAATTGCTACTCTAGGTTGATGTGTATGAAGCTTTTCGTGAGATACCATTGCATAAGAAATGACAATAATTATATCATCCTTTTGAACAAGTCGTGCAGCAGCACCATTTAAACAAAAGACACCGCTTCCTCTTTTCCCAGGAATAATATATGTTTCTAATCGTGCCCCATTGTTATTGTTCACAATTTGTACCTTTTCATTAGGTACCATACCAACAGCATCAAGGATGTCTTCATCAATAGTAATACTTCCAACATAATTTAGATTTGCCTCAGTAACACGTGCACGATGGATTTTCGCATTCATCATCGTTCGAAACATGGTGATTCCCCCCAGTAATGTGTCATTTACACGACAAAAGTAATATTATCAATTAGTCGTGCTTTTGTAAATATAACCGCTAGTGCAATTATGATTTTACCAGAGACTTGGTCCATCTCAGTTAATTCTGGATAATTATATATCTCCACATAATCAATTTTTCCATTTGTATTGTTTGTAATATAATCTTCAATAAACATTTTGATTTGAAAAGCATTTCTTTCACCCTGCAAAATCTTTTCTTTACCTAATGATAATGCTTCATATAGCTTTTTTGCCACATTTCTTTCCTCAGCTGTAAGGTATACGTTTCGTGAACTTTTCGCAAGACCGTCTTCCTCACGTATCGTTTCGACTGCTACTAAATCAATAGGAAAGTTATAATCCTTAATAAGTCCGTCAACTACAGCAACTTGCTGTGCGTCTTTCATACCGAAATAGGCACGATGCGGCTGAGTAATATTAAATAGTTTTATTAGTACTGTTGCAACTCCATCAAAGTGTCCTTCACGCTTTCTCCCACATAATACATCCACTCTTTGTGTTACTTTTACAGTAGTTGTTAGTCTTCCTTTATACATTTCATCTGTCGTTGGGTAAAACAAATAATCCACACTATTTTGTTCTGCAAGTTGTTCATCGCGGTAAATGTCCCTTGGATAACTATCAAAATCTTCGTTTGGACCAAATTGCAAAGGATTTACAAATATACTTAAAATAATGAAATCATTATCTTTTCTAGCATGATTAATCAATGATAGATGTCCTTCATGTAAATATCCCATTGTTGGAACGAAACCTATCGTTTTGCCCTCTGAACGAATCTTAAGGGCAATTTTTTGCATTTCATCGACTGATGTAATTATTTTCATTTCGCATTTCCTCCATACAATGCTGCAATTTCTGAATCATTCATGGTAAATGTGTGTTCTTCAGAAGGAAACGAATTATTTTTAACAGATTCTATATATTGTTTTAGCCCATCTTGTATTTGACTGTCTACAGATGTAAATTGTTTAACGAATTTTGGTACTCTTTCGACTCCATAGGAAATGACATCATGGTAAACTAACACTTGACCATCAGTTTCCTTCCCAGCCCCAATTCCAATCACCGGTATATTTAACAGTTCATTTACGATTGCAGCTAATTGCCTTGGTACACATTCAATGACAAGCGCTATTGCACCGGCCTCTTCACATTTCTTCGCGTCTTCAAGTAGCTTCCTTGCACTTTCTGCATCTTTTCCTTGGACTTTATATCCACCAAGTACTCCAACAGCTTGAGGTGTTAGGCCTAAATGTGATACCACTGGAACCCCTGCTTCTGTTAAGGTCGAAATAACTCCTAAAACTTGATCGGCACCTTCAAGCTTAACAGCATGGGCACCAGCTTCTTGGATAATCCTAGCTGCATTTTTTAGTGTCTCAGCTTTTGATATATGGTAAGACATAAATGGCATGTCTGTAACGATATATGTTTGTTTTGCTCCTCTTTTTACGGCTTTTGTGTGGTGAATCATATCTTCAACGGTTACAGGAATTGTCGAATCATAACCTAGAACCACCATTCCGAGTGAATCCCCTACCAAAATCATATCAACCCCTGCCTGCTCGGCATGTCTTGCTGAAGGGTAATCATAAGCCGTTAACATCACGATTTTTTCATTGTTATGTTTCATTTTCATAAAATCTGTTGATTGTTTCATAATTTCCTCCTTTAAAAGAGGCGATGAAAATGAAATAACTGTCCACATAAAAAAACTTCATTCCTAAAGCGAGAAAGAAGGACTTTAATGAACATATCTCAGTTTACTTCATCCCTCTGTCCTAGTCCTTATTTTTGGATCAAGGCAGATATTCACAACTCTTATGCACAGCGTTTTTTCGTTTGGTGCAGTTCCTCTAGATACCGCCCATTCCAAATTGCATTATACCAAAACACTATGCTTTATATCTATACTTTTCGTTTAATTAGTTATGAAGAAATTTCAATGTCAGCCGAGTAAATATTGTGGATTACTCCATTATTATCCTTTAACATTAAAACACCATCTTCAGTTATACCAATCGCTCTTCCTTTAATTGAACCAGTTAAAGTTCTCGCAATTATGTCTTTCCCGATACTTATTGCGTAACTTTCCCATAATATTTTGACTATTTTAAAACCGTGGGTTAAATAATCGAAATATAGCTTTTCAATTTTCAATAAAATCGTTTGTAATAATTTTGCCCTGTCTACTTTACTCCCCTTACAAATTGACAATGAGGTTGCATTGTCACTTATATGTTCAGGAAATTGATCTTTTGATTGATTAACATTTACTCCGATCCCTATAATAACTGCATTAATTCTGTCTGCCTCCGCCTGAAGCTCCGTCAATATCCCAACCACTTTTTTGCCTCTATATAATATATCATTTGGCCACTTTATTTCTGGTTCTAGTCCCGTTACTTCTTCAATCGCTTGAGCAACTCCAACAGCTGTCAATAGTGTTAATTGCGGTGCTTGGGAAGGAGGTATGTTAGGGCGTAATATCATACTCATCCATATTCCCGTATACTTTGGTGAGAACCATTGTCTATCCATTCTTCCTCGACCAGCTGTTTGTTCTTCAGCAACAACAATAGTGCCTTCAATAGCATCTTCATATGCTAACCTATATGCAATTTTTTGAGTGGATTCAACCGAATCATCAAAGTACACTACTCTTCCTAGTTTCTCCGTTGTTAACCCTAACCTTATTTCATTTCCACTGATTTTATCAGGCTTATTAACAATTCGATAGCCTAGCTTTCTTACAGCTTCTAATTCATAGCCTTCCTTTCGTAAATCCTCAATATGCTTCCAGATTGCCGTTCTAGAGCAGCCAAGCTGCTTACTAATTTTTTGTCCGGAGATAAACTCCCCGTCAGCATTAGAGAAAACTTCTAATAGCTTTTTTCTCATTTCAGATTGCAATGCTGTAGCCACTCCCTTATTTTCAGTTTATCATTCTCAACTTGCTTATGTATTACACCATGTTCAACAATTGAAATCAGCTCAGCTACCCATTCCCCTGGACCTTTACCATACCAACTGAGTAAGTCTTCACCGCTAATTGCTAGTTCTGACCTATCTTTAATCGGTAGTAAATCTAATTCATCTTCAATATATGAAAGGTTTTTTGAAACATTTTCAAAAGTAAGTATAGACCTAACAGTTTCTATTTCAAAAGTAGCGGAGTAATCTGTTGTATAAAGAAGCTCCCTTGTCCAACCACTCTTCATTACAATATCCAAAATTTTTATGTTCCTCTTAACACTTTTAATTACCTTTTTAGGTAGCTTCCATCGTCTCAAAAAGGTTTCAATTGATGATAATTTTAATAAAGAAACTAATAGAGTCCAACGTTCATTCTGATTTCGAATACTGCTCCAGTCATATCGACCAAGTTCTTTTAGATCCTCTTCATATAAGTCTAGTCCAGGTAAATAGCTATATATACGGGTTTGGACCAATAATGAAACAGCATCATTACAGTATGCTCCCTTTAAGAGCTTTTCAAATTCAATTGTCATGCGTTCTACGGAAATATTAGCTAGTAAGTATCCATATTTCTCAATGGCCTTTAACGTTTTTGCTTCTAAAGCAAAACCTAATTGACTTGCGAAACGTAAAGCCCTCATCATACGTAACGCGTCTTCGTTAAACCTTTCATCTGGAGAACCTACTGTTTGGATTACCTTTTTTTCAAGTGCAGCTTTTCCATCAAAAGGGTCAATCAAATCCCCTGAAGCAGTCATTGCAATAGCATTCATTGTAAAGTCACGTCTTCGCAAATCTTCATATAGTGATGTAACGAAAGATACGCTCTCCGGTCTTCTATAATCAAGGTAACCCTCTTCTGTTCGAAAAGTTGTTACTTCATACTGAATTTTATCAATTATGACAATAACTGTACCATGCTGAGCCCCAACATCAACTGTTTTATCAAATAACTTCATGACATCGGTCGGCAGTGCTGAAGTAGCAATGTCAACATCACTTATACTCCGGTTTAATAAGTAATCCCGCACAGAACCTCCAACAAAGTATGCTTCAAAACCATGCTGATGTAGTTTTTCAATCACAACAAGTGCTTTTTTAAATGATACTTCCATATGAGGGTCACCCGTATTCTCAACTAATTTATTAACGAATAATAGATATCTTCATATTCGCGAACAATTTTTTCCGAGTTGAATTTTTCAAAAACTATTCTACTCGCATTTGCTGACATTTTTTTATGTAATTCTTTATTGGTTAGCAACATTATTGCCTTTTCAGAGATATCAGGAATATTACCAACTTCACAAATAAAACCATTTTCACCATTAGAGATTACCTCAGGAATTCCACCCACTGAGGTCCCTATTGCAGGAACACCGCATGCCATTGCTTCTAATAAAACTAGACCAAAGCTTTCTTTTGAAGATAATAGTAATGTTAAATCGCTAATAGAATACAGTTCTTCAACATTTTCACGTTTACCTAAAAAGAGTACTTTTTCTTTTAGATTTAATGATTTAACCATTTTACACACAACATTAAATTCTGGTCCATCCCCGACAAGTAATAATTTTGAGGGAACCTTTTCTTGAATTTTTTGAAACGCCTTTATTATATCAGGTACCCTTTTAACCTCACGGAAATTTGACACATGAATAATAACTTTTTCATGTTCTTTTATGCCATAATGTTCCTTTAGTTCGGAAACATCCATTCTACGGTACACACGCTCATCTATAAAGTTATACACAGTATTGATTTCTTTTTTCGGTTCAACTAACTTATATGTCTCCAGTGCAAGTGAGTTAGAAACAGCCGTTACAACATCTGATGATTCAATCCCAAAGCGGATTAATTCTTTAAGTGAAGGATCATAACCTAGCACTGTAATATCCGTCCCATGCAATGTTGTAACAACCTTGATGTTTCCTCCAATCATCTGTTTAGCTAATATCGCACATATTGCATGTGGAATTGCATAATGAACGTGTAGTATATCCAAGTTTTCCTTTCGAGCTACTTCAGCCATTTTACTTGCTAGCGATAAATCGTATGGAGGATATTTAAATACAGAATACTCATTAACCTCCACTTCATGATAATAAATATTAGGATAAATTTTATTTAAGCGAAAAGGCATGCTTGAAGAAATAAAGTGGATTTCATGTCCCTTTTCAGCTAATAGTTTTCCTAGTTCAGTTGCAACGACTCCAGATCCCCCAACTGATGGATAGCATGTTATACCTATTTTCAATTTCATTTTTACTCCCCTATTAAATCATTTGAAAGGACAAGTGGTGTTTTTGTTAAAAATCCTTCAGCAAATGACACACCAATTTCCTTCCCAAATAATCTCTCTCTACTTTCAACTGTTTCGATATATCCATTTACCAATGGTGTTTGATATGAACTATTCGTAGAAACAAATTGACTTTCATATGCTTTTAGACTTCTTATCTTATCTTCTAGCGTTTCACTTATATCTACTAAGAAGCTTGGCTTGTGAAATCCGTTGATAATATAGTAATAAACCGATTGAACCTTGTGGGCTCCTAACCCCTCATCATCAACATAGTTCCTTATTCCCGCTGAAAAGACTGCTTCCTCGACTAATTTCGCACAATTTCCATGATCAGGATGTCGATCTTCATAATATGGAACAAATACAATCTTTGGTTGAAATCTTCTAATCGTGGTTACAACCTTTTTAATATTATGTTCAGTCTTTTCAATACCACGATCTGGAATACCTAAATTAATTCTTTCAACCACACCCAAAATTTCTGTTGCCCTCTGCGCTTCTTCCATTCTCGTCTCAACTGTACCGTTTGAGGAAAGTTCGGCACAAGTCAAGTCACATATTCCTATGCGATAATCCTTTTTTGTATATTTAGCAATGGTACCTCCCATTCCAATTTCAACATCATCAGGGTGTGCACCAAATGCTAGGGCATGTAATGGTTTATTCATTTTCTGCTCCTTTTGATTTCTCATGAATAATATATCTCCATGAAAAGTCTCCACGGGATAATCCATGCACTAAGACCTCCGCTGTACCCATATTGGTAGCGAGGGGTACTGCATATACATCACAAAGTCGAATCAGCGCAGACACATCTGGTTCATGGGGCTGGGCTGTTAATGGATCACGAAAAAAGATTATCATGTCCATTTGGTTTTTTGCAATCATTGCTCCAATTTCTTGGTCTCCACCAAGGGGACCAGATTGAAAACGGCTGATTTTTAATCCAGTAGCTTCAGCTATTCTTAAACCTGTTGTTCCAGTTGCATATAGTTCATGTTTCTCAAAAATCGCTTTGTATGCTGTTACAAATTGAATAAGATCTTGTTTTTTATTATCATGAGCTATTAACGATATCTTCATGGAAATTGTCCCCCATATACTATGCAATTTATTTTTTTAGTCACTTTTTTCTTTAGAATAGTTGATTAAAAGATAGTTAATCAATAATATTTTCTAATCCATACACTAAAGAGTCAAGTTTCATTACCGTCTCTACAGCAATTTTTACTCCTGACATAAATGAAGCGCGATTAAAGGAGTCGTGACGAATCGTTACCATCTGACCTTCACCACCAAATAGAACCTCCTGATGTGCTACTAATCCAGGTAAACGAACACTATGTATGTGCACTCCATCATATGATGCCCCACGTGCACCGTCTAATGTCTCTTTTTCATTAGGATGACCTTGTGTCTTAGATTTCCTTACGGAAGTAATGAGTTCTGCTGTTTTAACGGCAGTCCCTGATGGTGCATCTAATTTTTGATCGTGGTGTAATTCAATAATTTCAATATCCTCAAAATATTTTGCTGCCATTTGAGAGAATTTCATCATTAATATCGCACCTACTGCAAAGTTAGGAGCGATGATTGTCCCAATTGCGTTTCTCTTAGCAATGTCGCTAAGCTGATTCAGGTCTTCTTTTGAAAAACCTGTTGTTCCAACAACAGAACGAACACCATGTTCGAGTGCTACCATCGTATGATAACGTCCTATTTCTGGCGTAGTTAAATCTAACAACACATCTGGCTTTGTTTCTTGTAAACATTCTACTATATCTGTGTAAATAACAGCATCCAACATCGGTAAGCCTTCAATTTCTGAGATTTTTTTCCCTTGGTTTATACGGTCAATTGCGCCCACTAGTGTAAAATGCTCAGTACGTTCTATTAAACGTAATGCTTCAATTCCCATTCTTCCTCTTGGACCTGCAATTGCAATTTTAATATTTTCCATTACATTCACTCCTGTACTTCAATTTCCTCTTTTTTTGTCCAACGATCCTTATCTCTCGTTTGGAACTTTTGCATAACTATGTCATGTGCTTGTTCAAGGTCAATTTGTAAAGAGTTTGCTAAACAAATTAAAACAAATAATAAATCTCCAGCTTCTTCCTCGATCGTTTTTTCTTTTTCAGTCTTTTTTTTAGGCTTTTCACCATAAAAATGATTGACCTCTCTGGCTAACTCACCTAGTTCTTCCGTTAGCCTAGCAACCATTGCTAAAGGGCTAAAGTAGCCTTCTTTAAATTGGCTTATGTATGTATCTACTTCCTCTTGCATTTGTTTCATTGATTTATTAGACATGTACAATTTCACCTCACAATGCTCTTCTTCCATGGTAGCTAAAGAAAAGGAATTTGACAAATAATTGAAAACACAATGACATGATTTGTTTACTTATTAACCATACTCTATAATAGGAAAGCTATCAATTTCTTTTTAACTTCTTTGCAGTTTTAATTGATTTCATTCCAAAATTGATGTTTTCCTGTGTTCTCGAAGAATTATTTTGTATTAAGCGCACTATTTAGGAGGAATTATTCTATGCGTTTGCAGCTAAAAATTAAAAATATTTTATTAATCATAATCGGAACGATTATATTTGCATTCGGGCTTGTTCATTTTAATATGCAAAATAACCTTGCAGAAGGTGGTTTAACTGGAATTACCTTGCTACTATACTTTCTATTTGATATAGACCCTTCCTATTCTAACTTAATCCTGAATATTCCTTTATTCTTCGTCGGTTGGAAACTCCTTGGAAGAACTACATTTGTTTATACATTGATAGGAACTTTTAGTTTATCCATTTTTTTATGGATTTTTCAAAGGTATCAAATAATGATTCCTTTAGATGGAGATCTCGCACTAGCTGCATTATTTGCCGGTGTGTTTCTTGGAATTGGATTAGGTATTATCTTTCGCTTTGGAGGAACAACTGGCGGTGTAGATATTATCGCTAGACTTGCTCAAAAATACCTCGGTTGGAGTATGGGGAAAACGATGTTTTTATTTGATGCATTTGTTATTACTCTTTCTCTTATCTTTTACTTAACATATCGTGAAGCAATGTATACTCTCGTAGCCGTGTTTGTTGGTGCAAGAGTCATCGATTTTATGCTTGAAGGTGCATACGCTGCAAAGGGTGCTACTATCATATCAGATAAAAGTGAAGAGATAGCTACAAAAATTATGCAGGAAATGGATCGTGGAGTAACAATTATAAAAGGACAAGGCTCTTTTACAAAACAAGAACGCAATATTCTTTATTGTGTAGTTAATCGAAATGAGGTTATCAAATTGAAGCAAGTCATTACAATTGTTGATCCACATGCTTTTGTAACCGTTAGCGATGTAAGAGATGTTCTCGGAGAAGGATTTACTCTTGATGAAAACAAAAAACCATTGGAAAATTAGCAATGATGATCGCCTTGATCACTCCTTCAATAAGCTAAGAAAGCGAGTGGTTGTTCTGTGGCCTTTCTTGATTGATTAACTTACGAATCAAGAGGCTACGAGCTTGAACTAGATATTAATGTTCAAAGTTATAAAAAAGCTTTCCTGCACACTGCATGTACAGGAAAGCTTTTCCTTTGTTACTCATCTCTAGTCATACCAGTATAAATAAGGATAAGACGAAGCAATTCCAATACTGCAACAGCTGCTGCTGCAACATATGTCATTGCGGCTGCATTTAAGACCTTTCTAGTTTCACGTTCTTCCTCATTTCTAATTACTCCAACGGAAACAATTTGTTCCATCGCCCTATTTGAGGCATTGAATTCAACTGGTAATGTAACAAGTTGGAATAATACCGCAGCTGCCATAAAAATGATTCCAAATAAAACTAAGTTAGAAATACTGGCAAGAAACCCAATTAATATAAGAATCCATGAAATATTTGAACCGAAATTTGCAACAGGTACTAAAGCGTGTCGGAATCGTAAGAACGCATATTCTTCCTGGTCTTGAATTGCATGACCAACCTCATGTGCTGCAACTGCTGCACCTGCGATCGACGTTCCGTGGTAATTATTTGTGGATAAACGAACCACTTTTGAACGTGGGTCATAGTGATCTGATAGAACACCTCTTGTTTCTTCGACTCTAACATGAAATAAGCCATTTTGATCAAGAATTCTTCTGGCCACTTCTGCCCCTGTCATACCAGAGGATGAACGGACCTGTGAATATTTATTGTAGGTGCTCTTTACTTTCATCTGAGCGTATAGAGGTACTAAGATAATAACTGCAAAATATAATAAAAACATGATTAATTCCCTCCACAGAGATGTTATTTAGGCCTTTTTCTAGCCTTTTATATATTGTACTGAGGTTCATTTGAACTTGTCAATTAATTTATTCCTCAAAATCATGCTGGGTTTGTCCTTTTTGTTTGTGACCTTTATATTTTCTCCATCCAACATAAGATAATGTAAGAATGATTACACTGCCTGTTGAAATCATAACCCAGATAAGTGATGGGTCCGCATCATCCTCTGTCATATCATCAAATAAAGATTGTAAATCTAGTTCCATTTGTTCCATTTGTTGTATTCTTGTTGAAGCTTTTAAAGCTTCATCTCGATACGAATCTAAAAATTTAATATGAGAGTCCATCTTTTGTACGGTAGTTGGAGAAATATCAATTTTTATACTAGGATGAATCAATTCATATTTGTTTAGAAAGGAATTAAGCTGTTGTTGATAACTATCATCGTCTCCCTGCATAACAGTTTCCTTCATTTGGTTAAAAGTAGTCATAATTGAATTTTCCATTTCAGTCCATAATGGTTGATGTTCTGAACGAATAGCATCAATGACTAGACGAAATTGTATTACCTTCTTCACCCTATCTTCGAAAGGAAGTGATGATGCTTGAATTGCTTCTAAGGCATCATTATGTGTGACGGTGATTACCCTTAACTCATCCATAGAATAATTATGATCAAGGTGGTTAAGCTTTAAAAATTCTTTAGAAAAAAAATCTAATAATTGTTTAGACTCATCATATCGCTCCTGCTTCGCCAATTGCAATGCTTGATCAGATATTTGATCAAGTTTTTCCCACTGTTCATGTGAATTCGCATGAGAGGTAATAGGGGATATTGTTACTAGTAGTAGTAATAAAACAATAGATAAAAACCTCATACTTGTCCCTCCTCAAACTTCTAGTAATATGTATGAGATGTGGGACAAGAGTATTCCAAAAAAATGAGTTACTTAATTGTTAGTATGAAACGATCTTTTCTAATTGTAAAAAGATAGGCAAGGAATATTGAAATAATGGATAACCAAAACGTAAAATATCCTATTTGAGGTATAAAGTTATCTAACACACTATATCGCGGAAGCATAAAAAATACGTAATCAATAACATCATTATGAAATGTCCAGATTGCTGCGATGATTAGATGGATGGGCCTTATTCGATAGTAAGGGGAATATAATAGACCTTGTATTGCCATCCCTAAATGTGAAAAAATCAACATATATCCTGCCCAACTCAACTCACCCGTAACAAGGAGAGTTAATATATTCATGACTACTGCCCAAATTCCATACTTAAATAACGTTACTATTGCAAGAGCTTCAATAAGTGGCCAATTTTTCTTTAGTAAAAAGGCAATAAGTACAAAAACAAAAAACAAACTTGCGGTAGGACTATCAGGTACAAAAATTAAAAATTTCAAAGGAGTTTCCACAAGCTGGTATTCATACCAGATATAGCCGTAGACAGTTCCTCCTAGATTAATTAAAAGTAATAGTAAAATAATGAAAGGTTTCCCTAATATGTAAAAGATCCATTTCATGAGATTCCAACTTCCTTTTTCTAGTAATTCTTTTTTCGAAAACAACCATTAAAAATATTAAAAGAATAGTAACAAGTCAAAAAAGCTGACCAGAGTCAGCTTTTTTTTGAATTATTTAGATGTAACCCCAGAAATAAATTCTGCAAGCTTTTGTAATTCTTCTTCAGTACCTTCAAACATACCTGGAGGCATCTGTCCTTGACCATTTTGAGCAATGTCCTTAATTTCATCTGGCTCCAAGCCATTATCAACTAATGCCTTACCAGCAGGTGATCCTTCAAGACTATTACCGTGACAGCTGATACAGCCTTTTTCCTCATAAAGCAAATAACCTTCAGACTCTTTATCAATCTCAGCCTCTGCAACAATTTTCCCTTGTTCTGCAGCTGCTTCCCAATCATGGGTAACAACTGATTCCCAAGTTAGGTAAAAAGTTGCTGCAATTCCTAAGAGCATTAACCCTGTAGCAATAGGTCTTTTTGAAGGACGACGGTATGGACCTCTATCAAGAAATGGAGCTAATAAAAGTGCACCAAACGCAAGACCAGGTATTACTAACGCTCCCATTACAGTATAAGGACCTGATGCATAAGAATATTTCAATAATTGATATAAGAATAAGAAATACCAGTCAGGTAGTGGAATATATCCTGTATCTGTAGGATCAGCTACACGTTCTAATGGTGATGCATGTGCAGCAGTTAAACACAAGAATCCGATTAGAAACACAGCACCAACCATCCATTCTTTTAAAAGAAAGTTTGGCCAAAATGCTTCCGTTTTCCCTGGGTATTCAGAATAGTCTTTCGGAATATTCGGTTTTCGTTCAGCTGGTACACGAGAGTCACCAACAAATTTCATTCCTTTCCCACGATGCATAAGCAGTTCCCCTCCTTTTCTATCGAACTTTCATATATTTATTAATATTAAACATACCTAGTTAAAATTAATAAGGCTTAAAGTGGACCAGAGATACCTTGTTTACGAATCATAATAAAGTGTGCTGCCATAAGTCCAAATAATGCAGCAGGTAAAAAGAATACATGAATTGCAAAGAAACGTGTTAATGTTTGAGCACCTACAATTTCAGGATGCCCTGCCATCAGCGTTTTAAGTTGAGTACCAATAAACGGAACTGATTCAACGATTTGCAGTGTAACCTTTGTTGCAAATAGTGCTTTCATATCCCAAGGCAATAGATATCCAGTTAAACCGAGGCCTAACATAATAAAGAAAATCAGTACTCCAACAATCCAGTTTAATTCTCGTGGTTTTTTGTATGCACCCTGGAAGAAAACCCGAAGAGTATGTAGGAACATCATGACGATAACCAAACTTGCTCCCCAGTGATGCATTCCTCGAACAATTTGTCCGAAAGCAACTTCATTTTGTAAGTAATAGACTGATTCCCAGGCATTAATAATATCTGGAACATAATACATCGTTAAGAACATTCCAGATAAAACTTGAATTACTGTTACAAAGAAGGTTAATCCACCGAAACAGTATACAAATGCTGAGAAATGGTGAGCTGGATTTACATGCTCTGGTACTTCGTGATCAGCGATATCGCGCCACAAAGGCGTAACATCTAAACGCTCATCAACCCAATCATAAATCTTATTTAGCATTTATTACGCCCCTCCTCGTGGTTTCGCTTTTCCTAAATATACATATCCATCTTTCACTTCAAGATCATATACATCTAATGGTGCAATAGGTGGAGTATTCGGCACATTTTTTCCATCCTTTTCATATAATCCATAGTGACATGGACAGAAGAACATATTAGGATTTGCAGGATCTGTATTCCAGTTGACTGTACAGCCTAGGTGTTTACATACAGGAGACAGTGCTACAATATCACCGCTCTCATTCTTGTAAATCCAAGCTGATTGTGTTGGATCTGATTCATACCATGCATCTACTTGATGGATTTGAAAATCAAAACGTTGCGGTTCATTTGTTATGTCATCAACAGCTACTACTTGTACTAACTCTGCCTCAGTTGCTGGTTTTAATACAGGATCAATGGCAAATCGAACCATTGGCATTAACATCCCTGCAGCCATAAAACCACCTACACCAGTTAGAGTATAGTTTAAAAATTGACGTCTTGAAACCCGATGTTTTTTCTCGCTCATTGTTTTCCCCCCTCTATACTAATCTAAGTCCACTCCGGACATAATTTGAACACATTTAAGACTAGGACATTCTCATGATATATCAATATCTTCTAGAGGTCAATAATATCATTCTCTTAACTAAGATCAAGTATGTGATTTTTCAGGAAAAATTTTCATTACTATTTTTTAGCTTACTTTCTTACATTATTTCGTTTGCTGCCAAGTGTCCATAAATAATGATATTAACTGCTTAGTTTGGTCTTGAATAATCTTTTGTTTATAATTCTCATCTACATATTCTAATGGTAATGTTGGGAACCAAATAAGAGAACCACTCACCTCTTGTTCAACTTGCTTCCATTCGCTATCTGAGGTTAGATATACGATATGTTTAATCCCACCTTTTTTAACATCTTCTGACCAATGCTGCAGACGACTAAGACGACTTGAGACTTCTTCGCTACCTGCATATGTAAATGGAGGAAACAAGATAATCCGACCTTTAAACTGCCTCTCTACTTCATTTGCTAAAACTGTTATGTACTCGCCCAAAGCTACAGTTGACTTTACCTGGTCTATCCATGAATTTGGAAATAATGGTATTACTGCGGTGTCAACGTATTCTTTGGATTGTAAATATATATCAATATCCTTTGTTATCCACTTCATTTTTATCTTTCCCTTCTTTCCTAAATTGTTTATATTCAAGATACCATATTGTGAAAAGACGTACCATTATTCTGAAAAAATAAATGCCCTACCTTTTTTGTCTATGAGAATAACATTTTTTCCAAGTACATGAGGCTGTAAAAATTTCGAAGCAGCAATGTTTCCACAAAAAAAACTGGCTTTAGTTATCTACTAAGCCAGCAGCCGAACAAAACAGTATTATCCTTTATAAGATTTAACGACAGTTAGTTCCAGATAATTTTATTAATTGCTCTGTTAGTCTTTCAAATTCTTTTTGATCCTGCTTGTCAAGAGCATCGTCAATAAGCTTTAATAATTTATCCTTTTGGTACGACTGAATGGATTCTTCTAAAAACCGTTCAGCTAATTGCTTATCCTTTTCATTTACTTGAAGATGCTTTGGCATGTATGGATTTTCCTCAAGTACTGCTACATACTGAGGGGAATGGAATGAAGATCGGAAATTTAATTGAATATAAATCTCTTCTTCCCTGTTTAAGCGAATATCATGAAATGATTTTTCAGCATCTGTCGTCATTACATTTTCCTTATAAAAGCGAAATGGTACATCATCAACACAATGGGTTGACATAATTATTCCTCTAGGGCAATACTGTGCTTGCTCAACAAAGTGGACGTTTTTCATGAGTTGGTCGTGACTCATTAAGTAATTTAAAATCCAGACGCATTCTCTTCTTTTTAATTGGTAATTGTTAAGAAACCAGCGAATAAAATCTTTCTTCTCGTTGACAGATACAGGGGTAGTCATCGCACGCTTCCCTCCTCTGCATTTGTTAAATAGCGATATATTATTGCTTATTAATTCGCCATTACTATGACAGTCTCCTGCTTTTATAACAATCGCTATTCCAAATTCATAAGAATTTCTTCAATTTCGAAATTTGTTGGCTCAATCGATAACAACCGGGTAAAGACTCGTTTAGCTTCCTCACGTTCCCCTTCTTCCATCAAAAAATAGCCGTATTCTTCTAAAAAGTTTCTGTCGTCCTTAAAAGAAGTATATGCATGACGATAATGGTTTAATGCATCTGAATATTGCTCAAGTTTATTTTTTGCTAGCGCGAGGTCCCATTCAAATTGCGGGTCATATTCACCGTACTTCATCACTTCTTCAATACATTCCACAATTTCACCATATCTCTCTTCATGCGCTAAAAATTTTGTTAATGTTAGGACGCCTTCTATAAAGCCTGGATCGATGGCTATGGACTGTCTAAGATGGGTTTCTGTTTTTTCTACATTCCTTAGCTTTATTGAAATCTTTCCTAAATAAAAATGCAATTCCTTATTATCTGGATCTACATTAATACCTTTCTCAAGTGTGTCAGCACATTCTTCTATTAATCCTTCACTCTCATAGGCTTTAGCTAATAGTAAATATAAAGACAGGTAATCTGGGTCATTCTCCATTAATTTAGAAAGTATTTTTATGGCTGTTCTTGTCAAACCAGCTTGATATGCTGTAAAACCATATCCAAATAAAGTATTACTATCCTCGTTATTTTTTATTGCTTTCTCATAATACGGAACAGCCTCTTCAAATTCCCCTATCGTACTTAGGCTTTCAGCTAAGCGAGCATTTATATTCACACCAGCAAAAATATCTTCTTCATTTAATAACTTTTGGTAATAAGGGATACTCTTCTTATAATCTCCCTTACTTGAATAGAACTCTCCTAAGGCAAAATCAATAAGAATCTCGTTAGGCATTTTTCCCTTTGCGTTTAGTAGCTTGTGTTCACTTACTTCAACAAGTCCCTGCATTTGGTAGAGATCAGCTTGTAAGAGGAGTGATTCAACATAGACAGGATCAAATTCAGAGATTTGTTCAAGAATGGAAATTGCTTGTTCTTCTTCGTCTAAGTCGATAAAAATTTCAGATAAAAACACTAAAAGCTCACCTTCGTTAGGGTATAACTCAAGTAAATCTTCTACAACCTCCTTCGCTTCTTTGACAAGTCCCCATTTAAAGTAATTCTCTGCAATCAAAAATTTTTCATCATCCGTACATTTATTTCTTATTTCATTAATTTTTTTTAATCCTTTTTCTGTTTCTCCATTCTCTACTAAATATATTGCTTCTTCAAGTAAAGTCATTAAAATAAATCTCCTTTAATCGTCAACTATTTGCCATAAAATGACCAGGTAATTTAACCTTACATTCTTTTCCAAAACCAGGATAAAAAAATACTTGGGAAGGAATCTTTAATAGTTTACCTTTATGAACAGTTATGCTTGGAATATGATTATCATAATCGACAACTGGCTTTTCATCAACTGTATAGCTTATTTCATTCAAATCATACAAGTTATAATCTACTTCGCCACGAACTCGTAATTCTCCTTTATCTGGATATATACCAATCCTAGTTAATATATCCTTTGATAATGGTTTATTTTCTATTGGACAATCATGTATTGAGGGAATTCGATTTTGGGTTGTAATTTTTTTCCACAACTGAAGATGGCTTTTTCCTCTCAAAAAGGATTTTTCTAATTTCCAACTTGGGATAATTGGAAAAAAGTAAGGATACATTGCCTCTTTGATCCATCCCCACGGCATAGTAGCCAACTTCTTTTCATCATCAATTTCAACAATGACAATCGGAATATTTAGTCTTTTACATATTCTTATTACTGTAGGAGTTAATAATTTCAGAGGAATTTGTAAGCCTATATAAAAATCGATTGGACTATTTAACATATAGCTTTTAGTCCGTTTTACTACATCTTCAATTTCTCGCACCCTTAAAACAGAACAAATCACTAATAAAGTGGTACATCCCTTTCGTAAATAATTTTCAGAAATATACTCCTTATATCTTTGGAAAGGCATATGTGTTGCTAGTGAGAAATTCATCATAACATGTCCTGGAGTCAATAAAAATTTTGATAAGTCCATCCTTACGAAGTTTAAACGAGTTAAATCACTGCTCATGTATTCTATTTGATTATTTTTAATAAGAATCGAATTCTTTACCACTTTATCGTCCTTTAATATATTTGCTTGCTCAATAATATATGTCATACAACCTCCTCCATTAAAAAGAACTACGAGAAAATCTATTAATTTTATTCTTAAGACAAGCTATGCAATGGATTTAGATTGTATGCGGAATAAATTTCAAAAGAAATAAATACTTTAAAAGAATAAATAAAGCCCCCAGAAAGTCATAATTGGGGGCTTTATACTTATAATTAGAAGATTATTGATTGCTTAGTTGTGTTAAATGCTCAAAGAAATTAGGATACGAAACAGCAATTGCATCTGTATTGTTAAGGATAATTTGTTCTTCTGTTAAACATGAAGCAATAGCAAGCATCATCCCAATTCGGTGGTCACCATAACTATCAACAGTAGCACCTGTAAACGGTACTTTTTGACCTGTGATAATCATCCCATCATCCGTTGCTTCAATGATAGCACCTAGTTTAGTTAATTCATTTACAACTGTTTCGATACGATTTGTTTCTTTTACTTTTAATTCACTAGCATCTTTAATGATAGTTTTCCCGCTCGCCTGGGTAGCTAATAGAGCAATAATTGGAATTTCATCAATTAGTCTTGGAATAATATTTCCACCGATTTCAATTCCATTTAGATCGGAAGTTGAGATTGTTAAATCAGCAACAGGTTCAAAATTAACAATTCGCTCATTTTCGATTGTTAATCTTGCACCCATCTGTTGCAATATATCAATAATACCAGTCCTGGTTGGGTTCAATCCAACATTTTTTAAAGTAATCGTACTATTAGGAGTGATGGCACCAGCAACTAAAAAGAATGCCGCTGAGGAAATATCACCAGGAACAACAACCTCAGTACCTGTTAGTTTTTGACCACCAGTAATAGAAACTGTCAATCCATCTTCTAACACTTCACATCCAAATGCTTGTAACATACGTTCTGTATGATCTCTTGATTTTGACGGTTCTGTAACCGATGTTGTACCCCTAGCATTTAAACCCGCAAGTAAGATTGCTGATTTAACTTGAGCACTAGCAACTGGAGACTGATAGTTTATTGAAGTTAAATTGCCGCCTCGAATCGAAAGTGGAGTATATCCTCCATCTTTTCGTCCATCAATTTTTGCTCCCATATCACGAAGTGGATTAGTAACTCGATTCATCGGCCGTTTTGCGATCGAATCATCTCCAATTAAGCAGCTGTGAAATGGAGTACCAGCTAAAATACCCAGAATTAGTCTTGTTGTTGTTCCTGAGTTTCCAACATTTAAGATAGCCTCTGGCTCGTTTAATTTTTCAAAACCTTTTCCTTCAATCTCAACATAATCATCATTTTGGTAGATCTCTACCCCCATCTTACGAAAACAGTCAATCGTACTTAAACAATCTTCACCTGTTAAAAAATTTCTCACTATGGTTTTCCCCGAAGCAATCGATCCAAACATAACAGCACGATGTGATATGGATTTATCACCGGGTATATCGATTGTCCCAACTAACTTCTTTATATTATTGGATAACTTAGTAGCCTTCACTCTTTCCATTCCTTTCGCATTGAAAACTTTTGTAGGAAAAAATATTAAGATAATTAACCGTAAAATGTCCCATAGTTTGTATTAAATTCAATACATGCTTTGGCCCTTTCACGATCCTCTTCACTTTGGAAGGAAAGTCTTAATACTCCATAAATCTCTTCTCTTGTTTCCATAATTCTAATATTTGTAATACTAATTTCCTCAACAGCTAAATACCCTGTTATTTCAGAAATCACACCTGGATAATCAGGAACATCAACGAATAAATCGTAGAAAGATGGAATGGCTCCTTTTGAGCGTGTTGGTAGTCCATCACGGTATTCCTTTGCATCATTAAAATAATCATAGATACCATCACCACATCCATCAGAAATAAAACCTCTTATTTTTTCCATCTCATCAAACCAGCTGTCGAAAAGGTCTAATATTTCTGTTTTATTATGTATTAAGATATCACGCCACATTTGTGGATTACTTGATGCGATTCTTGTAATATCCCGAAAACCGCCAGCGGCTAAACGACTAACCAAATTCGTTTCTCCATGATAATTTTTTGCTTGATGAACGAGACTAGCTGCAATAATGTGCGGAAAGTGCGAAATAACACCCGCAACCTTATCGTGTTCCTTAGGCGATAGAATGATAAAATTCGCCTTTGTTCCTTTAAGTAAATCCTTTAGCCTATTTATATCATCCGATGAATTATTTTCAGTCGGCGTTAGGATGTAAAAGGCATTTTCAAAAAGGTGTGCACGAGATGCAACAACCCCGCTTTTATGAGAACCCGCCATCGGGTGGCCGCCAATAAACGTGATTCCTCTTTGTTGTAAAATTTCAGACTTTTTGACAATTTCTTGTTTTGTACTACCTACATCAGTTACAATTACACCTTCCTTGAAAGAAAAAGTAGATAGTAGTTCAATCATTTGTTCTGTTTGCTTAACAGGTACAGCAATAAAAATGAAATCAGCAATTGACACAGCCTCGTCTAAATCAATTACTATTTCATCTATCACTGTTAATGTCTTTGCAATCTTTTTCTGCTCTGGCTCGATATCGAAACCAAATATTTGACAATTGGGATGTTGTTTTTTTATTGATAAAGCTATAGACCCTCCGATTAACCCTAATCCGATAATTAGAACGTTTCCTTGCATGATATCACCACCAAATAGAAGAATTGAGAAATGGTGCGAAAGGCATCACTCTCAATTCTTCAATTAATTAAACATTCGCTTTAGTTGTTTGAAGCATCTCAGTCAAAACTTCAATAATTTCTTGGTTTTGTTGCTCCGACCCAATGGTAATGCGTACAGATGTAGGAAAACCAAGGGCATTTCCTGAGCGGACAATAAAACCTCTTTCTAATAAGTATTGAAACACCGTATCACCTTGTTGATTAAAATCAATTAAAATAAAATTCCCTTGAGACTCGTAATACGAAAGCTGATTCTCTTCACAAAAAGCGTAAAACTGTTTTAATCCTTGTTTATTTTTCACGACACAATCTGAAATAAATTGTTGATCATCTAACGCTGCACTAGCGGCGAATTGTGATAAACGATTAGTGTTAAACGGTTCCCGAGCAGGCTCGAATTTTTGTATTAAACTAGCATTTGCTACCCCATAACCAACGCGTAAAGCAGCTAGACCATAGGCTTTAGAAAAAGTACGTAAAATCATTAAGTTAGGGTACTTTTCGAGAAGTGGAATACTTTCTGGATAATTACTTGCATCAACGTACTCATAATATGCTTCATCAAGTACAACAAGTACTTGTTCTGGTACACGATTTAAAAAGTCTAATAATCTTTTTTCATCCACATAAGTTCCTGTTGGGTTATTTGGACTACACACCCATACCACTTGTGTATTTTCATCGATTAAGCTCGCCATTTGTTCTAAGTTATGCTGGCCATCCACTAATTCTACTTCACGAATTTCTGCTCCTTCAATAATTGCATTATGTTTATACTGAGGAAATGATGGTGTTGGCATAATCGTGTTCGTTCCAGGAACCAACAACGCTCTTGAAATAATTTGGATGATTTCATCAGAACCATTACCGAACATAAGTTGGGAACCATCGACATTTAAGTGCGCCGCTACTCTTTCTCGTAAGCCTGCCGCATATCCATCAGGATAAAGTGCTAACGTATCGAGATTATCCTGAATTGCCTTCTTTGCTAGCGGTGAACAGCCAAAAGGATTTTCATTAGAGGCAAGCTTTGTAATTTTACTTAAACCATACTCTTTTTTAACAGCCTCAATTGGTTTTCCTGGTTGATATGGTTTTAAATTTAATAGTTGTTCTTTAACCTTCATAATTACTCTACACCTCACATGGTTTAATAGGCGCGATGACTGACTCAACATAATGCTTAAATTCAAGCAATGCCTGGTCTCTTGAGCTTTCACTTAGTAACGAATCTCCTAATAGCTCGATTTGCTTAACAAGAGCACTTCCAATAATAATTCCATCACAATAATCCTTCAATGTTTGGACATGTGTTGAATTGGAAATACCAAACCCTACTGCAACAGGAATAGTACTGTACTGTTTTACTTCTTGCAAAAATGCTTGAACATCATTATTCAGTTCATCTCGTACTCCAGTAACACCCAATGATGATACACAATATAAAAAGCCTTGTGCACTTGATGCAATTTTCTCAATCCGCTTAGATGATGTTGGAGCAACAAGAGAAATAAATTTTAAGCCCTCATTTTCACATTGTGTTCGAAGTTGTACACTTTCCTCGTGCGGTAAATCCGGAATTAAGAGTCCATCCACACCATTTTTATGCGCTAAAGTAAAAAAGCGTTCTTCTCCTAATTGTAGCACAGGATTGTAATAGGTAAAGACTATCACGGGAATTTTTAAGCCTTTATTTCTTGCTTTCCCCACTAATTCCATTGCTTTTTCCAGTGTCATGTTGTTTTTGAGTGCTCGAAGTGACGCGCTTTGTATGACAGGACCGTCTGCTAAAGGATCTGAATATGGAATACCTAGCTCAATTACAGAAGCACCTGCTTCTTGTAATGTTAACGCAATTTCTACTGTTACATCTGGATGTGGGTCACCTGCTACGATAAATGGAATAAATAATTTATCTGTCTTTGGTAGTCGTTGATCATAGCTTGTGCTCATATTCCTCTTCTCCTTTCAACACTTCCATTAATGAATGAACATCTTTGTCACCGCGACCTGATAAACAAACCAACACTGTTTCTTCAGGCGACATTTTCTTTGCGATTTCAAATGCCTTTGATAGTGCATGCGCAGATTCAATTGCTGGAATAATCCCTTCTTCTCTCGATAATAATTGAAGTGCATCTAGTGCCTGTTGGTCAGTAACACTCTCATACTTAACTCTTGCAGTATCGTTTAAATAAGCATGTTCTGGACCCACACCAGGATAATCTAACCCAGCAGAAATTGAATATGGCTCTGTAATTTGTCCGTACTCGTCTTGCAAAAGATAAGTTAGTGATCCATGGATAACCCCTTTTGTTCCCTTTGTAATAGTTGCAGCATGTAGTGCTGTGTCAACACCTTTTCCAGCAGCTTCAACTCCAATAAGCTCGACATCATCATTTAAAAATGGATAAAACATCCCTATTGAATTACTACCACCACCAACACATGCAACAATGGATGTTGGTAATTTACCTTCACGACTGATAAATTGCTTACGCGCTTCATCACCAATGATACGTTGGAAATCACGAACCATTTTCGGATACGGATGTGGTCCTACTACCGAACCAATAATATAGTAATGATCAGTGCAATTTGATACCCAGTAACGAATGGCTTCATTGGTTGCATCCTTCAACGTTTTATTTCCGCTTGAAACAGGAATTACTTCCGCTCCTAATAATTGCATTCTAAATACATTTAATTTTTGTCTTGCAATGTCTTCTTCCCCCATAAAGACTTTACATTCCAAACCAAAACGAGCAGCAACCGTTGCGGTAGCGACACCATGTTGTCCCGCACCAGTTTCAGCAATTACTTTGTTTTTCCCCATTCTCTTGGCAAGTAATGCTTGACCAATAGCATTATTAATTTTATGAGCACCAGTATGGTTCAAATCTTCACGCTTCAAGTAGATCTTCGCTCCGCCTAGCTTCGCTGTAAGGTTCTCTGCAAGGGTGAGCGACGTTGGCCTACCAGAGTATTCTTGTAATATCGAATGATATTCATTAATAAAATCCTCATCGTTTAACGCCTCTATTAATGCCTGCTCTATTTCCTCTAATGGCTGCATGAGCGTTTCTGGGACAAATTTGCCTCCAAACTCTCCAAATCTACCATTTTCAGTTGGTAGTTGATTCATAGTTTTTCACCTGCTCCTCAATTTTTCTGATAATTTCTGTATTTTTTACGCCATCTTTTTCGATCCCACTTGAAATATCAATACCTGGTGGATTTAGTGGAAGTAAATCTCTTAGATTACGATCATTAATACCACCTGCTATGATACAAGGTACACCTTGATTAGTCGCTTCTGCTAAGTAGTCAGGAATAAAACTCCAGTCGAACATCTGACCTGACCCACCCCACATCCCTTTCACTTTACTATCAATGATAAATCCATCAACTTTTCCGTTAAACCTCTTCATTACTTCTAGAGAGAATTCTTGATGATGTATCACTTTCCAAATTGGTAATTTTACTCGTTTCTTAATTTCAACAACGTTTTCAACAGATTCAGTTCCATGACATTGAATAACCGATAATGGTAAAAGGGAAGCAGCATGCTCAACCTCCTCGATTGAAGCATTAACGAATACCCCTACTAATTTTTTGGATCCTATATTCACTTTGGTTAGCCACTCTAGTACTTGTTCGGGTTTCACTTGACGTTTACTTTCAGCAAAAATAACCCCTAAATAATCTGCATCACTGCTTGCTGTCATTTGAAAATCAGCAAACGATTTATTTCCGCAATATTTAAGTTGAATTCTACTCATTTTCATTCACCGTACAACGCTTTTATTCCAAATCCAGGACTGCTTAGTTTCATAAATGCTTCGCCAATTAATACTGCATTTGCACCAAAGCTTTCTACCGCTCTCAAATCATCCGTTGTATGAATACCACTTTCACTAACTAGCAAACTATTTTTCGGAATATAATTTGCTAGATTCTTTGTTTGCCCGATATCAGTAATGAATGTATTTAAATCACGATTATTGACTCCTAGTATCTTAGGTTCAAGTTTCTTTAAGACATTTTCCAATGTTTCTAATGAATGAACCTCTACTAAACACTCAAGCCCTTTCTCATAAGCCTCATGGTAGAATTCCACCAATTGATTTGCTTCTAATACTTCTCCAATTAATAGAATTGCGTCTGCGCCAATTCTTACACTTTGTTCAATTTGTTTCGAATCAATGATAAAATCTTTTCTTAATACAGGCACATCAACTAATGATTTAACCTGTCGTAAATATTGAATTGACCCTTGAAAGAATTGTTCATCTGTTAAAACTGAAATTGCGTCTACTCCAACTTGTTGGTAATCAAATGCTATTTCTCCCACTTGAAATTCTTCGCGAATTACCCCTTTTGAGGGTGACGCTTTTTTGATTTCGGCAATAAGTGCTGGCTTTCTCTTTGATGAGTACAGCGCTTGGAACAATGATTTCCTATTTACCTCATCGATTTCGGGTAATAGTAATGTTTCCACTTCTATTTTCTTTTGGTCGATTATTTTAGTTAACATGTGTGCTCACCTTTCTAGTCCGAAGGTTATTAAAATGAGAACGTACTGTGCCATCATAGATGGCTTGTTTCGCCATTTGTACTCCTTCTTTTATTGAAGCTGCTTTGCCTGCTACGTATACAGCTACACCTGAATTCAATAAAACGATATTTAATGCACTATTATTTTCCTTCATTTCACCTGAGAGAACCTTTTTAACAATGATTGCACTCTGTTCTACTGTTGAAACTTGGATATCTGCTAATTCGCCTCTTGTTAGCCCAACGCTCTCAGGATCAAGGACAAATCTATGAATCTCTCCATCTTTTAGTTCGACAACATCCGTTTCAGTTGTAATTGTACATTCGTCTAGCCCATCACGACCTGTCACAAAAACCACATGCTCTGACCCCAGATTTTTTAACGTATGGGCCATTTTTTCAGCGTATTCAGTGGAATAAACTCCAAGTACTTGCCGTTTGCAACGCGCCGGATTAGCAAGTGGGCCTAACAAGTTAAATATTGTCCTGAATCCTATTTCTTTACGTGGTGCCACTGCGTGTTTCATTGCAGAATGATATAGTGGAGCAAATAAAAAGCTCATTCCATATTTATTTAATGCTTCAACTGCTTCCTCGCGAGAAGACTGAATATCGATTCCTAAATATTCTAACACATCTGCACTTCCACTTTTAGAGGAAACTGCTCGATTTCCATGTTTCGCTACCTTAACACCTAGTGCAGACGCAACGATTGCGGATGACGTTGAAATATTAAAGGTTGATGCCCCATCACCGCCCGTTCCACATGTATCAATTACCTCTTGTTCGTAGTGAATAGGAGTCATATGCGAACGCATCGATTTTGCAAATCCGGTCATTTCTTCTACCGTTTCACCTCTAAATCGTAAGATCGATAGTAGACTAGCAATTTGACTTGCTGTCGCATTACCACTCATAATTTCATCCATCATTGTATATGCTTCTTGTTCAGTTAAACATGAGCCGTTTACGCATTTATTTAACAAGTCTTTAAACATATAAATCCTCCTTTTCATGAAACGTCTTTTCTGCAATTTGGATCGTTTTTATTAATGCACTTGCTTTGTTTCGCGTTTCTTTCCACTCAAGTTCAGGAATTGAATCGGCTACGACCCCTGCTCCGGCTTGCACATATGCCACACCATCTTTTAAAACAATCGTTCGAATTGTGATACATGAATCAATATTGCCGTCATATCCAATATAAGCAACTGTTCCTGCATAAAGGTTTCTAGCGGTTGGTTCTAATTCATTTAGGATCTGCATTGCACGTATTTTCGGTGCACCAGATACAGTACCCGCTGGAAATGCTGCAATGAGAGCATCAATAGGATCAATTTCTTCACTTAACTCACCAGTTACTTTGGAGATCAAATGCATAACGTGAGAAAAGCGACCTAATTCCATTAATACCGGGGTATGAACAGAGCCATATTTCGCAACTCGACCAATATCATTTCTTGCAAGGTCGACGAGCATATAATGTTCAGCCTGCTCTTTTTCATCATTCATTAGCTCAATGCCAAGTTGTTCATCCTCAAGCTTTGTCCGTCCTCTTCTTCTAGTTCCTGCTATTGGATGAATCTCCAAATGACTGTTATCAATTTTGATTAATCTCTCAGGTGAGCTACCAATTATTTCTAGATCATCAATCTTAATATAAAATAAATAAGGTGATGGGTTAACTGTTCTTAATACACGATATAATTGAAAGCCACTGGCTGTAACTGGAATTTCAAATCGCTGTGACAGGACAGCTTGAAAGATATCACCCGCAGCAATGTATTCTTTAATCTTACACACATCATCAATAAAAGCATCTTTTTCATAATTAGATTTTACGCCTTCAAACGAGACATCTAAATTTGTGTCATTCTCTAATAAAAGCTCTTGCCGATGATTATTTTGAAGTACTTTAGAAAGGTACATGTTAATCTTCGAATATGCATGCTCAAGGATTGCTTTCTTGCTTTGCTCACTTTCTTCACCATCAAGGCGAACATAATGAACAAATAGTAACTCTCGAAGATGATGATCATAAGCAATAATTGTTTCACAAAAGAAGAATTGTTGACGTTCAATTTTCAAATCCTTATTTGGATTTTCAGGTACTTTTTCAAACGTGGAAATTGAATCATATCCTAAGTACCCTACTGCCCCTCCACTAAATGGGATATCAAGGTCAACCTTTTTAACAGCAAGATATTCTTCCACCCAATTATAAGCTTCTTTTAATGACGGTCTTTTCTTTAAGTGTTGCTGATTTTCATTTTTAATAGAAAAAACACCATTATCTTCTTGGATAAATAAAAATGGCTTGAGGCCGATAAATGAATATCTTGACCAAGAGGATTCCTCATCCTTACTTTCAAGTAAAAACGAAGCCTCTCTTTCTAAGTTTTGAAAAATTTGAATTGGGGTTACAGTGTCCACAATAAAACGTTTAATAATTGGAATCGTTTTGTACTGCACTGTATCCGATAAAAATGAGGTGATTTCGGATTTTTTCATTTGCTCACTCCTCCATAATATTAAGCTTATGGAGAATGAGGATTTAGGAGGTATTTATTTAATTAAGTCAATAAATAAATAAACCCAAAGACACTTACTGTCTTTGGGTAGAAGTTTACTAGAAATGAAAACTAACCTCAGCTAAACTCACTCATCCTTGTTAGTGCATGCATGACATATTCTTAACAGCACTAACATCTACCCTAAGCTCTACTCTTTTCTAAAATTCATTCTCAGCTAAATTAATAATAACTTAATTATTCTTAATATTAATACAAATGTAAGTTACCTGTCAATCATTCATATTGTGTTCTACTATTTACGAACGCAAATCCGGTCGTAAAACGACAGCTTCTTCCTGGTAAATATGTTGGATTTCTCGTTGATTTACTGTTGTATTTACCGTCATCATCACTCTTATACATTTTTGAAGTGAATTTGGAACAGGTATTTCTGTCATACACATTACCGGTACATATTGCCAACCATCAATTTTTCTCAAAGCTGCAGCTGGAAATGCAGCGTCAATGTCCTCTGTAACAGAGACTAATGCCTGAGCAACTTGATCTGCTTCTATATTATTTGACTCAATCATTTCTTGAAGGAGTTTTTCTGTTGCAGACAGCACTTCATCTACCGTGTTGTTTTTCACTGTGGTGGCTCCTCTTATCCCTCTAACCATTTCACTCCTCCTCACCATCTAATATTAATCGTAAAATTGCCTCGTCAACCTCACGAACCTCAACTAAACCAATTTCACGTATCAAAACCATTCTAATTTTACTTGCTGTTGATTTTTTATCTCTCTTCATTCTATCTATTAATGAATCGTTACTTAGTTGTCGAGGTACTCTAGTTGGGAAACCATATCTCTTAAACAACGAAACGAACGAGTGGTAAGATAAATCAATACCATATACCCTCTCACTTACTTTGATTGCATAAAGCATTCCGATAGCAATTGCATCACCATGTGTAATTTCCCCATATCCTAGTTCTGCTTCAATAGCATGGCCTAAGGTATGACCGAAGTTTAGAATCGCCCGTATACCCTTTTCCAACTCATCTTCATAGACTACAGAGGCTTTTATCTCGATACCCTTTTGAACTGCATATTGCAGCTTTTCACCTGTTAAATCATCAAGTGAAGAAACTTCCTGCGTTAACCAATTGTAAAATTCCCGATCTTTGATTAAAGCATGCTTGATAACCTCTGCGAAACCTGATCTAAGTTCCTTCTCTGAAAGTGTAGCGATAAAGCTACTATCATAGATCACAGCCTCTGGTTGATGAAACGCCCCAATCATATTTTTGCCAAGTGGATGATTGATTGCAACCTTTCCACCAACAGCGCTATCGTGTGCAAGTAGTGTTGTTGGTATTTGTATAAAGGGAATCCCTCTCATAAACGTTGCAGCAACAAAGCCTGCTAAATCACCAACCACTCCACCACCTAAAGCAATAATTAGCGAAGCCCGATCTAATTTTTCTTCAAGTGCCTTTGTTTGACATTGATAGTAAACATCAATTGATTTCGCTTTTTCACCATTCGGAATAATAACTGAAGTTACAGAATACAGGGATTGTAAGACTGACAGAACTCGTTCTAAGTACAAATTTGAAACTGATTCATCAGTAATAACTAGTATTTTAGAAACTTTATTAAGCTTAATTTCATGTAGAAAAGTTTGTAATTCTGCTATAATTCCAGAACCAATAAACAAAGGATATTCTTTCGACTTTGTTTTAATTTGAAACTTTTCCATTAGAATTCCCTCGATCTCTTTTTGCTGTTCTCAATATTTTCTTTAAGTAAGTCAATACGATCGTACCCAAACTGAGAAACAATTGCACTAGCTACTTCCCATGCTACCACTGCCTCAGCGACAACACTTGCAGCTGGAACAGCACAGCTGTCTGAGCGTTCGATACTAGCTGTGAATGGTTCCTTACTATCAATATCAACACTTTGCAATGGCTTGTACAATGTTGGAATTGGTTTCATCACACCTCTTACAACAATTGGCATTCCAGTTGTCATACCACCTTCAAAGCCACCTAGATTATTTGTCCTTCTAGTATAACCATTCTCGCTATCCCAAAGAATTTCGTCATGAACTTTACTACCAGGGAGGTGTGCAGCTTCAAAGCCAATTCCAAATTCTACCCCTTTGAAAGCATTTATACTAATGATGGCACTTGCTATTTTCGCATCCAATTTACGATCATAATGAACATAACTTCCAACACCTGATGGCATACCTTCAACAATTACCTCAACAATGCCACCAATTGAATCACCATTTGCCTTCGCTTGGTCAATTGCATCCATCATTTGTTGACCGGCTTCCTCATCAAGACAACGTACTGGTGACTCCTCGGTAATTCGTCGTAACTCCTCAATTGACTCATATGTAGTGTTTGATGCTTTTACTCCACCTATTTCAATAACATGCCCTGCTACTTTTATGCCTAACTCGGATAGAAGGCGCTTAGCAACCGCTCCGGCTGCCACACGAACTGTCGTTTCACGTGCAGAAGAGCGTTCAAGTACGTTTCGCATGTCCCTATGTCCATATTTAATCGCGCCAACTAAATCTGCATGACCAGGACGTGGTCTTGTTATCTTTCGTTTTATTTCTTCTTCCTGTCTTTCCTCTAAAGGCTCGATGCCCATAATCTTTGTCCAATGTGTCCAGTCACGATTTTCTACTGCCAATGCAATAGGTGAACCCAGGGTTTTCCCATGACGAATTCCACTCAAAATTTGCGCTTGGTCTTTTTCTATTTGCATACGTCTTCCACGACCATGGCCTTTTTGTCTTCTAGCTAATTCTATATTTATATCTTCACTTGTTATTTCAAGACCTGCTGGTACTCCTTCGATAATTGTTGTTAATTGTGGTCCATGTGACTCACCAGCGGTAATATATCTCATTTGATTGCCCCCTTTTACTCTTTAAAGCGATTATGTATCAATATAACACACAATCCATAAATCAAGTAACATTTTTTTAAAAAATTTACTATATTCTAATATTAAACCTATGGTTATATTTTATCTATAAAAAAGTAGAAAAAGCTAGCCCAATAATAGAGCTAGCTTCCCCTTAATAAATCCAAGTATTTATTAATTTAGTGTACTCAACAAGCTCATCCTCATTAAAAAACAAAGATATTTCGCGTTTTGCGCTTTCTAGAGAATCTGATCCATGAATTACATTTCTACTAACAATCAAACCATAATCGCCACGAATTGTACCTGGTAAGGCCTCTTGTGGATTTGTTACCCCCATCATTTTTCTTGCTGTTGCAATAACGTTTTCACCTTGCCAAACCATCGCAAAAACTGGTCCCGAAGTTATGAAGTTAACTAAATCAGAAAAGAAAGGGCGATCCTTATGTTCAGCATAATGCTGCTCTGCAAGCTCCCGGGATACTTTCATTAGCTTTCCCCCAACTAATTGAAAGCCCTTACTTTCAAATCTAGAAATAATTTCCCCTATTAATTGACGTTGTACTCCATCTGGTTTTATCATCAGAAACGTTCTTTCCATAAAAATTTCTCCACCCCGCAACAGAAAATAGTATATTATCAGAATTGACTAACCAATCAAAATATTACCATTAATTTGATTGGTTTTCAATTCAGTCTGAAGGAAGTTTTTAGAATTTTCTTTTCCCAATGAATTTTGCTATATTATGAAATGAATTTTTCGCTTTATTTGATGGGATTTCATCTAAAATCCTATAGGCCTTTTCAAGATATCGATCACTTAAGATAATAGATTGGCTTATCGCGTCAGAGTTCTTAATATCAGCAACTAGAGGTTTAATCTCTTCAGATGTTGTTGATTCGGAAATTTTTAAAATTCTTTCTCTTAGAACTATATTATTCATAGCATAAAGTACCGGTAATGTAATATTTCCTTGGAGCAAGTCACTTCCTGCTGGTTTACCAAGTTCCTCTTCTGTAGATGTGAAGTCCAATATATCATCTGTAATCTGGAAAGACATTCCAACATAATAACCAAATAAGTATAGCCTTTTATGTACCTCTTCAGGAACGTTTGCTGCAATAGCGCCTAGTTGACAACTTGCTGCAATTAACAGTGCTGTTTTTCGTTTGATTCTCCGGAGGTAACATCGTAGATTTTGATCAAAATTATATTTATCTCTTATTTGTTCAATTTCTCCAATACAAAGTTCAACAAATGTTTTTGAAAGGATCTTATGCGCTTCTATTCTGTCTATCTTTGTTATTAGCTCTAATGCACGTGCAAAGATATAGTCTCCAGTATAGACCGCAAATTTATTATCATATTGCGATTTAACTGTTGGTTTCCCTCTTCGCAGTGTTGCATCATCAATTACATCATCGTGAACCAGGGAAGCCATATGAATTAACTCCAGTGACACAGCAACATTCTTAATTTCATCAATATTATATTCTCCAAACTTTCCTGCTAATAAGACAAAAACAGGGCGAAGTCTTTTCCCCCCTGCTTGTAATAGGTCTATACTTGCTTGCCTTAAAAGTGGGTGTTCTGCTTGGATTGCTGATTCTAGCTCTTTTTCTATCAATCCCAAATCTTTATTTAAGAAAGCATACATCGCCTTTAATTTCATAAAATTCACCTTAACTTACCGTTTCAAAAGATTTATTTTTCTGGTCGTTTATATCCTAAGTGCATGGCTGCAACACCACCAGTGTAAGGCTTTACTTCAACATTAATGAACCCTGCACGTTTAAAAAGGTTTGCTAACTCCTTCATCCCTGGAAAATCTCTTGCTGACTCCTGAAGCCAGGAATATTCATTGTAGCTTTTAGCAAAGAGTTTTCCAAAAACAGGCATAATATATTTAAAATAAAAGTAGTAGAGCTGTTTAAAACCAACTAATGTCGGCTGTGATGTTTCTAAGCAGACAACCATTCCACCTGGTTTAACCACCCTATGCATTTCTTTTAATACTTGAACATAATCAGGGACGTTCCTAAGTCCAAAACCGATTGTTACGTAGTCAAATGTGTTATCTTCAAATGGAAGTTCCATCGCATTTCCGTGGATTAGTGACACATGTTCAAGTCCTAGTTGTTCTACTTTTTCTTTTCCAATTTTAAGCATGTTCTTACTAAAGTCGAGACCGACTACTTTTCCAGAAGGCCCAACTTTATCAGCAAGAGCAACGGTCCAATCTGCAGTTCCACAACAAACGTCTAATGCAGACGAACCTTTTTGAACATTCATTCGTTTCATTGTATCTTTTCGCCATGCAATATGACGTTGAAAACTAATTATTGAATTCATTTTATCATAGTTCTTATATATTTTTTCAAACACATGATGTACACGTTCTTCTTTAGATTGCTGCATTATATTTACCCTTCTTCCAAAAACTTTTTCACTGGAAAGTCTTCAATAAAAAACAACCTTTTTACTTTCTTTTCTAATAAGAAATGAAATGTCGAATGTTTTGTATAATGTTTTAGAAGGTGATTCTTCAAGAAATCAATATGCTTATCTAATACGTTAATAAGATGAATCTCTTGAACTCCCACAGACTCTTCTGATAAAGAGGTAGATTTGACAAAGATATTTTTCATAGCTTCAATAAAAATAGAACTGTCTTTTCTCTTTATGATTTCTTTTTCTTTAAGTAGTCTCTTTAATAATAAAAACTTTGAAGAAAACTCAGTCCATATTGGCACATTGAAATAATCAGTTATTTTCCTTACTAATGATGCTTCTATTATTTCAACACTTTTTAATAACTGTTCTATTTCAACTGAATCGTTTTTATATATGATAATTTTGTGTTCATTTATATCTTTTATTCCTTCTGCAAGCTTTCTTACCATCTTAATATCATTGTTTTTAGCTAGAAAATAATAATATAATCCACTATAGTAATCACCTGCAAGCACGGTTAATTGACGGTTTTTCATATTTAAAGAGGTATTTACTGAAGCATTGGTTACATACTCATGGGTATCAAGGGCAATTTGCACTAGCATTGTTGGCAACACATAGTTTTTCACTTCTGCATCATCTAAACAAATATCTGATAACATTGTATGTAGTAATAGAAGCTTGTCTTCATCCACTATTGGATCCTCTATGTACTTTAACAAATAAGAATGACTTACTTCTCCTCTTATCAATTCTCTTAACTCAGAAATTTTCATGTCTATGTCTCGCAATAAAATCACCCTTGTTTCCCCTATTTATAGCATTATAATTAAAAATTATTATATCACACAAATCTTATGTTTTGGTTAATTCAAAGAAAAAAGCAGGAATCCCTGCTTTTATTTTCTCGTTTCAGCTTCGATTTCACCATGGCTAGTTTGGATTATTGCGTTTCCTCTAATTTTAATTGCTGATGTATGTTCAGTAAATTGGGCAATCATTACTTCACCTTTATCAAGTTTTTCCGAGTGATGAAAACGAGTATCTGTCCCACGTGTTAAACCAATAACGTTCACACCATCACCAGTAGCTTTAATTACAATAAAATCATTGTTAACGTTTTTGCTCACATCTATTCTCCCCTTTTATACAAGGTAAAACCCTTTCACTACTATCTCTCAAATCCGTTTATATGTCAACAATAGCCCTAAAAGCGCAAGCGGAAGTCATCAAACCATGTATTTACTTGGTTATTTCAATAAAGATAGGACTTCAGAACGTGTCGTTGAATCGGATTGAAACACACCTCTTACAGCGGAAGTAACTGTTTTTGCGCCTGGCTTTTTTATTCCTCTCATAGTCATACACATATGCTCAGCCTCCACTACAACCATTACTCCATAAGGGTTAAGGGTTTCAATAATGGAATCTGCAACTGTTGATGTAATTCTTTCCTGAAGTTGCGGCCTTCTTGCGACAACATCAACTGCCCGGGCCAACTTGCTTAAGCCTGTTACTCTTCCTTCTCTAGGAATATATGCAACATGAGCATGACCATAAAACGGAACTAAATGATGTTCGCACATTGAAAAGAAGGGAATATCCTTTACTAATACTAATTCTTCATGATCCTCTCCAAACACTGTCTGAAAATGTTCTTTCGGATCTTCTTTTAGTCCTGAAAAAACTTCTGCATACATTTTTGCTACTCTTTTTGGTGTGTCAATTAGTCCTTCTCGACTAGGGTCCTCACCAATAGCTTCTATAATTAATTGAACTGCCTGTTGTATTTTTTCATAATCTATGGAGCTCATTCCTTTTCCTCCTACACAATTACTAATGTATAAAGATTCTAGCATATCTAAATGATGAAAAGCAAAAAAAGAAGAACCGTATTTGTCATACGATTCCTCTATATTTTAATAAACAATGGTAACTATGTATTTATTTTACAGCATCTTTCAATGCTTTACCTGGTTTAAATGCAGGAACTTTACTTGCTGCAATTTCGATTTCTTCCCCAGTTTGCGGATTACGTCCTTTACGAGCAGCACGTTCACGTACTTCAAAGTTACCAAAACCTATTAATTGTACTTTGTCACCATTTTTTAGAGCGTCTAAAATGGAATCAAATACAGCATCAACAGCTTTTGTTGCATCCTTTTTAGAAAGGTCAGTGCTTTCAGCTACAGCGTTAATCAATTCTGTCTTGTTCATGCCATTCACCTCCTCCCAAAAATCATCTTAGTAAAGAATATGGCCAACTAAACATATGTAAAGTATGACTTGTTGTCCAGACACACGTCTAAGGAATCATTTATTGGCTCCAAAACAATTCCTTTTGCACTCATTCTTCATTACTTCTCAATCAACTAAAAATATATACGTTAAGCTTTAGTAAGATGCTAACATGCCTAATATTAAACGATTTTCAGACATAATTCAATATTTTTCAACAGAAATCTTTCTAATTGAGGGATATTTATCCATATGAATGGATTTCGGTTCAACCCCCTAATATTGGACACATACTTTTAATAACGTCTGTTTTCTTAGTTTTTTATTTATTTTACTAGCGCGCTTCGCTTACTGGCCTCGTGATAAAGAACAACAGGTTACCCTC
>Ga0182742_1000250_pt1 | contig 99399 bp, 97 predicted proteins | sample eDN5th37CBELigMG_FD_128880 | JGI IMG/M metagenome (GOLD analysis project Ga0182742, IMG submission 128880) | Enriched Miracle-Growth compost microbial communities from Emeryville, California, USA - eDNA 5th pass 37_C BE-Lig MG (version 2)... ...
CGGCATCCACCGCGCCGGCAACAGCAGCGTCTTCTCCTACAAGGACAACTACATCTTCAACAACACAACCGAGGGGACCCCGCTGCCGACGTCGCCAACGCCGGTGCAGGGCATGCCGAGCGGTGAAGTAGCGAGCGCTGCCGGTAGGTAGAGCTAACCAATCCCGTAGCATGCACGGGTGTAGCGGCTGAGATAGTTCTCGAGCTCACTGCCGAACACTTCCGCATTGAATATGGCAACTTCATCGATGGACCCGTCGAGGCCGGGGGATCCGGCGCAGGCGCCGAGTGCGCCGAGCGAGTTCAGTCGTCGTGGCGAAAGGCGGTAGCTGCGAATGCGATTGAGGGTAAGACGTTCCACGCTCTAGGCGGCACGTTTGTCACGCTTGCCTATCGAGAACGCGCCTCGATCCCGGACATAGCTGAGATCACCGGGCCCGAGAAGAGACCGAGACGATCATCCGCAAACACCATCTGGTTTCCGGTGCCGCCCTGGAAAGGATCGAAAGCACAACGCGTGCTGTAACCGAGCGTAATACTGTAAACTGGACCCAGACCCGGTACGTCTAAGTCGTTGAAAAATGGTCGGAGCGGCGGGATTCGAACCCACGACCCCTTGACCCCCAGTCAAGTGCGCTACCGGGCTGCGCTACGCTCCGAACCGCGCAAACCCCTATAGACTACAGGCTTGTGGCGCAAGTGCCAAAATCCGTGGTGAGAGCAGAAGCGGGCAGTTGACGTTTGCATCCATTACCCCCCACTGAAATCCAACGAATAGCCAGGCGGTACCGAGGTGCTGCTTGCAGACTCCGCGTGCAACAACGTTTGTGCCGCGCCGGGACGAGGTAAAGGCTCCGCTTGGACCTATCGAGCTTCCTACGCCCGATGAGGGATTGCGGAACCCGGGGCCGCTGTGGGAAGAGTTCACATCGAACTTGACCAGCAGAGGCGGAAAACCAAATGGAAATTGGCTCAGCTGCCAGCGAGGACCAGCCAAAGACGCTTCAGCCCTGCCCCGTTTGCGCCAGCCCATTTACGGCATACGTGCGCAAGGTTCCTACGATTCGCACTCGGAGGCTGATCAACCTTTATACCTGCCTTGAATGCAGAACTTTTTGGAACCCGTCGGGATACCGCGAAGATGAGCAGGTCCTTGAAAGCGACCTTAAATGGGGCCTGAGCGTTGCCGAACGAAATACACAAGCCGCGCTGAAACTCTTTGCCACTCTATCGAAATTAGGAGTTGAACCCCAATCCGTCGCTGACATCGGATGCGGTATCGGGACACTCCTCAAGACGGCCACGAGCTTGGGAAAGTCGGTTGTTGGCTTCGATGTCAATCATCGGGCGGTCAAGTACGCTGTCAGCATGAACGGAGTGGAGGCCTATGCGGCACTATGGGATGCAAACACTCAAACAAGACCGATCGATCTCTATCTGAGCATCATGGTTCTGGAGCACCTTGAGGAGCCCCGTCCGCTAATTCGTGAGTTGTGCGCGGCAGCAATGAAGCACAATGCCGCGGTCTTCGTCTCAGTCCCTTTCATGAACCGGGATCGATGGCCCCACATCCTTAATCCCGACCCAAAGGTTCCCGGAACTCCCTTCTTCGACAACGATGTGCACGTCACGCACTTTTCAATCGAGGGAATGATGAAGGCGATGGCTGACTTCGGTTTAACCAACACGCAATATGTTGGGACCGAACTCTGGAGCGGAGTTCTCGGGCGAACATGAGTGGAGCAGGACGGCCCGCGTCAGGCGGGATAGCCGCCTTTTAGAGACAACTATCACGTGAACCTCAGCGAGCTAACGGGACTGACGCTCAATCCTCACCGGTGATCACGCCTAGCATACCGATGCCGTCGATCGTGGAGAGATAAAACACCACTTTAGCCAAACGAGTTAATTCACTTGATCGCCAACGACAGCTTCGCTTTCAGAAGGCGGTCCAGCTCAGCCCGCTCTCGGGTAGCATCATTCGCTGGTCTCGATCCGGACATAAGCCCATTATATGAAGACGGGAAATGAACCGACGTATGATATCGCCACACAGTCGCCAACGGTGCGATCTCCTATCCACGGGGACGCGATGGTGAAATGGCTCTCTCATAAACTGGTAAATCTCGGAGTTAGATAGCTCTAAAGTAGGAGTGGCAATGGCGGACAACGTATTAGCGCAGACGCCCGCATTTGCAGCGGTGGTCGTTCCCTGCAACCAACATGAGGTGGATCAGATTGTTCGAAACTTTGAGCTCTGGTCGCGCCCCGACACTCGCCCCTTTAGTAGCGAAACCGACCATAAGCCTAAGCTGATCCTTGTGTTTAACAATGATCAAGGAAAGAAGTTTGTATCGAATATCAGGTCTGAATTCATAAAATATGAGATGGGCCGCTTTTTCTGCAACCTTGATTTTTTCTTCCTAAATTTATCTGGAGAGTCCGATCTTTACCAACGTAATTACAGTTTTGCGGCCGGATCACAAGGTTATAAGGCTGGTCCAAACAATCAGTTTTTTGAGACTATGCGTTTAAGTGCCACTGTGGGAATGTACATCTTCCTGATGGAGGTCGACTGCATTCCTATACGCCCTAATTGGCTCGGGCGGTTGATAACAATCACCGAAAATTCCGAACGCTTCTTCGTGATGGGAAGTGCATACCGCGGACGCGGAACTTTGGGTGCATCTTATGCCAGGCACATAAACGGAAATGCTGTTTACGCAGTAGGCGATCCTGACTTTCAGCGCTTCATAGAATTTTTCTGGGAACCTCGCCTTCGAGAAGTTGTTGAGATGGAGGACAGGCGGATCGCTTATGATTGCGTCCTCGAAATGATTTTCTCCCGTATGAAGTCTTATACACCGAACGATACGGACTGGGAATATTGGAAAAATTTCTCGTCAAAATTCAGATATTGCGAATATATTCAGAACATATCTGGCGCTATAGACATTGACGATCCTATTCCAGATTTAGTTTCGCAGGTTTTGTCAGCCAGTCCGGAAACATACATCATTCACTCGCAAGCAGTTGCGTCGGCGGTTAACTCAACCGCTCCGGCAGATTGGGGCCTTAAGCCAAAATCGAGGCAAGCTAATAGCAATAGCACGAGAAAAGAAATGGGCTTTGTTTCCATTCACCCATCAGAAAATGTCCTTCGTGATGGTCTTAAATACATCTTGAATAAAGATTCTAATAGCCATTTGATGATCCTTTTTTCATCCGGCGTATCAGAGGACACCGAAATCTTATCTACTCTTACGTTGGAGGCAGACGAGCCAGTGACATTGAGCGCCATGCTCTGCCGCCATGGCGAAACGCCTTTTGAGGGAAGCTCGCCGACACCTATCTCGTTGAACAAGGGCGAGAACGTCATCTCCCTGAGCCACAGATTTAAGAAATCTCACCCCGGCCTTCGTCTTCAGATCTATGGGCAGCCCGAAGGAGGAAAAGTCAGAATCCTTTCTGCCCGAGCTACCGTCATAGATTCGATGTCTTAGTTTTTCTCCCTTTCAGAGTACGCCTTCATAAAATTTTTTGGAAAATCTCCGCATCGATCCAGATTTTTTCGGAAGAGACGCCACCATGGAAAAATACGCAATAATCATCGGAAATGGTCCGTCACTGAGGGGATTTGATCTTCAGCTTTTAAGCGGCTTTGATTCACTTGGGATGAATGCCGCGTACCGTCACTGGGACCGCATAAAGTGGTATCCAACCCATTATTGCTGTCTCGATGACCAGCTTATTCAAACGCACCATCGGGAGATCGATCGCCTCTATACCGAGGGTCTTGTGGGCCACTTCTTTCTAGAGGGTAGTTTTTTCGAATTGCATCCTGAAAGGCTGGGCAACCCCGCCTTCCTGTCGTTCGATCAAGTGTCTCCGTATTGGCACCGAACGAGAGGCCACGGTCTAGGCCTTCCGTTTATTGAGCGACCGGAATTTCAAAGCTCCGATCGCAACAAAATCACCACTGGCTCTTATAGCGTGCGTTATATGGCTATGAAGGGCCATAAGCGCATCGCCCTGATGGGTATCGATCTTAAGTATGTCGAGGTTTTACCGGAAGCAAAGCCAACTCAGGGCGTCGGTTTGATCATGACAGAGACACCGGCTTCGAACCCGAACTATTTCTTTGATGACTATCAACAGGCTGGTGATCGATACAATGTACCCAATCCGCCGATTCACGACAATGATCTCCATCCGCGCTCATTTCAGCTCTTGAGAGATGATTTTAGGGCAAATCAAATCAAGTGCGAGATCGTGAATACAAACCCGAATTCGCTTCTTCAGGAACAACAGATTTTTCCGCTTGTTCCTATCGAAAACATTATTCGACGTCAGCACCTAGACGAGGACCAGGCGCGCCTGCACTCCCTCAGGATAAAGCATTCTAGATAGAATGCCGCAGGCTCGCCCGGGATTGACAGAAAAGACTTGAGGCTATCCTGCCTGCCGCGACGGAAAATAGCATTCCGATCGATACGCTGGCATAACGTTTTATCTCGTGGCTGAGCCGCTCCGCTGGAGGTGCACTATCGGCCAAGATACCGCTCTAAGAATGGCGTGGACTTGGCCCGTTGCCTGAGCTCCCCTCGAAGCAAGCGCTATTTATCGCACCTGGTCGAGCAGGCGCTTGCATTCCAGGAGATCGAACAGCGCCTCCTGCAGGAGGGCCCGGTTGTCGCGCGATAGCTTGCCCTCGCCGGCCTGAACGGGGCCGTCGTCGTCGGGGCGGCCGATGCCGAAGAAGCGGCGGCTGGGCTTCGCCCGCGCCTCGCCCACCAGCATCTCGTCGCGGGGCGACGCGGCCGCCGGCGCGCGCGGAGCTGCCGCCCCCTGCTCCTCGGCCGCTTCGGCGGCCTTGCGCTGGGCGATGGCCTCGACGGCGGCGAGATCGCCGGCGCCGATCGCGACGATGAACTGCGCGCCGTTCTCCTTGAGCAGCCGCTGGACGCCCTTGATCGTATAGCCCTGGTCGTAGAGCATGTGGCGGATGCCCTTGATCAGTTCGACGTCCTGCGGCCGGTAGTAGCGGCGGCCGCCGCCGCGCTTCATCGGCTTGATCTGGTTGAAGCGGGTCTCCCAGAAGCGCAGCACGTGCTGCGGCAGGTCGAGCTCCTCCGCGACCTCGCTGATCGTCCTGAATGCGTCGGGGCTCTTGTCCATCGGCAACTCACGCCTCAAAGGGACCTCGCGGTCCGAAACGTTCATGGCTTGCATGGGCGTCGGCGGCATATGACACGATGCTGGCGCAAGCCGATTCGTTGTGCCAGTTCAGCGCGTTGTCACGCCGCTTTCAAGATGAACATCGATAAAGGAGGATTTCCCCGCGCGACTGCGCAGGGCAAGCGGCGGCTATTCGGCCGCCTTCAGCTTGGACAGATGCGTGTCGAGGATGCGCTGCTTGAGCACGTTCGATGCCTTGAAGGTCATCACGCGCCGCGGCGAGATCGGCACTTCCTCGCCGGTCTTCGGGTTGCGGCCGACACGCTCGTTCTTGGAGCGCACCTGGAAGGTGGCGAAGGACGAGAGCTTGACGGATTCGCCGCGCACGATCGCGTCGCAAATCTCGTCGAGCACCATTTCCACGAGCTGCGCGGACTCGGTGCGGGAAAGCCCGACCTTCCGATAGACCGCCTCGGCAAGGTCGGCACGCGTCAGTGTCTTTCCTCCCATCCGCCGCTCAACCGTCCCTGTTGATGATTTCAATGAAGGCGGGACGTTAGGAAATTGGCCGGTTGAGGTCAATAACCAACGGCCTGCCAAACAAAAACAGTTTCTTAGCGTTCAGTCGAGGCCGCCGGCTACCAGCGGAGCAGCACCGCGCCCCAGGTGAAGCCGCCGCCCATCGCCTCCAGAAGCACCAGGTCGCCGCGCGTGATCCGGCCGTCGGCGACGGCGGCGGCAAGCGCGAGCGGCACCGACGCCGCCGACGTGTTGCCGTGCAGATCGACGGTGACGACGACCTTCTCCGGTGCGATGCCGAGCTTCCGGGCCGAGGCGTCGATGATGCGCTTGTTGGCCTGATGCGGCACGAACCAGTCGAGGTCTTCGGCGGTGATGCCGGCGGTGGCGAAGGTGTCCTCGATGACGTCGGTGATCATGCCCACGGCATGCTTGAAGACCTCGCGGCCCTCCATCCTGAGCAGGCCGACGGTTCCCGTGGTGGAGGGGCCGCCGTCCACATAGAGCTTGTCCTTGTGGGTGCCATCGGAGCGCAGGCTGGACGCCAGGATGCCGCGGTCGCTACCCGCGCCCGGCTGCTCGGACGCTTCGAGCACGATCGCGCCGGCGCCGTCGCCGAACAGGACGCAGGTGGTGCGGTCCTCCCAGTCGAGGATGCGCGAGAAGGTCTCCGACCCGATGACCAGCACGCGCCGCGCCAGACCGCCGCGAATGTAGAGGTCGGCGGTCGTGACGGCATAGACGAAGCCGGAGCAGACCGCCTGCATGTCGAAGGCGAAGCCGTGGCGCATGCCGAGCCGGTGCTGGATCTCGACGGCGGTGGCGGGAAAGGTGTTGTTCGGCGTCGAGGTGGCCAGCACGATCAGGTCGATGTCGGCCGGGGTGAGGCCCGCATTGTCAAGCGCGGCGCGCGCGGCCGCCTCGCCGAGCGACGCGGTCGTCTCGCCTTCGGAGGCGATGTAGCGCTGGCGTATGCCGGTGCGCTGCTGAATCCATTCGTCGGAGGTGTCGAGGCGCTGCTCGAACTCCGCATTGGGCATGATACGTTTGGGCAGTGCCGCGCCCACGCCCCGCACGACGGACCTGATCATGGAAATGCCTACTCCCCCTGGGCGGCTGGCGCCGTCGGCGCCGCATCACCAGCCATGCCCTGACGGCGTGCGTGGAACATGTCAAGCTCGGTGCGGATCGTGTTGAGGAGGCCGCGGCGCACCATGTCGCGCGCGAGCTCGATCGCGGCGGCGAAACCTTCGTCGTCGGCGCCGCCATGGCTCTTCACCACGATGCCGTTGAGGCCCAGGAACACGCCGCCGTTGATCTTGCGCACGTCGAGCTTCTCGCGCAGGCGCTGGAAGGCCGAGCGGGCGAAGAGATAGCCGATGCGCGCCATCAGCGTGCGGCTCATCGCCTCACGCAGATATTCGGCGATCTGCCTGGCGGTGCCTTCGGCGGTCTTCAGCGCGATATTGCCCGAGAAGCCCTCCGTCACCACCACGTCGACGGTGCCCTTGGCGATGTCGTCGCCCTCGACGAAGCCGCGATAGTCCATCGCCTTGAGCGCGGCCTCGCGCAGCATCCGCCCCGCTTCCTTGACCTCCTCCTGGCCCTTGATCTCCTCGACGCCGACATTGAGCAGGCCGACGGTCGGGCGGTCGATCTGGAAGATGGCGTGCGCCATGGCCGCGCCGAGGATGGAAAAATCCACCAGTTGCTGCGCATCGGCGCCGATGGTGGCGCCGACGTCGAGCACCACGCATTCGCTCTTCATCGTCGGCCACAGCGCCGCGATGGCGGGGCGCTCGATATTGGCCATGGTGCGCAGGCAGAAGGTCGACATCGCCATCAGCGCGCCGGTATTGCCGGCCGAGACGCAGGCGTCGGCCTCGCCGTTCTTCACCGCCTCGATCGCCTTCCACATCGACGATTTCCAGCGGCCGGCGCGCAGCGCCTGGCTCGGCTTGTCGTCCATGCGCACGGCGACGTCGCAGTGGCGGAACTCGCTGACGGCGGCAAGCCGCGGCAGGCCCGCCAGAACGGGCTGGACGACCTCCTCCTTGCCGAAGATCAGGAAGCGGACATCTTCGTGACGCTCGATCACCTTCACCAGGCCGGGCAGAATCGTGCCGGGCCCGTGATCCCCACCCATCGCGTCAATGGAAATACGTATCAAGCGCTGTCCAGTTCTTTGCGGTTGTCGGCAGCCCGGACGGGCTGGCGGCGAAAATAGCGGTTTTGCCGCCACGTACAACACAGATATGGGGCGGCATCAAAGCCAATTCACCGTTTGCGCAGCAGCGCGTCGAGTTGTTCCTGCAGGGGGCCGGCGGCCTTCTTCTCCCCGCCGGCGGCGCCGAAGGAGGCGCCCGGCTTGCGCGGATAGGGATCGATGGCGAGGGCGAAGAACTCCTCCGCCAGCGCGCCGGCGTCCAGCTCGTCGCCCGAAAACGTCTCGGGCACGTCCGCGCCTTCGGCATCGAGCAGCAATTCGTCGGTCTCGGAGAATCGGGGACGGGCCAGCCGCGACCCCTCCGGCACCAGAATCGCCTCGACGGACTCGGCGATCGTCGCCGTGAGCGGATCGAGCGTCACGACGCATTCCTGCACGATCTCGGCCCTGACCTCGCCGGTCACGCGCACGCCCTCGCCGTGCCAGCGGCTCAGCACCAGGTCGAAGCGGAAGGCATTGACCGCGACGAGGTCGTGGGCACGCGCCAGTTCCTCGCGCTGGCGCGCGTCCGCTTCCAGCCAGACGGGCACGCCCTTCGGCGCGAGATGGCGCACGTTCACGCGCCAGGAAACGGGGCTCGCCTGCGCCTGGCCGCTCACGCCGCCGCCTCCGCCGCGCGGGGAATCATCGAGAGGTGGCCGGCCGCAAAGGCGTCGGGCGTCTGCGCTACGAGCGAATCCCGCAGGGCGAAGACGCGTTCGGCGAGTTGCTCGGCGTACGGCCATTCCACGCCGGGGCGGACATTGCGCGCCAGCGCGGCTGCAAGGGCGGCGTCGTCATCGGCGTCGAGCGCCTCGCCATAGGAGCCCACGCGGCCGTAGAACATGCGCGAAAGCTTCTTCATGCGCTTCGGCACGCCGCCGTCAGTGATGCCCAGCTCGCGGATGGAGTGGTCGATGTCCTTGAAGAACTCGTCCACCAGCTCCTGGGCGATGTCGGGTAGCGGGGCGGCCTCGCCGCGCACGCGGTGGAGGAACATGAAGACGTGCAGCGACAGCATCTCGAAGCGGCCGATCGGGGTGTCGGGGACGCCGAGATCGGCATAGAATGCCGGTTGCCGCGCCGCCGCCACGATTTCACCGTAGAGGGCGTCGATCACAGCAGTGTCTCGTCGCGCCGCAAGGCCGAACAGGCGATTAAACATGCCGGGCGATCTCCGATCTTGGTTTGTGCGACTGGGGTCAGGTTGCATCGTCGGCAAAGCTGGTTTACCGCTTTTCCCGTCTCGTGCAAACCGGCGCGAGACTGGCGAAGGCCGCATCGGGGATTGCCTACACGTGTTGTCTGAACTCGGAAATTTCAAGCAAATAGCGGCCCGCTTCACCATCATCGCAGGCGCCGGCGTCGCCGTCGCCGCGCTGGCTGGCTGCAATGCCGGCTCGACGCTGGGCCCCGGCGAGACGCTGGCGCAGGGATATGTGGTCGACCAGGGCTCGCTCGACCTGGTTCCGGTGGGTTCGAGCCGCGAGCAGGTGATGCTCACGCTGGGCTCGCCCTCCACCACCGCCTCCTTCGACAATGACGAGGTGTATTACTACATTTCGCAGACGCGCCGCCGCGCCGCCGCCTTCATGACGCCCAAGCTGGTCGACCAGAAGGTGCTCGCGGTCTATTTCGGCAAGGACGGCCGCGTCAGCAACATCGCCCATTACGGCATGCAGGACGGCAAGCTGTTCGACTTCATCTCGCGCACCACGCCGACGGCGGGCAAGGACCAGAACTTCCTGATCCAGCTCATCTCGGGCGTCGCCGGCGGCGGCACCGCGCCGCGCCTGCCCGGCAGCTAAGCGGACGAGCCATCCGGCTCAGGCCGGCGTCATCCAAAAGAAAAGCCCGCGGGATCGCTTCCGCGGGCTTTTTTCTTGGTGGACCATGTCCCCCGGAGCCTGGCGCTCCGGGGGCAACGGCAATCAGTGGGCCAGCACCGCCAGCAGCAGCAGCGCCATGATGTTGGTGATCTTGATCGCGGGGTTCACGGCCGGGCCGGCGGTGTCCTTGTAGGGATCGCCGACCGTATCGCCCGTGACCGAGGCCTTGTGCGCCTCCGAGCCCTTGAGGTGCCTGACGCCGTCCTTGTCGACGAAGCCGTCCTCAAAACTCTTCTTCGCATTGTCCCATGCGCCGCCGCCCGAGGTCATCGAGATGGCGACGAAGAGGCCGTTGACGATCACGCCGAGCAGCGAGGCGCCGAGTGCGGCGAAGGCCGAGGCCTTGGAGCCGGAGATCAGCAGCACGCCGAAATAGACCACCAGCGGCGCCAGCACCGGCAGCAGCGACGGTATGATCATTTCCCTGATCGCCGCCTTGGTGAGCAGGTCGACGGCGCGCGCATAGTTCGGCTTGGACGTGCCGGCCATGATGCCGCTGTCCTCGCGGAACTGCTTGCGCACCTCCTCCACGATCGCCCCCGCCGCACGGCCGACGGCGGTCATCGCGATGCCGCCGAAGAGGTAGGGAATCAGGCCGCCGAAGATCAGCCCCGCCACCACATAGGGATTGGAGAGATCGAAGGAGACCGTGCCGATGTCGGCGAAATACGGATATTGCGTCGCATTGGCGGTGAAATATTGCAGGTCGTAGCTGTAGGCAGCGAAGAGAACCAGCGCGCCGAGGCCGGCCGAACCGATGGCGTAGCCCTTGGTGACGGCCTTGGTGGTGTTGCCCACCGCGTCGAGCGCGTCGGTCGAATGGCGCACTTCCGGCGGCAGGCCCGACATTTCGGCGATGCCGCCGGCATTGTCGGTGACCGGGCCGAAGGCGTCGAGCGCCACGATCATGCCGGCGAGGCCGAGCATGGTCGTCACCGCGATCGCGGTGCCGAACAGGCCGGCGAGCTGGAAGGTGGCGATGATGCCGCCGACGATGACGATCGCCGGCAGCGCCGTCGATTCCAGCGAGACCGCGAGGCCCTGGATGACGTTGGTGCCGTGGCCTGTCACCGACGCCTGGGCGATCGAGTTGACCGGACGCTTGTTGGTGCCGGTGTAGTACTCCGTGATCACCACGATGAGCGCCGTCACCACGAGGCCGATCAGGCCGCAGATGAACAGGTTGGAGCCGGTCACGCCGTTGCCGATGTCGCCCCAGCCGATGGTCAGCGAGGTGGCGCCGGCGACGCCGAGCACGGTCAGCAGGCCGGTCACGATCAGGCCCTTGTAGAGCGCGCCCATGATCGAGCCGTTGGTGCCGAGCTTGACGAAGAAGGTGCCGATGATCGAGGTGATGATGCAGGCGCCGCAGATGGCGAGCGGGTAGATCATCACGGAGCCGAGCACGTCGGTGCCGGCGAAGAAGATCGCGCCGAGCACCATGGTGGCGACGACGGTCACCGCATAGGTCTCGAACAGGTCGGCCGCCATGCCGGCGCAGTCGCCGACATTGTCGCCGACATTGTCGGCGATGGTGGCCGGGTTGCGCGGATCATCCTCGGGAATGCCGGCTTCCACCTTGCCGACGAGATCGCCGCCGACATCGGCGCCCTTGGTGAAGATGCCGCCGCCGAGACGCGCGAAGATGGAGATCAGCGAAGCGCCGAAGCCCAGCGCCACGAGCGCGTCGATGACCGTGCGGTCGGCCGGCGCATATCCCATCGGGCCGATGAGCACCCAGTAGTAGATCGCCACGCCGAGCAGCGCGAGGCCGGCCACGAGCATCCCGGTGATGGCGCCGGACTTGAAGGCGATGTCGAGGCCGGCGGCGAGGCTGCGCGAGGCGGCCTGCGCGGTGCGCACATTGGCGCGCACGGACACATGCATGCCGATGAAGCCCGCCGCGCCCGACAGGACGGCGCCGACGAGGAAGCCGAGTGCGGCGGCGCCCGACAGCAGCCACCAGGCGAGGAGGAAAACCACGACGCCGACGATGGCGATGGTGGTGTACTGACGTGCGAGATAGGCCTGCGCACCCTCGCGGATGGCGCCGGCGATTTCCTGCATGCGTGCATTGCCCTGATCGGCCGCGAGGACCGACTGCGTTGCCCAGATGGCGTAGAGGACAGAAAGCAGGCCGCAGGCAATGACGACATAAAGCATGGTCATGCCAATTCTTCCCTTGAGTTTGACCCGGAAATACCCCTCCCCGGTCGTTTCGAGCGGATACGGACTCAGACAGCCGTCCTGCCGTATCGTTCACCCGGCATAACAGGGTGCGAATCTCGTAACGTCAAGCCGATGTTCGGCAACGGCGGGGATTTCGACAGCGTTTCACCGGCAGAAACAAGCTGCCGTCGCTCCGGGGCGATCAGGCGGCGCGCGCCTGACGCCGCATCATGCCGGCAAGCAGCCCCAGCGCCAGCAGGCAGACCAGGATCACCGGGAAAACGAGCCAGTTGAGCATGTCCCAGCCCCAGGCATTGTAGATCTGGCCGGAGGCCAGCGAGGCCACCGCCACGGTACCGAACAGCACGAGGTCGTGCACGCCCTGCACCTTGCCCTTTTCGGAGGGCCGGTAGCTGTCGGCGATCATGGCGGTGGCGCCGATGAAGCCGAAATTCCAGCCTAGCCCGAGCAGGATCAGCGCGGTCCAGAACTGCCACAGCGCGATGCCCGACAGGGCGACGACCGCGCAGCCGAGAAGCATGACCAGGCCCAGCGCGACGATGCGCTCGCGGCCGACCATGCCGATCAGGCGGCCGGTGAAGAAGCTCGGCGCGAACATCGCCATGACGTGCCAGGAAATGCCCAGCGTCGCCTGTTCGGAGGTGAAGCCGCAGCCCACCATGGCGAGCGGCGCGCCGGTCATGACGAGGCTCATCAGCGCGAAGGTGCTGACGCCGCACAGCAGGCCGACCGCGAAGGTCGGCTGGCGCAATATCTCGCCCAGCGGGCGCGCCGGCACCTGGGCGGCGATCTCTTCCTGCGACACCGGCCGATGCGGCGGCAGGAAGGACAGGATGATGGCGCTGACCAGCGCCGTGCCGATTGTGGCAGCGAAGGCGCCCGCGAACATGACCGGCGCCAGCAGGTCGCTGGTGAAGATGACGATCTGCGGCCCGAGGATGGCGGTGATCACGCCGCCCGCGAGGACGAAGGAGATGGCGCGCGCCTTGAAGGCCGGCGGCGCGGCATCGGCCGCCGCGAAGCGGAACTGCTGCACGAAGGAGGCGCCGAGGCCGAGCACGAACAGGCCGGCGATGAAGAGCCAGAAGCTCATCTCGAACAGCGCGATGGTGGCAATAAAGCCTCCGACCGCCGAAATGCCGCAGCCGGTGATGAAGCCGGCACGATGGCCGACGCGACGCAGAAGCATCGCCGCCGGCACGGCGCCCAGCGCGGTGCCGACCATGAAGGCAGTGACGGGGGCGGTGGCGAGCGACTTGTCGGCGTCGAGCAGATAGACGCCCGCGAGGCCGCCAAGCGAGATGGTGATCGGCGCGGCCGAGCCGACGATGGCCTGCGAGGAGGCGAAGATGAGCGCCGTGCGGCGCGCGGTCCGCTCATCGGGCGTCATTGCTCGGGCGCCTTCCCGCGTCCCTCGCCGCGCAGGCGGCGGGCCACCCGGTCGAGAACGGCATTGACCAGCTTGTGCTCGTCCTCGTCGCCGTAGAATGCCTTGGCGATGTCGACATATTCCGACACGATCACCGCAACCGGCACGTCGGCGCGCTGCTTCAGCTCGTAGACGCCGGCGCGCAGGATGGCGCGCAGCGTCGAGTCGAGCCGCGACAGCGGCCAGTCGTCGGTGAGCGCCTGGCGGATGATGGGGTCGACGAGCTTCTGCTCCGCGACGACGCCTGCGAGGATGGCGCGGAACCACTGCGCGTCCGCCTCGCGATAGACCTGCCCGTCGATCTCCTTGCCGAGCCGGAAGGCCTCGTATTCGGCCGCCGTCTCGAGCACGCCGCTGCCGGACACGTCCATCTGATAGAGCGCCTGCACGGCCGCGAGGCGCGCGGCACCGCGCTTGTTCGCCTGGCGCGGTTCACGTTGGCCGCGTTCGCCGGTGGATGTCATGTCAGGCTCCGAACCGGTCGCGGATGGCGACCATGGCGAGCGCGGCGCGCGCCGCGCCGCCGCCCTTGTCGCCTTCGGTGATGCGCGCGCGCGCCCAGGCCTGGCCCTCGTTCTCGACGGTGAGGATGCCGTTGCCGATGGCGAGCGATTCCTTGATGGCGAGCTCCATCAGGCCGCGCGAGGATTCGTTCGCAACGATCTCGAAATGATAGGTCTCGCCACGGATGACGCAGCCGAGCGCGACATAGCCGTCATAGGCCGTGCCGCCGTCCGCCTGCCCGTCGAGCGCCAGCGAGATCACCGCCGGAATTTCCAGCGCGCCGGGAACGGTGACGACGTCGTAGGTCGCGCCCGCGGCATCGAGCGCCGCCTTTGCGCCTGCGAGGAGCGCGTCGGCGAGGTCCTCGTAGAAACGGGCCTCGATGATGAGTATATGCGCCCTCTCCGGCATCGGAAGGGGTTTTGTCTGATGCGCGGTGGCCATGTCAGTCTCCGGGTGCGGCGGGTGCATTAGGCCGAATGCGCGCTTATCGCAAGCCGGGAAGTTCCCGATCGGCACCGAATGCCATGAGCCGCGCCGCATAGCGCGCCATGGTATCGACCTCGACGTTCAATTCGTCGCCGGGCTGGCGATCGCCCCATGTGGTGACGGCCAGCGAATGGGCGATCAGCAGCACGTCGAAACGCGTGCCGTCGACGCGGTTGACGGTGAGCGAGGTGCCGTCGAGCGCGACCGAGCCCTTGGGCGCGATGAAGCGCGCGAGATCCGGCGGAACGTCGAGCGTGAAGCGGACCGCCTCGCCTTCTTCCTCACGCGCCAGGATGCGCGCCTTGCCGTCGACGTGGCCCGAGACGATGTGGCCGCCGAGCTCGTCGCCGATCTTCAGCGCGCGTTCGAGATTGATGCGGGTGCCGGCCTGCCAGCTGCTTGCCGTCGTCAGGCGCAGCGCCTCCTCCCAGGCCTCGACCTCGAACCAGCGCTCGTTGCTGCCCTCGCCCGGCAGCGCGACGACGGTCAGGCAGACGCCCGAACATGCGATGGACGCGCCGATGTCGATCGTCGCCGGATCGTAGGCGGTTTCGATGCGCAGGCGCAGGCCTTCGTCGCGCGGCGTAATCGCCGCCACGCGGCCGATGTCGGTCACGATACCGGTGAACATTCGTCCCTCACATATTCGGCATAATCGTCGTCGCCGAAGCGCGCCGACCGCACCAGCCGGAAGCCATCCGGCATGGAATCGCGGGTGAACGGCGCGGCGATACCGCCTTCTCCGATTGCATGCGGCCCGGTGAACAGCGCGATGCGGTCGGCCAGCCCGTCGGCTAGGAAGTTGCGCATCGTCTCGGCTCCGCCCTCGACCATCAGCGTGGCGATGCCGCGTGCGCCCAGGTCCTCCAGCAGTTCCGGCAGCGCGATGCGGCCGTCATATTCCTCGATGCCGAGCAGCGCCGCGCCCGCTCCTTCCAGTGACCGGCGCCGCTCCGGCTCGATGTCGGCGCTGCAGGCGACGATGAGAGGCACGGCGGCGGCAGTCGCGACGAGGCGCGACGCCAGCGGCAGACGCGCGGCGCGGTCGAGCACGATGCGGGTAGGCGAGCGCGCTTCCATGCCCGGCAGGCGGCAGGTCAGTTCCGGGTCGTCGGCCAGCGCCGTGCCGATGCCGACGAGGATGGCATCCGCTTCGGCGCGCATGGCATGCACCTGCGCGCGCGCCACGGCGCCGGTGATCGCCACCTGCCCCTCGCCTGCCCGGCCGATCATGCCGTCGGCCGAAACCGCAAGCTTCAGAGTCACTTCCGGACGCTTGCTGACGGATCGAATCAGGTAGCCGGCGAGCTGGTCGGCGGCCTCGGCGGCCAGAACGCCCTCCGTCACCTCGATGCCGGCGGCGCGCAGCATGGCATAGCCGCGGCCGGCGACGCGCGAATCGGGATCGCTGGCCGCGCCGACCACGCGGGCGACGCCGGAGGAAATCAGCGCCTCGGCGCAGGGCGGCGTGCGGCCGTGATGCGCGCAGGGCTCGAGCGTCACATAGGCGGTGGCGCCGCGCGCGGCCTCGCCTGCCTCGGCCAGCGCCTGCGGCTCGGCATGGGGCCGCCCGCCCAGCGCCGTCACGCCCCGGCCGATGATGACCGGGCCGGCGCCGTCATCGCGCACGATCAGCGTGCCGACGGCAGGGTTCGTGCCTGTCAGGCCCAGGTGCTTGCGCGAGATGCGGAGCGCAGCCGCCATGAAGCGTCGATCCGTCGCGGCGCGCGGGGACAGATCGCCGGCGAACATCAGTCCGGGTCCTCGTCGCCCCGCAATTCGCCGAGCAGCTCGTGGAAGTCGCGCGCCTCGCGGAAATTGCGGTAGACGGAGGCGAAGCGCACATAGGCCACGTCGTCCAGCGCCTTCAGCGCCTCCATGACGAGGCGGCCGATCTCGCCGGAGGCCACTTCGGATTCGCCGCTGCTTTCGAGCTGGCGTACGATGCCCGTCACGGCCCGCTCGATGCGCTCCGGCTCGACATTGCGCTTGCGCAGCGCGATGTCGAAGGAGCGCATCAGCTTGTCTCGGTCGAAGGGCACCTTGCGGCCGGTCTTCTTCACCACCACGAGGTCGCGCAGCTGCACCCGCTCGAAGGTGGTGAAGCGCCCGCCGCAATCCGGGCAGACGCGCCGGCGACGGATCGCGGCGCCGTCCTCGGCCGGCCGCGAATCCTTCACCTGCGTATCTTCGGACTGGCAGTAGGGGCAGCGCATCGCCGATCAACCCATGTAGGGATACATCGGGAAACGGTCGGTCAGGGCGACGATCTTCTGCTTCACCGCCGCTTCCACCGTCGCGTTGCCCTCGTCCGAATTGGCCATCCGCAGCCCGTCCACCACCTCGGCGATGAGCTTGCCGATCTCGCGGAATTCGGCCTGCCCGAAGCCGCGCGTCGTGCCGGCCGGCGTGCCGAGCCGGATACCGGACGTCACGAAGGGCTTTTCGGGATCGAAGGGAATGCCGTTCTTGTTGCAGGTGATGTTGGCGCGGCCCAGCGCCGCCTCGGCGCGCTTGCCGGTGGCGTTCTTGGGCCGCAGGTCGACCAGCATCAGATGGTTGTCGGTGCCGCCGGAGACGATGTCGAGCCCGGTTTCCTGGAGGCTGGCGGCCAGCTCGCGGGCATTGGCCACGACATTCTGCGCATAGGTCCTGAACTCGGGCTGCAGCGCCTCGCCGAAGGCGACCGCCTTGGCGGCGATGACATGCATCAGCGGGCCGCCCTGCAGGCCGGGGAACACAGCCGAATTGATCTTCTTGGCGATGGCCTCGTCATTGCACAGGATCATGCCGCCGCGCGGGCCGCGCAGCGACTTGTGCGTCGTCGTGGTCACGACATGCGCATGCGGCAGCGGCGAGGGATGCACGCCGCCCGCCACGAGGCCGGCGATATGCGCCATGTCGACCATCAGGTAGGCGCCGACCGCATCGGCGATCTCGCGGAACCGCTTCCAGTCCCAGATGCGCGAATAGGCGGTGGCGCCGGCGATGATGAGCTTCGGCTTCTGCTCATGCGCGATCCGCGCGATCTCTTCCATGTCGAGCTGCTGGGTCTCGCGGTTGACGCCGTAGGAAACGACGTTGAACCACTTGCCCGACATGTTGACCGGCGAGCCATGCGTGAGATGGCCGCCGGAATTCAGGTCGAGGCCCATGAAGGTGTCGCCCGGCTGGAGCAGCGCAAGGAACACGGCCTGGTTCATCTGCGAGCCGGAATTCGGCTGCACATTGGCGAAGTTGCAGTTGAAGAGCTTCTTGGCGCGCTCGATCGCCAGTTCCTCGGCTATGTCGACGAACTGGCAGCCGCCATAGTAGCGCTTGCCCGGATAGCCCTCGGCATATTTGTTGGTCATGATCGAGCCCTGCGCCTCCAGCACGGCGCGCGAGACGATGTTCTCCGAGGCGATCAGCTCAACTTCATGACGCTGACGACCGAGCTCCTGACGGATCGCACCGAAAATCTCCGGGTCGCGCTGCTCGAGCGGCATCGAGAAGAAGGAATCGGTCGGCAGGGAACGGGCGGTCTCGGTGGACATGGTGTTGATGCTCCTAACGGCCGCAATCCAGGATCCGGCCGGACAGACAGAGCCGCGCGCTTAACACGTTTCACGCCCTGCTTCCACTTGTGCAGTGCAAGATTCCGCCCATGAAAAAGGCCGCCTCGCGGGCGGCCTTCATCATGCGATATCGCGGTCGCTCAGAGCGACGAGGTGATCTGCAGCTCGTCCACCCCGTCGCGGCCGTAGATGTCGTCGCGGAACTGCACCACGCCGTCACCGGTCGACCAGGCGGAGATGTAGGTGAAGTAGACGGGAACCGGGTTGGCAAGCGCCACCGGCGTGCTCTCGCCGCTCTTGATCGTCTGCTCGAAGCGCTGGCGGGTCCAGCCGTCGGTGTCGCGCAGCAGCCAGGTGACCAGGTCGCGCACGTTCTGGACTCGCACGCAGCCCGACGAATCGAAGCGCATCAGGTTGTTGAACAGGCTCTGCTGCGGCGTATCGTGCATGTACACGGCATGCGGATTGGGGAAGTTGATCTTCACCGACGCCATCGCGTTGATCTTGCCCGGGTCCTGGCGGAAGCGCAGCTTGGCGGCTTCCTCGGTCGACCAGTCGATGGTCAGCGGATCGACCTCGCCATTGGGCCCGAAGATGCGGATGTTGTTTTCCGTCAGATAGTTGGGGTTCTTGCGCATCAGCGGAATGATGTCCTTGCGGACGATCGATTCCGGCGCGTTCCAGTAGGGATTGATGATGACTTCGTTGATCTTCGAGTTGAGGATCGGCGTCTGGCGGTCGATCTTGCCGACGATCGCGGTGTGGCGCAGCACGACCTGGCCGTTCTCCACCGCCTCGATGGCAGCGGCCGGTATGTTGACCATCACGTAGCGGTCGCCGAGGAAGCCCGACATGGTGCGCAGGCGCACCAGATTGGTCTCGAGCTGGCCGAGCCGCACCGGCGCCGACACGTTCATCGCGGCAAAGGTATAGCGGCCGGTCACACCGTCGGCCGGCAGGCCGTGGCGCGTCTGGAAGCGCTTCAGCGCCGCGTCGACATAGGTGTCGAAGGACTGCGAGAGGCCGGCCTGCGGCGACAGGTCGCCGGAGACCATGAGGCGGCGGCGCATGGGCTCGACGTCAGGGTCGATCACGCCGAGCTTCAGCTTCTTGGTCGCCGGCACCGCCGGCCAGCCGCCCTGCGCGACGATGTCGCGGTACTGGCCGATGGCCTGCTCGATGAAGGAGACGGTCTCGGGGCTGAAGATCGGCAGGTGCGAGGCGACGCGGCCGCCCTGCGACACGGTGGCGTCGAACTGGTCGTTCCAGCTGCCGCGGCGCGGGGCGCGCAGGATGTCGTCGATCACCGTCTGCGCGAAGGCGGGGCCCGCCACCGCGGTGGCCGCGAGCGCACCGGCGCTCCTCAAAAAGCTGCGACGCTTGATCGACATGTCATATCTCCGGTTCGGCGCGGACAAGCCGCTCTCGAAAGGCTTAAGCGGACAGGCTTAACAATCTGCAAACCATACCGCTCGGCGGCGCCATCGGGCGTGCTGCCGCAGGCGCGGATCGCGGCGCATTCTGTTGCACCCCCGTCCAAGCCACCGGAATATGGCGGCATAGTGACAAACGCCAGACACAAACGCGTCAGATGGCTCGCCGCCCGCGCCGCGAATCCGGGCGCCGGCGCGTTTCCGCGCCGGATGCCACCGGAATGCCCCCTGCCCCGGCGCGGCATGCCCCATGCCGCGGCCGCAACGGATCACATGCGATAGGCGATGGTGTCGTTCCAGAAGCGGTCGAGACGCTGCAGCGCGCGGTTCATCTGCTGGAACTCGTCGCGATTGATGCCGCCGACCTGCTCGATCGAGCCGATATGGCGCTCGTAGAGCCCGGCCACGACCTCCGCGACCTCCTGCCCCTTCGGCGTCAGGCTGATGCGGACCGAACGGCGGTCGATGCGCGAGCGCTGGTGGTTGATGAAGCCGAGATCGACCAGCTTCTTCAGGTTGTAGGACACGTTCGAGCCCAGATAGTAGCCGCGCGAGCGCAGCTCGCCCGCGGTCAGCTCCGCATTGCCGATGTTGAACAGCAGCAGCGCCTGGATGGCGTTGATGTCGCTGCGGGCGTTGCGGTCGAACTCGTCCTTCACCACGTCGAGCAGGCGGCGATGCAGGCGCTCGACCAGCTGCAGCGATTCCAAGTAAAGCGAGCGGATCGTGTCGCGCTTCTCGTCGTTCTGAGTAACCGCGGACCCCGTGGCGGCGTGTTTCGCCGGCTGACGCGAGTTGATCATTGTCTTTGCCTCTCGTTTGACGCCTGGTGACTTTTTGTTTTCTCACCTTGGCCCAGACCCTAGCGCGGACAGATAAAATTCGACTTAAACCTCAGCCTTAACAGGAAGTTAGACAAGCGCCACCGGCAAAGAAGGTCAATCCGGGGTTAACCGGGACGCTCAAATCCGCTCCTCCGCCTTGCGGCGCTGAAGGTGGAGGAGCACCCGCAAGGCCAGGTAGAACAAGGCGACCAGCGCATGCGAGAGCACCACCTGCGGGCGGCTCCCGAAGAGGTCGGGAAAGCCCGCATACATGACCGTCTCCACCGCCGCGCAGATGAACCAGATCACCGGCCCCCACGAGGTGAGGCCCCACAGGCCGATCGCGGCGATGGGGAAGAAGACCGCCAGGGTCACGGACGCCACCTGCCAATGGACCGGCATCAGGTCGAAGCGCCACAGCGGGTCGTCGTAATAGCCGACCAGCCGCACCCAGTAGAGAAAGCCGAAGAGCAGGCAGTAAGCGGCGATCATGCGCAGGAAGACGCGCATGATGAGCTCCGTGGTGCTTTCCCTCGGTACGGACGACTGGCCGGTGATCTCCGTCACAACGCGATGTCTCCCTGGGCGAGCGGCGCGAAATAGGCGTCCACGTCGGCGGACGACACATCCGCCAGCGCCGCCGGCCGCCATTGCGGGTCGCCGCTCTTGTCGATGACGGCGGCGCGGATGCCTTCATGGAAATCATGCCCCGCCAGCATGCGGTTGACGATGCGGAATTCCATCCGCATGCAATCCGCCATGTCGAGCTCGCCGCCGGCGGCGAGCTGCGCAAGCGTCACCTTCAGGCTGGTGGGCGACTTTTCCGCGAGCATGCCGCTCGCCCGGGCGATGAAGGAATCGCTGCCGGCTTCCGTACCGAGCGACGCCACGATGTCCTCCATACTCTCCAGTGCGAAGTGCTTGTCGATGGCATGGAGGGCACCCTCGTCGGTCTCGCAGGCCGGCGTGACGGCGAAGGATTTCAGCACGCGGCCGGGATCGCTGTCGGCGCACAGGGCCGCCACGAGCTCGTCCATGCGCGCCGAAGGCACGGCATGGGTGGCAAGGCCCGCCCGCAGCTGGTCGCCCCAGCCGATGCGCGCGCCGGTCAGGCCGAGGAAGATGCCGAAGGCGCCCTTCAGGCGGGGCAGGAGGAAGCTGCCGCCGACGTCGGGGAAGAAGCCGATGCCGGTCTCGGGCATCGCGAAGACGGCCTTCTCCGTCACCACCCTGTGCGAGCCGTGATATGAGATGCCCACGCCGCCGCCCATCGCCAGCCCGTCGACCAGCGCGACATAGGGTTTCGGGAAGGCGGCTATGCGATGGTTGAGGCGATACTCCTCGACAAAGAATTCGACCGGCGGATCGCCGGCCTCTGCGCGACGGTAGATTTCGACGATGTCGCCGCCGGCCGAGAAGACGCGGCCCTCGGCGCGGACCAGCACGAGCGCGATGCCGTCATCGTCCTGCCAGGCATCGAGGGCGCGCGACAGCGCCCGGATCATCCCATCGGTCACGGCATTGAGCGCGCCCGGCCGCGCCAGCGTGACGATGCCCGCCCTGCCCTGCCGTTCGAAGCGTATCTCGCCGCCGCCGCCGAACTCGTCCGTCACGTCGTTGCGTCTCCGGGAAATTCCTGCCGATTTGGATACGGGTGCGGCCGAGGTGCGTCAATGCGAGCGGCGGGCGCGTCCCCTGCAAGCTTGGTGGCGCGCGCGGGGGCGTGATATGCAGCCTGTGAAGGAGACGCACATGAACCGGATGACGAGGACCGCCCCCCGCCGCAGCGTGGACGAGATCACGGCGTCGCGCCGGCTGCGGCGGATGCGCAAGGCCGACTGGTCGCGTCGTCTCGTGCAGGAGAACCGGCTGACCGTGGACGATCTCATCTGGCCGATCTTCCTCATCGAGGGCGAGAACCGGCGCGAGGAGATCGCCGCGATGCCGGGCGTCTGGCGCCAGTCGGTCGATCTCGCGGTCAAGGAAGCGGAGCGCGCGGCGAAGCTCGGCATCCCGGCGATCGCCACCTTCCCGAATGTCGACATGGCGCTGCGCGACCAGACGGGTTCGGAGATCCTCAACGTCGACAACCTGATCAACCGCGCCACCCGCGCGCTCAAGGATGCTGTGCCGGAGATCGGCATCATCACCGACGCCGCCCTCGACCCCTTCACCAGCCACGGCCATGACGGCATTTTGCGCGACGGCATCATCGTCAACGACGAGACGGTCGGTCAGGTGGCGCATGCCGCGCTGCTGCAGGCGGCGGCGGGCGCCGACATCATCGCACCGTCGGACATGATGGACGGGCGCATCGGCGCGATCCGCGACGTGCTCGACGCCAACGGCTTCCAGGACGTGGCGATCATGTCCTATGCGACGAAATTCGCCTCCGCCTTCTACGGCCCCTATCGCGAGGCGATCGGCACGCAGGGCCTGCTCAAGGGCGACAAGAAGACCTATTACATCGACCCCGCCAACACCGACGAGGCATTGCGCGAGACCGAGCAGGACCTGCTCGAGGGCGCCGACATGGTGATGGTGAAGCCCGGCCTGCCCTATCTCGACATCGTGCGGCGGCTGAAGGACGAATTCGCCATGCCGACCTTCGCCTATCAGGTATCGGGCGAGTATGCGATGATCGAGGCCGCCGCCCGCAACGGCTGGATCGACGGCGAGCGCGCCATGATCGAGAGCCTGCTCGCCTTCAAGCGCGCGGGCTGCGACGGCATCCTCACCTATTTCGCGCCGCGCGTGGCGGAACTGCTGAAAGCCTGAACATCCCATGGACACGAGCCGCTTCGTCATCCTCATGGCCGGGCTGATCGGCGCGGCCGGCGTCGCGCTGGCTGCGATCGCCTCGCATGCCGGCGGCGCCAATGTCGCGACGGCGGCCAATTTCATGCTCTTTCATGCACCGGTCCTGCTCGCCATCGGCCTCCACGGCCACAGCCGGGTGCTGAAGCTCGGCGCGGCCGCGCTGCTGATCGGCCTGACGCTGTTCTGCGCCGACCTCCTGGTGCGCCACTATGTCGGCTGGCGGATGTTTCCGATGGCCGCGCCCGCCGGCGGCCTGCTCCTGATCGGTGGCTGGCTGGTCGTGGCGGCCAGCGCGCTGACCATGCCGCGCCGCTGAGCCGCCGCAGCTCACGCGATATTGAACTTGCGGCGCGAATTCCCATTTGAATGGGGAATAGAGGCTCCAGGATCAGGACCGAAGCGAACAATGAACACGCGCACCCTCGACGGCGAAATCATCAACAGCAGGCTGGACGACGTCCGCGCCTATGATGGCGTGCGCACGCGGCGCGTGCTGGCCTTCTGCATCGACTACCTGATCATCGGCCTGCTGCTGATCCCTGTCGGCATCGCCGTGTTCCTGCTCGGGCTGGTCACGCTCGGCCTCGGCTGGTCGCTCTTCGCCTTCATCGCCCCGGTGGTCGCGCTCGTCTACATCTGGGCGACGCTCGGCGGCCCGACGCAGTCCACCATCGGCATGCGGATGATGGGCATCCGGCTCGACCGGCTGGACGGCCGCCCCGTCGACGGGCTGCTCGCGGTGGTGCATTCCGTGCTCTTCTGGGCCGGCAATGCGCTTCTCACCCCGCTGATCCTGCTCGCGACGCTTTTCCTCGACCGCAAGCGGACCGTGCACGACCTTCTTCTCGGCACCGTCGTGACCCGCAGCGACGTGCGCTGAACGCGCGCGTCGCGACCTGTCGCGGAGCATTGCGCAAATCTCCTGTTGACCTTTGCGCAGGCGCGATCATGCTATCGGGCAACCCGTCCGTGCTTCGAACCCCTGCGCGATGACCCAGCATATAACGCAATCGCCGCAATTCTTCCTGACCGCCCCCTCGCCCTGCCCCTATATCGACGGTCAGTTCGAGCGGAAGGTGTTCACCCACCTGGTCGGCGCCAAGGCGCCGGAGCTCAACGATCTGCTCACCCAAGGCGGCTTCCGGCGCTCGCAGAACATCGCCTACCGGCCGGCCTGCGAAACCTGCCGGGGCTGCATTTCGGTGCGCATCCTCGCCGACGAATTCCAGCTGACGCGCAACATGCGCCGCATCGAGCAGCGCAACGACGACCTCATCGGCACGATGCAGGAAGCGCGCCCGTCGACCGAGCAATATTCGCTTTTCCGCCACTATCTCGATGCCCGCCACCGCAAGGGCGGCATGTCGGACATGACGGTTCTCGACTATGCGATGATGGTCGAGGACACACATGTCGACACGGCGGTGATCGAATACCGGCGGCGCGGTCCCGACAGCTTCATCACCGGCAAGGGCGAAGGCGAGCTGATCGCGGTGGCGCTGACCGACCGCATGGCCGACGGCCTGTCGATGGTCTATTCCTACTTCAACCCCGACATGCCGGAGCGCTCGCTCGGCACGTTCATGATCCTCGACCACATCAGGCGCGCCCGCGCCCAGGGCCTGCCGCACATCTATCTCGGCTATTGGGTCAACGGCTCGAAGAAGATGGCCTACAAGATCCGCTTCCAGCCGCAGGAGCATCTCGGGCCCCGCGGCTGGGAACGCTTTACGCCTGCCGAAGGCTGACCCCCGGGAGGGCTCAGCGCGCGAGGCGGACGACCCGCAGCGACTTGCCGATGTCGGAGAAGGAGGCGAGCAGCTTCTCGCTGTCCGACGCGTCGTAATAATGCAGGCTGTCGGTGGCGCAGCTCTCCAGCATGCCGCGCGCCGTCTCGCTTTCCACCATGAAGGCGACGCTGAATATCTCGATGTTGTTCTTCTTCATCTCCGTGCAGATGGCGAGCGTGTCGGCGTTCGCCGCCTCGTACTGCTTCTGCTTGTTGGCCGCATTGCCGTTGAAGGCAAGATGCTCGCCGGTGGAGGAGTTGAAACGCAGCGTGTTCTCGCCGTCGGTCATCAGCACCGCCACCTTGCGCGGCTTCTGGTTGGCGCCGTCATAGGCACTGCCCGCAGTGAAGGGCGCGCTGGGCGACAGCAGGTTCAATCCCCAGATCAGTCCGGCGGGAATATAAGTGTTCGGCCGGTAGCCCGTGCCGATCTGGATGATCATCTTGTCGATCGCCGTCGTCAGGGTCGACTTGCTGGAGGTCAGGTCGACGATCGGGTTCAAGCACTTCTGGCTCGTCGTCAGGAAGCCGGGATAGCGGACGGACGCGCTGCCGTCGTTGAGGCGGGTGTCGCCGGTCTTGCGCGAGCCGACGCAGCCGTACCATTGCTGCGCCGCCTTGCCGCCGCTGCAGACGCTCTTGGTGACTTTGCGTGCAGGCTCGAACTCATATTTCCCGCAACTGTTGCAGGCATAGCTTTCCTCAATGCCGTCGACCGTGCGCGTGCAGGTCTTGTAGACCGTCTGAAGGCACTTGCCCTTGTCGTCCACTTCCTTGTTTTCGCAAGTCGCCGGAACGGCGGCGATGTCGGCCCCCACGTCCAGCCACGCGGCACCGCGATGCTGCGTGCCGACATTGACATAGTCGGCATAGGGCACAAGTCCGATGCGGACGACGCCGTCCTCGGTGGTCAGCAGTTCCTGCACCAGCGTCTTGGCCGCGGTCTTCAGAGCGTTGATGCGCGTGACACCCTTGTCGTCCGCGTCCGACATCGACCATGTATTGTCGAGCACCAGCGCCACTTCCACGCTGCCGGTGACGGCGCGTTCGGCCTTGGCCGAGGCGGTGACGCCCAGCGTTTCCCAGCCGGCCAGGCCCATGAACGTCGCCGGTATCGAGCCGCTCAGGCTGAGATCGACATAGTCCTTCGTGGATTCCAGCGCGGCGATGTCGACCGTATCGAGACGCGTGCGCGCCGTATTGGCGGCGATCACGTCACCGGCCAGCGCGCGCATCTGGGTTTCCGACCCGTTCTTCGCCGCGGCGAGCGCCAGCGCGGCCGCGTCGGCAACCTCCTGGAGGTTCTTGTGGGCGGCGCTGTGCCGCGCATAGTCGACGCCGAACCCCACGGCCAGCAGAAGCGGGATCATGGCCATGACACTGAAGATCGCGAAATTTCCGCGACGATCCTCGACGAATTGCCTCAGCATTGCAGTTGCCCCCATAAACCGGGCAACAGTCCTAGCAGCCAATCGTGAAAGAGCCGTTCAAGGCGGCGCGTAAAAGAACCGGAGGTCTTTCAACCTCCGGTTAAACATGCGCTTCGGGACGAAGCAGCCGCTATTTCGCGGCCTTCAATTCCGCGTCGACCTTCGCCGTTTCCTCGCGCAGCATGGCGAGCGCGGCCTTGCCGTCGACGCCGAGCTTGTCGGCAGTGGCCAGCCAGTCCTGCTCGAACGGGACGAGCACCTTGCGCAGGCCTTCCACGAAGGACGGCTCGACCTCGACGAGGGTCACGCCGTCGGCGACCATCTGCTCGCGCGCGGCGGTGTCGGCATTGTCGAAGGTGCGGGCGCCGAGGCGCGAAAGCGCTTCGCCGGACACGCTCATCAGCGCCTTCTGGTCCTCGGGCGAGAGCTTGGCGAAGGCGTCCTTGTTCATCGCCGCGAACCAGATGCCGAAGTGAAGCCCGCCCGGCGCGCTGGCGGCATATTTCACCACGCCCTTCAGGTTGAAGCTCGGATAGGCCTCGTAGGGCAGCAGCGTGCCGTCAACGACGCCGTTCGACATCATCTCGTAGACCTCGTTGGCGGGCGCCGAGACATTGGTGCCGCCAAGCCCGGCATTGACGAGCTCGGCAGCGGCGCCGCCGACGCGCATCTTCTTGCCCTTGTAGGCCTCCAGCGTGGTGACGGGACCGACCCGCTCGGTCGTCATGATGCGGGTGGAGCCGTGCGCATAGAGCGCCAGCAGCACGACGTCCTTGTATTCGTTGGCCTTCTCGAAGTGCGCCTTGTAGGTGCGCCACAGCGCGGCCGACACGGCCTCCGCCTTCTCAGCACCCGGCATCTCGGCCATCTTGTAGAGCTGGAAGCGGCCCGGCGTGTAGCCCAGCACGCCGAAGACCACGTCGACCACGCCGTCGGCGGCAAGGTCGTACTGGCGCGGCGGCGCGCCGAGCGAGGCGTCCGTCACCTGGACCTTCACATTGCCCTTGGTGGCTTCCTCGACCTGCTTCGCCCACGGGATCATCGTGTTGACGAGCTGGCTGTGGTGCGGGGGCAGCCAGCTGTTCATGCGCAGCACCGTCTCGGCGCGCGCGGCAACGGTTCCCACGGCAAACGCGACAAAGGCCGCGCCCGCGATGAGCGTTTTCGTCAGTCTCATAGGTCATTCCTCCCTTTGCGCCGCGACGCCGCAGCGCACGCACTCTGCTCGCGGCGAATGCAACTGTCAAACATGTTAAGTATCCGGACGCGCTGGATACTTAACGTGCGGCGGGGTCTGCCTAGAGGGTGATTGCGGAGAGGCTTTCGGGGTCGAGCTTGAGGTCGATCAGCAGCGGTCCCTTGCGGTCCTTCACCGCCGCCACGGCCGCATCGAGATCGCCCTCGCCGCGCACCGTGACGCCCTGTCCGCCGAGCGCCACTGCGACCGGCGCGAGGTCGGGCCAGTTGAGCAGCGACAGCGCCGGGTCCATCTCCTTGCGGCGGAACTGGATATATTCGGCCCCGTAGCCGTTGTCGTTGCAGACGATGACGACGAGGTCGAGCTTCTCGCGCACCGCGGTGACGAACTCGACAAGGCCGCCGATCATGAAGCCGCCGTCGCCGGCGACCAGCACCGTCGGCCGGCCCTTGGCCACCACCGCCGCGCCGATCGCCTGCCCCATGCCGAGCCCGATGCAGGCAGAGTTGACCGTGTGCACATAAGAGCGCGGCGCCGGCGCATGCATGGTCTTCCAGCCTTCCACCATGAAGCGGCCGCCATCCTGCACCACGACGCGGTCCTCGGGGATGGCCTCGGCGATGCGCATCAGCGCGGTGCGGATGTCGACCGTGCCGGGCGCGTTCTCCTTCGACAGGTAGGGCCGGATGCGGTCGGCGGCGATCTTCGCCGCGAGCTCGTCGGTGCGGAAGCCCGAGGACGGGATCTCGGCCATGTCGAGCAGTTCGACGAACTTGTCCGCCGTCAGCGCCGGATCGCCGACCACGCCGGCATCCACCGGGCGCGACCGGCCCACCTCGTCGCGCTCCAGATTGACCTGCACGACGCGCTTGCCGTCGAGATAGGCGCCATGGCCGGCGGTGTATTTGTTGAGGCCGGTGCCGAAGGCGATGATGCAGTCGGCCGCGCCCAGCGTCTCGGCGGCGACGTCGGTCGCCAGCGTGCCGAAGACGCCCAGATTGAACGCTTCGCCACGGAACAGGCCGCGCCCCTTGAGCGTGGTGGCGAGCGGCGCGCCGATGCGCTCGGCAAGCCGGATGAGCGCCGCTTTCGACCGTTCATCCGCCGCGCCGCGCCCGGCCAGCACGATGGGGGCGCGGGCCGAGGCGATGATGCCCACCGCATTGTCGAGGTCGTCGCTCTCCGGCACCACGCCGCGGTTCTCCGCCAGCGACACCGGCACGAAGCGGTAGTCCACCTCCTGCCACTGGAAGTCGGCCGGCATGTTGAAGACGATCGGCCGGCGCTCCACCTGGGCGCGGCGGAAGGCATTGGCGAGGTCGTCGGCCAGCGTTTCCGGCGCGCGCAGCTGCTCGAAGCCGGCGCCGGTGGCCAGCACATGCTCGCGCTGCGGCACGTTCTGGAAATTGTCCCTGTCGATCGCGGCGGTGTCGCCGGCCAGAAGCACGATCGGCGTGGTGCCCTTGACGCCTTCGGTCAGCGCCGAGATCGTGTTGGTGAGGCCGGGCCCGTGGGTGACCGTCGCCACGCCCACCTTGCCCGTCACCTGCGCATAGCCCAGCGCCATCAGCACCGCGCTGTTCTCATGCGTGGCCGAGACATAGTGGCCGCCGCAATCGCGCACGAACGAATCCGCCATGTAGAGGTTGGCGTCGCCGATCAGGCCGAACATCGTGTCCACGCCGAGCTCGGAAAGGTTCTTCGCCAGCGCGGCATAGACTGTCATTTTACCGCTCGCGGTGTTCTGCATGATGCTCGGTCTCCCTCGATATTCCCCGCCTTATAAGTGGCACGGCAGGCCATGCGAAGCCCCCTCGCCCCGCCGGAGGCTGACGCAGGCCGAAATGCGGCTGCAGCCAAACGGCGATGTCGCGCAGGGTCAAGACGGGCCGGCGGCCGATCTTGCGCCGGGGACCAGACTCCCTTGCGCCGCAGCCCGCGACGGTTCCGGAGCGATATCGCGTCAGCCGAATTTCCCGGTACGCGGAAAGCCCTTGGGGACCATGCGACCGGCGCTGGCGCGGGCGCCCATCCATTCGGCAAGATCGTCGGCGGTCCGCGTGTGGGTGCGGTCTGCTGAGTCGGTCCAGGTCAGGCCTTCTGCCAGCGCGAAGGGGCGTGCATCTGAAACGCCGCCGTCCTTGTATTTCTGCAGCCGCACGCCCTTGCCGCGCGTCATCTCCGGGATGTCGGCGAGCGGGAACACGACCATCTTGCGGTTCTCGCCGACGATGGCGAGATGGTCGCCGGCCAGCGGCAGCGCAAGCTGCGCCTCGTCGGGCGTCTTCACGTTCTTCACCTGCTTGCCCTTGCGCGTGTTGGCGACGACCTCGGCCTCGGGCACGGCGAAGCCGTTACCTTCATGGCTGACCAGAAGCAGCCTGCGCGCCGGATCGTGGACGAAGGCGGTGACGATCGCCTGGTCGTTCTCCATGTCCACCATGATGCGGATCGGCTCGCCGTGGCCGCGGCCGCCGGGCAGCTTGTCGGCGGCGAGCGTGTAGAACTTGCCGCCGGTGGTGAAGACCAGCACCTTGTCGGTCGTCTGGGCGTGGAAGGCGAGCTTGAGCCCGTCGCCCTCCTTGAAGGCGAGGGTCGAGAAGTCGGCCATGTGGCCCTTCATGGCGCGCAGCCAGCCCTTTTCGGAGACGACGACCGTGATCGGCTCCTTCTCGATCATCGCCTGGTGGATGTCGGTGAGATCGTGGGTCGGCGCCGCGGCGAAGGCGGTGCGGCGGCGGCCGAGCTCGGTGTCCGGCCCGAAGGTCTTGCGCACCTCCTCCACCTGCCAGCGCACGGTCTGCCACTGCTTCTGCGGCGAGGCGAGCAGCGCCTCGATCTGGCCCTTCTCCTTCGTGAGCGCATCATGCTCGGTGCGGATCTCGATCTCCTCCAGCTTGCGCAGGGCGCGCAGGCGCATGTTGAGGATCGACTCGGCCTGCAGGTCGGTGAGCGACCAGCGCGCCATCATCACGGGCTTGGGCTCGTCCTCCTCGCGGATGATGCGGATCACCTCGTCGATGTTGAGATAGGCGATCAGCAGGCCGCCCAGCACCTCCAGGCGGCGCTCGATGGCCGCCAGCCTGTGCTTCGAGCGGCGCACCAGCACCTCGCGGCGGTGCTCCAGCCATTCCGCCAGTACCCCCTTGAGCGACAGCACGCCCGGCACCTTGCCGCGCGACAGCACGTTCATGTTGAGCGGGAAGCGCACTTCGAGCTCGGTCAGCTTGAACAGCGACTCCATCAGGATGGCGGGATCGACGCTGCGGCTCTTGGGCACCAGAACGAGGCGGATGTCCTCCGCGCTCTCGTCGCGCACGTCCTCCAGCAGCGGCAGCCGGCGGGCCAGCAGCAGTTCGGCGACCTTCTCGATCAGCCGCGATTTCTGCACGCCGTAGGGGATTTCGGTGACCACCACGACATAGGTGCCGCGGCCCTGGTCCTCGGTTTCCCACTTTGCACGCACGCGAAAACCGCCGCGGCCCGTCTCATAGGCGTCGAGGATCGAGGCGCGGTCGTCGACGATGATGCCGCCGGTGGGGAAATCCGGCCCCTCCACGAACTGCATGAGGGCCGACACCGGCGCATCCGGATTGTCGATCAGGTGGATGGCGGCGTCGCACAGCTCGGCGACGTTGTGCGGCGGGATCGAGGTCGCCATGCCGACGGCGATGCCGGACGAGCCGTTGGCGAGAAGATTGGGAAAGGCGCCGGGCACGACGACCGGCTCCTCGTCCTCCTCATTGTAGGTGGGGCGGAAGTCGACCGCATCCTCGGTGATGCCTTCGAGCAGCATCGCGCCCGCCTCGGTCATGCGCGCCTCGGTGTAGCGCATGGCGGCAGCGTTATCGCCGTCGATATTGCCGAAATTGCCCTGCCCGTCGACCAGCGGGTAGCGCATGGCGAAGGGCTGCGCGAGGCGCACCAGCGCGTCGTAGATCGACTGGTCGCCATGCGGATGGAACTTGCCCATCACGTCGCCGACGATGGCCGCGCATTTGGAGAAGCGCTGGCCGGGATCGAGGCGGGCGAGCCGCATCGCATGCACGATGCGGCGATGCACCGGCTTCAGCCCATCGCGCACGTCCGGCAGGGCGCGGTGCATGATGGTCGACAGCGCATAGGCCAGATAGCGCTCTTCCAGCGCCTTCTTCAGGTCGACCGGCTCGATATTGTCGTCTTTGCCACCGTCGGGGGGCGGAACCACGCTTTTTCCCATGATTCGGGGTTAGCCGAGCAGGCGATTCGCGGCAAGACCGGCGGGCTTTTCGCGTCGGCCATCGCGATTTGTTGCACACTTGTGCGGCATGCGGCGGATCGTTTCGTTTGCGTTTTGCGCCGTTTTGACGTCATCTGCCGCGGTGCCCCGATGCGGCCTGGACCATCCCCCAGGCGATGCGGGCTATTCAGCAAATGTCCGGGGTATTGATCATGAGACTTACACGCTTTGCCGTGCCGGCAGCGGTTTCGGGACTTCTCACGCTGGCGCTCAGCGTGCCGCTCCACGCCCAGGCGAATCAGGCCTTGCTCGATCGCTTCAAGGCGGCGATGGCCGAGGAAGGCACCGTGATCGCCTGGAAGAGCGTTTCCAACTACGACAATGCCGATGGCAAGCCTGTGACCGCGCTCGACGGCGTCACAATCGACACGGGCGACAAGCCGGTCGAGCTGGCCAAGGTCGAGCTGATCGCCCCCGAGCAGACAGACGACGGCTACACGATCGAGAAAGTTCTCATGCCGAGCTGGCAATATGCCGACGACGCGATGACCGCTTCCGTCACCGACGTGTCGTTCGACGGCGTCGTGCTGACGAAGGAAGGCGTCGAGAACGCCTACGGCACCTCCATGCTCTACGACAATGCGCGGCTGGGCGAAGTCCGCATATCGATGGGCAATGCCGAGGTCTTCACGCTGACCGACGTCAACCTGGCGATCGACGTGCCCGAGGACGGCGGCGAGATGACGTTCGAGGGCGCCGCGGAAGGCTTCACGCTCGCTCTGTCGAAGATCGACAACCCGTCGGTGAAGGCCGCCGCCAGCGCGATGGGCTACGACACCGTGGAAGGCTATCTCGAATTCGACGGAAGCTGGGAGCCGGCCAGCGGCAAGCTGGCGCTGACCCAGTTCGACATCAATGGCGTCGATGCCGGCACCATCGGCCTGAAGCTCGACCTGGGCGGCTATACGCCGGCCTTCATGAAGTCGCTGCGCCAGATGCAGGAGCAGCTCGCCAACGCGCCTGAGGACGCCGACAATTCGGCGGCCGGCCTGGCGATGCTCGGCCTCATGCAGCAGCTCACCTTCATCGGCGCCGAGATCAGCTTCGACGACGATTCGCTGACCGGCAAGGTGCTGGACTATTTCGCCAAGCAGCAGGGCCAGACGCCGCAGGTCGTCGCCAACCAGGCGAAGGCGGTCATGCCGTTCATGATGATGCAGCTGAACAACCCCGAATTCACCCAGATGGTGACGACGGCGGTCTCCGCCTTCCTCGACGATCCGCAGAACCTGAAGATCACCGCCCAGCCCACGGCGCCGGTGCCCTTCGCGCTCATCATGGCCGGCGCCATGAGCGCGCCGCAGGGCCTGCCGCAGCAGCTCGGCGTCAAGGTCACCGCGAACGAGTAGCCGCGATACTTCCGGCGGTGCCCGGGCGGCACCGCCGGCTCATCACTCCGCCGCCTGCGGCAATTCGTAGATGGCGATGCGGCGGCGGTGGAAGCGCAGGCCGATCTGGCCGTGAACAAGCCGCAGCGCCTGCTCGCCGAAGACCTCGCGGCGCCAGCCGGTCAGCGCATCGACCTTGGCGTCCTCGCCTTCGGCCGCGATGCGCTCGATGTCCTCGCTCGACGCCAGCACCTTCGGCGCCACGCCCTCGGCTTCCGCCACCAGACGCAGCAGCACCTTGAGCAGTTCCGCCGCGGCGTTGGTGCCTTCCGCCGGCTGGACGAATTTCGGCAGCTTGGGCAGGTCTTCCTTGGGGATGTCGAAGGCGCGGTTGACCGCTTCCAGCAGGCCGGCAGCGGCAGAGGAGCGCTCCCAGCCCTTCGGCACGGCGCGCAGGCGCGACAGCGCGCTGACGTCGCGCGGCGCCTGCTGGGCAACCTCGTAGAGGGCGTCGTCCTTGAGCACGCGCCCGCGCGGCACGTTGCGGCTGCGCGCCTCGCGGTCGCGCCAGGCCGCTGTCTCCTTCATGATCGCCAGCTCGATCGGCTTGCGCACGCGCATCTTGAGCCGCTTCCACGCATCCTCTGGCTGCGTGTCGTAGGTCTCGCGCGCGGTGAGCGATTCCATCTCCTCATTGACCCAGTGCGCCCTGCCCTCGCGTTCCAGCTCGTCGCGCAGGTGCTCGTAGACGGGGATCAGCCAGGTCACGTCGGCCAGCGCATATTCGAGCTGGCGGTCCGACAGCGGCCGGTGGCGCCAGTCGGTGAAGCGCGACGACTTGTCGAGGCGGGTGCCGGTGATCTTCTGCACCAGCTGGTCGTAGGAGACGCTGTCGCCGAAGCCGCAGACCATGGCGGCGATCTGCGTGTCGAAGACGGGATGCGGGATGAGGTTGCCGAGATTGAAGACGATCTCGATGTCCTGCCGGGCCGCGTGGAAGACCTTGAGTACGGATTCGTCCGCCATGAGGGCGAAGAAAGGCGCCAGGTCGATCCCGTCGGCCAGCGGGTCGACCAGGGCGGTGACGCCCGGCGCCGCCATCTGGATCAGGCAGAGTTCAGGCCAGAAGGTCGTCTCGCGGATGAACTCGGTGTCGATCGTGACGAAGGCGGACTGGCGCAGCGCGGCAATGGCGCTCTCGAGCTGTTCTTGGGTTGTTATGAGATCCATGCGGCCTGTTTATGCACATTTGTCGGCTTATTGAAGCGTCTCGCGGTCGCTTTTTGCAGGATTGTCGCCGCGCGGACGCCCCGCCAGACGCGCGAAGAAGGGCGAGGTGCGCAGAAGGGCGACGAAACGCCCGCGCCTGGCCGCCGGCACGCCCGGCCGCGCGCGCATGCGGACGAAGATAACGCCGATGAAGACCGCATAGACGGCGGCCGTATAGTAGAACAGGCCGTGCGGGCCGAAGAAGCTCATCGCCCATGCCGCGGCGATCGGCCCGCCCACCGCGCCGATCGAATAGAAAAGCATCAGCGCGGCGTTCAGCATGACGAATTCGTTCTTTTGCGCATGGTCGTTCGCATGCGCGGCCGAGAGCGAATAGAGCGGCATGGCGACCGAGCCGAAGATGAAGACGACGACGAAGTTCGCCATCGCATTCGTGCCGACCAGGACCGACAGCGCCAGCGCCGCCAGCATCGAGCAGATCGTCATGGCCAGCAGCACGATGCGGCGGTCCCAGCGGTCGGACAGGTAGCCGAGCGGATACTGGATCACCGCGCCGCCGATGATGGAGACCGAGACGAAGGCGGCGACGTCGGTAACCGAGAAGCCGATGTCCTGCGCATAGATGGGGCTCAGCGTTCGGAACGCGCTGTTGGTCATGCCGACGGCGATGCAGCCCATCGCGCCGAGCGGCGATATGCGCCAGGCGCGGCGCAGGTCGAGGTTCACGTCCTCGGGCGCCGCCGGGTTGGAGCGGTCGCCGAGCGAGACGGGCACCAGCGACAGCGTGATCATGATGGACATGACCGCGAAGATGGCGAACCCCTCGACGCCGAAGAGCGGGATCAGGAACTGCGCGCCGGTGACGCAGCAGAGATCGACGATGCGGTAGACCGCCGTCACCTGCGCGCGGTCGCGGTTCTGCACGCCGGAGTTTAGCCAGGCTTCCATCACCGTGAACAGGCCGGCGAAGCAGAAGCCCGAGACGAAGCGCATCGCGATCCAGGTCGGCGCGTCGATGGCCAGCGCCATGACCAGCGTGCCGGCCGAGGCGATGGCCGCGAAGGCGGCGAAGGTGCGCACGTGGCCGACCGCGCGCATCACCTGGACGATCCACAGGCAACCGAGCAGGAAACCGACGAAATAGGCGGTTCCCATGAAGCCGATGGTCCCGGCGGAAAACCCCTCCTCGACGCCGCGCAGCGCGATCAGCGTGCCCTGGACGCCATTGCCGCCGAGAAGGATGCCGGCCGCGATCAACAATGGAATGAGAGGGCGAATCGATGACATGCGGGCCAGTATGACGTCAATTGGTCGCTGAGTGTGACGCGGCGGCGGACGATGCGCCATGGACCGGCCGTGCATCGTCCGCCCGCGACGCTCCGCTTGGGGCGCTCGCCTTGACAAAGCGGTCCTTGCATGCGCTTTTCCGCGCCAAATCGGGCAGGCGCGGCCTGCCGCCAACAGTCCGGACCGTTCCCATGCATCGTTACCGCAGCCATACCTGCGCCCAGCTCAGAAAATCCGACGTCGGCCAGACCGTCCGCCTCTCCGGCTGGGTCCACCGCGTGCGCGACCATGGCGGCCTGCTCTTCATCGACCTGCGCGACCATTACGGCCTGACCCAGATCGTCGCCGACCCGGATTCGCCCTGCTTCAAGACCGCCGAGACCGTGCGCGGCGAATGGGTGATCCGCGTCGACGGCGAGGTGAAGGCGCGCACCGCCGAGACGGTGAACGCCAACCTGCCCACCGGCGAGATCGAGATTTTCGCGCGCGACATGGAAGTGCTGTCGGTGGCGAAGGAACTGCCGCTGCCGGTGTTCGGCGAGCCGGACTATCCCGAGGACATCCGCCTCACCTACCGCTTCCTCGACCTGCGCCGCGACACGCTGCATCGCAACATCGTGCAGCGCACGAAGATCATCGCGGAAATGCGCGCGCGCATGGCGGATGCCGGCTTCACCGAATATTCGACGCCGATCCTGACGGCCTCGTCGCCGGAGGGCGCGCGCGACTTCCTGGTGCCGAGCCGCATCCATCCCGGCACTTTCTACGCGCTGCCGCAGGCGCCGCAGCAGTACAAGCAGCTCATCATGATGAGCGGCTTCGATCGCTATTTCCAGATCGCCCCCTGCTTCCGCGACGAGGACCCGCGCGCAGACCGCCTGCCGGGCGAATTCTACCAGCTCGACGTCGAAATGAGCTTCGTGGAGCAGGAGGACATCCTGTCGACCATGGAGCCGGTGCTTCGCTCGGTCTTCGAGACCTTCGCCGACGGCAAGCCGGTGACGCAGACATTCCCCCGCATCGCCTATGACGAGGCCATGCGCAAATACGGCTCCGACAAGCCCGACCTGCGCAACCCGATCGTCATGGAGGATGTGTCGGAGCATTTCCGCGGCTCGGGCTTCAAGGTCTTCGCCAACATCCTCGCCAACGATCCCAAGGCGGAGATCTGGGCGGTTCCGGCCAAAACGGGCGGCTCGCGCGCCTTCTGCGACCGGATGAACTCATGGGCGCAGGGCGAAGGCCAGCCGGGCCTCGGCTACATCTTCTGGCGCAAGGAAGGCGAGAAGCTCGAAGGCGCCGGCCCGCTGGCCAAGAACATCGGCGAGGAGCGCACCGACGCGATCCGCCGGCAGCTCGGCCTCGGCGACGGCGACGCTTGCTTCTTCGTCGCCGGCGACCCGAAGAAGTTCGTCTCCTTTGCGGGTGCTGCGCGCACGCGCGTCGGCGAGGAGCTCAACCTCGTCGACCGTGACCGTTTCGCGCTTTGCTGGATCATCGACTTCCCCTTCTACGAGTGGAACGAGGACGAGAAGAAGGTCGATTTCGCGCACAACCCCTTCTCCATGCCGCAGGGCGGCATGGCGGCGCTGGAGGGCCAGGACCCGCTTTCGCTCAAGGCGTTCCAGTACGACATGGTCTGCAACGGCTTCGAGATCGCGTCGGGCGGTATCCGCAACCACCTGCCCGAGACGATGGTGAAGGCCTTCGAGATCGTCGGGCTGGACCGCGCCACGGTGGAAGAGCGCTTCGGCGGCCTCTACCGCGCCTTCCAGTACGGCGCGCCGCCGCATGGCGGCATGGCGGCGGGCATCGACCGCATCGTCATGCTGCTGGTCGGCGCCAAGAACCTGCGCGAGGTGACGATGTTCCCGATGAACCAGCAGGCCTACGACCTCCTGATGAACGCGCCCTCGCCGGCCACGCCGCAGCAGCTGCGCGAGCTTCATCTGCGTGTGAACCCGCCGAAAAAGGACTGACGCCGGGCGGCCGGGCATGCGAGGATGGGGGCATATGAAAGTCTCGCCGCGCATCCTCGTCACCGGCTTTTCCGTCTTTCCCGGCGCTCCGGTCAACCCGACCGAAGCGCTGGTGAGGCGCCTGCAGGCCGAGCCTCCCGTCGGGCCGTGGGATTTGCGGGCCGAGGTGCTGGCGGTCGAATATACCGGCATCGGGCCGCGGCTGGAGGCGATCGGCCGCGACTTCCCGCCCGACATCGCCATCCATTTCGGCCTTGCCCGCAGCGCCACCGGCTTCCGGCTGGAACGCATGGCACGCAACGAAATCCGCCGCGACAGGCCGGACAATAGCGGCCATCAGCCGGAAGCGTTCTGCATCTGGGAAGGCGGGCAGCATTGCGTCTCGACGCTGCCGCTCGAAACGATCGCACGTCGCCTCGCGGCGGAGGGGTTTCCGGTCATCTGGTCGGACGATGCGGGCGGCTACCTCTGCAATTACCTGTTTTACCTGTCGGCCAGCACGCATTTCCCGCATTTCGCGCCGGACATGACCGGCTTCATCCATGTCCCGCCGCTGGCCGCCGGCGACCGCGGCGAAACCGGCCGGTTCACCTTGCCGGAACTCGAGCGCGGCGCGCGCATCATCATCGCCACCTGCGCGGAGGCGTGGGCGAGCGGCGGGAACGTGAATCAGGCGACGGCGATCGCCAGGTCGTAGCCTGTCAGTCTGGCGAGCTGCGCCAGCCTTCCGTCGAGACGCTCCCCGAGCAGGCCGGCATGTTCGGGCGGCACGAGCAGGGTCAGCGCCTTGTCGCCGCGCGTCTGCCAGCGCAGGCCCGGAATGACGCCGGGCATGGAGGCCGAGAGCAGGTAGACGACGCGCATCATGGCGCCGAGCAGACGGGCGCGCTCGACATAGGCGGAGCCGGCAAGCGTCCGCATTTCCGGCTCCACCTGCTCGCCGAACACGCCTTCGTGGCGGAACATGTTGGTCAGCGCGATGAAGGCGCGGCCGGGATGGTCGACGCCGATAAAGGAGGCATGGGCGATGATGTTAAGCGACTGGGTGCCGCGATATTCGGGATGGGCGCGCCAGCCAATGTCGGCCAGCAGGCAGGCGGCGCGGCGATAGCGCGCCTCGACATCCGTTTCGGTCACGCCGAAGGCGGCAAGCGTCTCGCCGGTCCATTTCTCCAGCTCGTGCGCATGGGCGACGGAACGCGCCCGCAGCACCGCCAGCTCCTGCGCCGCCGAGATAAGCGGGTCCTCCGCCTGCTGCTCGCCATTGAGCAGCGAATAGAGATAGCCCTCGCGCACGCCGAGCGCGGACAGGACGATCGCGGACGGCTTCATCGCCCGGATGATCTCCTGCAGCACCAGCGCGCCATAGGGCAGCAGCGCCCGGCGGCTCTTTGAGATGCGCTCGATGCCCTTGATCTTGTCGAGATCGCCGGCCGCCACCTGGGCGAGGAAGCCGGCGGAGCTTTCGATGCCGAGCTCGTAATGGTGCATGACGTTGAGCGGGTAGTTCGTCGCGATCATGTGGAGGCGGGCGAGGTTTCGCCACGTACCGCCCACCGCATAGAAGACCCGCCCCTGCGCCCGCGACAGGAGCTTCGCGCGCTGCAGCTCCTTGCGCGCCAGCTTGGCGGCGACCTCGGTGGAGTTCTTCGCCATGTCCTGCAGGCGCAGGCCGCCGAGCGGCAGGGTGATGCCCTGCCCGATCTCCTGGCCGCGCACGTCGACCAGCTCCAGCGAGCCGCCGCCGAGATCGCCGGCGATGCCGTCGGCCGGATAGAAGCCGGAAATGATGCCGAGGGCGGAATAATGCGCCTCCTCGGGGCCGGAGAGCACGCGGATGCCGGTGCCGAGGATGTCCTCCGCCTGGCGGATGAACTCGGCACCGTTGGCAGCCTCGCGCGCGGCCGCAGTGGCGATCACGTGCAGTTCGTCCGCTCCCGCCTGCTCCGACAGGGCGCGGAAGCGGCGGAACTCGCTGACGGCGCGGCGCGCGGCGTCGGGGTCGAGGCGCCCGGTGGTGACGATGCCGCGGCCGAGGCCGACCAGCATCTTCTCGTTGAACAGCACGGTGGGCGAGCGCGCCACGCCCTCATAGACGACGAGGCGGATGGAATTCGACCCGATGTCGATGATGGACAGCGGCCGTCGACCCTGAAGCCTGCCTTGCGAGGCGACGATCATGCGGCCGGCGCGGCGCTGGCTTTCTTGCGGCGGCGATGCTGCGTGATGCGCTTGGGCGCATTGTTCTTCAAGGCGTCACCACGTCCGGACAGGCTGGGATTGGTCATGAAATATTCCTGAGCGTTGAACGGCTCTTCGCCTTCCTCGGGCGCCATCCGCCGCGAGGTCCCGTCCGGCAATACTTCGAAACTTTGCTGGTTGTCCATGATGTTGCCCAGCATGATCTGGCCAAGAATCTGTTCATGCACAGTCGCGTTGGTGATCGGCACGATCAGCTCGACGCGGCGGTCGAGATTGCGCGGCATCATGTCGGCCGAGCCGATGTAGACGATCGCCTCGTCCGACGGCAGGCCATGGCCGTTGCCGAAGCAGAAGATGCGGCTGTGCTCGAGGAAGCGGCCGACGATCGACTTGACGCGGATGTTCTCCGACAGGCCCGGCACCTGCGGCCGCAGGCAGCATATGCCGCGCACGACGAGGTCGATCTCGACGCCGACGGCGCTGGCCTCGTAGAGCGCGTCGATGATGGTGGGATCGACCAGCGAGTTCATCTTCATCCAGATCTGCGCCGGACGGCCTTCGCGCGCATGCTCCATCTCGTCGGCGATGTGGGCGAGGATGCGCTTGCGCAGCGTGAAGGGCGATATGCCGAGGCGCATCTGGCCGGTCGGCTCGGCATAGCCGGTGATGAAGTTGAACACCTGCGCCACGTCGCGCGCCACCGCCGGATGCGAGGTGAAGTAGCTCAGGTCGGTATAGATGCGCGCGGTGATGGGGTGGTAGTTGCCGGTGCCCAGATGCACGTAGTTGCGCAGCTTGCCGTCCTCGCGGCGCACCACCAGCGACATCTTGGCGTGGGTCTTCAATTCGAGGAAGCCGAACACGACCTGCACCCCGGCGCGCTCGAGGTCGCGCGCCCAGCGGATGTTCGCCTCCTCGTCGAAGCGCGCCTTGAGCTCGACCAGCGCGGTGACGGACTTGCCCGCTTCCGCCGCGTCGACCAGGGCGCGCACGATCGGGCTGTCGTTGGAGGTGCGGTAGAGGGTCTGCTTGATGGCGACCACTTCGGGGTCCTGCGCCGCCTGGCGCAGGAACTGCACGACGACGTCGAAGCTCTCATAGGGGTGGTGGACGACGATGTCCTTCTCGCGGATGGCGGCGAAGCAGTCGCCGCCATGGTCGCGCACGCGCTCGGGGAAGCGCGGATTGTAGGGCTCGAACTTGAGGTCCGGGCGCGGCAGGCCGACGATCTCCGAAATCTGGCTGATGGCGAGCGGGCCGGTCAGCACGCTGATGCGCGCGGCCGCCACGCCGAGCTCGCTGGCCACGAAGTCGCGCAGCACCTCCGGCATTTCGGAATCGAACTCGATGCGGATCACCTGGCCGCGCCGGCGGCGCTTCAGCGCCGATTCGAAAAGCCGCACCAGATCCTCCGCCTCCTCCTCGACCTCGATGTCGCTGTCGCGGATGAGGCGGAACGTGCCGGAGCCCTCGACCTCGTAGCCGGGGAAAAGCTGGCCGATATACATCGCCACCACGTCCTCCAGCGCGATCAGCCGGGTCACGCCCTTGCGGTCACCGAGCTGGATGAAGCGCTGGAGCGCGACGGGCAGCCTGAGCAGCGCCGTCATCTGCTCCTTGTCGCGGTTGTGGCGCAGCTGCAGCGCGATGGTGAAGCCGAGATTGGGGATGAACGGGAAAGGGTGCGCCGGATCGATGGAAAGCGGCGTCAGCACCGGGAAGATGGCCTCCTGGAAATGCTGCTCCAGCCAGACCTTGTCGTCCTTGAGCAGCGCATCCGGCCGCACCAGCTCGATGCGCTCGCCCTTCAGCAGGGCGAGCAGCGCCTGCAGGTTCTCCTGCTGCTCGGCCTGGAGGTTGTCGACCTCGATGAGGATATGGTCGAGCTGCTGCTGCGGCGTGCGCCCGTCGGCGCTGCGGGTGGTGATGCCCTGGCGCACCTGGCCGGCGAGGCCGGCCACGCGCACCATGAAGAACTCGTCGAGGTTGGTCGCCGAGATGGCGAGGAAGCGCAGCCGCTCCAGCAGCGGGTGGTTGGGGTTCTGCGATTCCTCCAGCACGCGGCGGTTGAACTGCAGCCAGGAGAACTCGCGGTTGACGAAGCGATCGGGATTGGCGGCGGCCCCGTCGGCCGGCTGCGCCTCCGCAGTAAATTCCGTCAATACCGGCTTCAGCTCGTTCATCGTCGTCCCCTGTGTACACCGGCATCCTGCACCGGCTCCGCGTCTCCTGCCAGTCTTTTGCGACAGTTTCATATCACGTCACTTGCATTGCCGAATCTTATGCTACAAACCGCCCACGACGCCGGCAGCGCCGGCCGCATGTGCCACATATCCGGGGATACGAGATGGCTGGTCATTCCATTCCGCACTTCCAGAACAGCGCCGGGCACCATCGGATCGCCGTCGGCGTGAAGGAATTCATGTGCGTGGGCGCCCTGCCGCCGTTCGACCATCCGCATGTCTTCCTCGACATGGGCGACGACGACGAGAAGGTCTGCCCCTATTGCTCCACGCTCTATGTCTACGATCCGTCGCTGAAGGCGATGGAGACCCGTCCCGAGGGCGCGGCGTTCATCGCGCACGCCGCCTGACGCGACCGGACGATGGTCGAGGCAAGCGCTGAGCCGATCGTCATCGCCGGCGCGGGCATTGCCGGCCTCACCGCCGCGATCGCGCTGGCAGGCAGGGGCCGCCCGGTCCGCGTGTTCGAGCGCGCCGAACAGTTCCAGCCGATCGGCGCCGGAATCCAGCTCTCGCCCAACGCGACGCGCCTGCTGGACGATCTCAAGGTGCTGCCGCGCCTGGAGGGGCGCAGCGTCGAGCCCCTATGCGTCGCGATGCGCGATGCGCGCAGCCTGCGTCCCCTCGCCACGATCCCGCTCGGCGCTTCCGCCCGCCGGCGCTGGGGCGCGCGCTATCTGGTCGCCGCCCGCGCGGCACTGCAGGACGCGCTGCTCGAAACCGCCGCCGCGCTGTCGATCCCGATCGAGACCGGCGCAGCCGCCGCCGATTTCGCGCCCGAGGGCGACGGGATGGCCGTCACCATCGACCGCAATGGTGAGAAGGAGCAGGTCCGCACGCCGCTGCTGATCGGTGCCGACGGGGTCTGGTCGACCCTGCGCGGCCTCGGCGCGGAGGGCGCCAGCCGCTTTTCCGGCCAGACCGCATGGCGCACCCTGCTCACCCGCGACGCGGCACGCGCGCTGGCGCATGTCCTGCCCGCCGACCGGGTCACCGCCTACGCCCATCCGCGCTTCCACCTCATCGCCTATCCGCTGGCCGGCGGCGAGGTGAACCTCGTCGTTCTGGCGCGCGGGCGGCCGATGCCGGAAGTCTGGTCACGGAACGCCTCGGCCGAGCGCATGTCGGAGGTCTTCTCCGGCGCTGCGGCGGACATCCGCGACCTCGCGGTGAATTGCACGTGGACCGCCTGGCCGCTCCACATCGCCAACCCGAATTGCGGCTGGACGCATCCGGGCGGCTTCGTGCTGATCGGCGATGCCGCGCATGCGATCCTGCCATTCGCGGCGCAGGGCGCGGCGATGGGCATCGAGGACGGCGTCGCTCTCGCAACCCTGCTGGACCGCCATGAGGACCTTGCCGCCGCGCTGGCGGCCTATGACAGGCTGCGCCGCCCCCGCATCCGCAGGGTGGCGGCACGCGGCGAACTGAACCGCCTCGCCTGGCACGCCCGCGGCCCCGTGGCGCTCGCGCGCGACGCCGTGTTCCGCCTGAAGGGCGACGACAGGCTCGCGGCCGATCTGGACTGGCTCTACGGCTATGATGCCGAGCGAATAGCGAATAGCGAATAGCGAGGGTGTGCAGTTCGCGAGCCGCGCAATCCCCTATTCGCTACTCCCTATTCGCTCCTCTCAATGCAATATCTGGCTGAGGAACAGCTTCGTGCGCTCGTGGCGGGGGTTGTCGAAGAACTCCGCCGGGGTGTTCTGCTCCACGATCTGCCCCTGATCCATGAAGATGACGCGGTTGGCGACCTGGCGGGCGAAGCCCATCTCGTGGGTGACGCAGATCATCGTCATCCCCTCCTCCGCCAGCCCCACCATGGTCTCCAGCACTTCCTTGATCATCTCGGGATCGAGCGCGGAGGTCGGCTCGTCGAAGAGCATGATGCGCGGATTCATGCACAGCGAGCGGGCGATGGCGACGCGCTGCTGCTGGCCGCCGGAGAGCTGGCCCGGATATTTGTTGGCCTGCTCGGGGATCTTCACCCGCTCGAGGAAGTGCATGGCGGTGGCTTCCGCCTGCTTGCGCGGGATCTTGCGCACCCAGATCGGCGCCAGCGTGCAGTTTTCGAGGATCGTCAGGTGCGGGAACAGGTTGAAGTGCTGGAACACCATGCCGACCTCGCGGCGCACCTCGTCGATCTTCTTGATGTCGTTGGTGAGCTCGATGCCGTCGACGATGATCTTGCCCTTCTGGTGTTCCTCCAGCCGGTTGATGCAGCGGATCATGGTCGACTTGCCGGAGCCGGAAGGACCGCAGACGACGATGCGCTCGCCGCGCATCACCTTGAGGTTGATGTCCTTCAGCACATGGAACTCGCCGTACCATTTGTGCATGCCGATGATCTCGATCGCCACCTCGGTCGAGGAGACCTTCATCCTGGAAGGATCGGCGTCGATCTCTTCCGCGCTGACTGCGTTTTCGATCGCCATGGACTGTTCCCCTTGTCTCTTTGCTGGCTTTCCAGATGATTAGCGCCGGTATCCGGTATCGAGGCGTCGCTCCATCCAGATGGAATAGCGCGACATGCCGAAGCAGAATACCCAGAAGACGAAGCCGGCGAAAAGCAGGCCCGATGCCGGCGTCTGCGGCGACGACCAGTTGGTGTCCGAGAAATTCTGGCGGACGATGCCGAGCAGATCGAACATGCCGATGATGTAGACCAGGCTCGTATCCTTGAAGAGGCCGATGAAGGTATTGACGATGCCGGGGATCACCAGCTTCAGCGCCTGCGGCAACACGATCAGCACCATCTTCTGCCAGTAGCCGAGCCCGAGCGAATCCGCGCCCTCATACTGTCCCTTGGGAATCGCCTGCAGGCCGCCGCGGATGACCTCGGCCATGTAGGCGGAGGCGAAGAGCGAGACGCCCACCAGCGCCCGCAGCAGCCGGTCGAAGGTCATTCCTGCAGGCAGGAACAGCGGCAGCATCACGCTGGCCATGAACAGCACGGTGACGAGCGGGACGCCGCGCACCATCTCGATGAAGATCACGGAAAGCATCTTGACGACCGGCAACTGCGAACGCCGGCCGAGCGCCAGCAGGATGCCGAGCGGCAAGGACACGGCGATGCCGACGAAGGAGATCACCATCGTCACCAGCAGGCCGCCCCAGAGCTGCGTCGGCACATATTGGAGGCCGAACCAGCCGCCGACGAGCACGAAGAAGGCGAAGATCGGCAGGGCGACGAAGAAGAGGATGGCGTTGAGCCCCTTGTAGGGCACACGCGGGATGAGCAGCGGCACGAACAGCACCACGAACACGACCGCGACCAGATTGACGCGCCAGCGCTGCGTGAAGGAATAGCGCCCGTACATGAACTGCTCGAACTTCGCATTGACGAAGGCCCAGCAGGCGCCCGACCAGCCTTCCGGCTGGGCGCCGCCCTGCGCCACCGTGGCGCAGACCGAACGGTCGGCACCCGTCCAGACGGCATTGATGAAGGCCCATTCGATGAGCGGCGGCAGGGTATAGCCGACGAGCAGCAGGCCGAGCAGCGTCAGCACGCTGTCGAGCGGGGTCGCGAACAGGTTGGTCCTGATCCAGGAGCCGATGCCGCTGGTGCTGCGCGGCGCCGGCTGCGCCAGTTCCATCTGCGTGCGCACGAAGGCGAGATCATGTTCCTGCATGGCTCAGCGCTCCACCAGCGCGACACGCGCATTGAACCAGTTCATGAAGGCCGACGTGGCCAGGCTGATCGTCAGGTAGACGACCATCCAGATCACCACGACCTCGATCGCCTGCCCCGTCTGGTTCATCGCCGTCTGGCCGACGGCCACAAGGTCGGGATAGCCGATGGCGATCGCCAGCGACGAGTTCTTGGTCAGGTTGAGATACTGGCTGGTGAGCGGCGGGATGATGATGCGCGCTGCCTGCGGGAGGATGACGAGGCGTTGCGTCAAACCCGGCCGCAGCCCCAGCGCGAAGGCCGCCTCGGACTGTCCGCGCGGAATGCCCAGAATGCCGGCGCGCACGATCTCGGCGATGAAGGAAGCCGTGTAGAAGGAGAGCGCCAGATAGAGCGACAGGAATTCCGGCTTGATCTGGAAGCCGCCGGCCAGATTGAAGGCGCCGAGCTCCGGCAGCTCGATCGACAGCGGCCAGCCGCCTGCCAGGGCGCCCAGAAGCGGCAGGCCGAGCACAAGCGCCAGCCCGGTGAGCACCACCGGAAAGGGCTGGCCGGTGGCCATCTGGCGCTGGCGCGCCCAGCGCGCCGTGAGGAATGCGAGCACCAGGCCTACCACCAGCCCGGCCAGGATCAGCCATGCGCCGGGCTCGAAGATGATGCGCGGGACGTAGAGGCCGCGCGAGTTCACATATGAGCCAAGCGGCAGGTCGACCGATTCGCGCGGCAGCGGCAGCACCGCCAGCACGCCGAAATACCAGAAGAAGATGACCAGCAGCGGCGGGATGTTGCGGAACAGCTCGACATAGACCATGCACAGCTTGCGGATCAGCCAGTTGCGCGACAGGCGCCCGATGCCGACCAGGCCGCCGATGACGGTGGCGGTGACGATGCCGGCAAGCGCGACGATGAGCGTGTTGAGCAGGCCGATCGTCAGCGCGCGGACATAGGTCGAATTGGAGCTGTAGGCGATCGGCGTCTGCGCGATGTCGAAGCCGCTGCGGCCCTGCAGGAAGCCGAAGCCGGAGGAGATGTTGGCGCGGCGCAGGTTGTCGATCGTGTTGCCGACGATCCACCAGACCAGCAGCGCCAGCGCCAGGAAGACGAGCACCTGAACGGCGATGCCCCGGACGCGCGGATCGTAGATGAACGAACTGCGCCCGGCGGATTGCCGGCGCGCTGACTCAACAGTCGCCATGTGCGGAACCCCTTGAAAAGGTGGCCGGGAAGCGTTCGGCTTCCCGGCGCGTTGGTCCGCCTAGCGGATCGGCATCGCGTACTGGATGCCGCCCTTCGTCCACAGCTGGTTGAGGCCGCGCGCGATCTTGAGCGGGCTGCCTGCGCCGATGTTGCGCTCGAACACCTCGCCGTAATTGCCGACGCCCTTGACGATGTTGACGACCCAGTCGTTCGTCAGGCCGAGATCGGTGCCCAGCGTCGAGCCCTCCTCCATGCCGAGGATGCGCTTGATCTCGGGGTTGGCCGACCCCTTCATCTCCTCGACATTGGCCTGGGTGATGCCCAGTTCCTCCGCCTGGATCAGCGCGAAGAGCGTCCATTTCACCACGTCGAACCACTTGTCGTCGCCCTGGCGGACGGCAGGACCGAGCGGCTCCTTGGAGATGATTTCCGGCAGCACGACATGGTCGTCGGGCGAGGACAGCTTGAGACGCGAGGCGTAGAGGCCCGACTGGTCGGTGGTGAGCACGTCGCAGCGGCCGGCATCATAGGCCTGGTTGACCTCTTCGATGCCCTGGAACACGACCGGATTGTACTGCATGTTGTTGGCGGCGAAGTAGTCGGCCAGGTTCAGCTCCGTCGTCGTGCCCGACTGCACGCAGACCGCGGCGCCGGAGAGCTGGAGGGCGGAGTTGATGCCGGTGAGCTTCTTCGAATTGATCATGAAGCCCTGGCCGTCATAATAATTGACGCCGGCGAAGTTGAAGCCGAGCTTGGTGTCGCGGCTCAGCGTCCATGTGGTGTTGCGCGCCAGCAGATCGATCTCGCCGGATTGCAGCGCGGTGAAGCGCTCGGTCGCGTTCGCGGGCGTGAAATTCACCTTCGTCGGATCGCCGAAGATCGCGGCGGCCACGGCGCGGCAGAAATCGACGTCGAAGCCCTTCCACTGCCCCTGATTGTCCGGAGCGGCGAAGCCCGGCAGCGCCGTGTTGACGCCGCACTGGACGAAACCCTTCGCCTTAACGTCGTCCAGCGTGGCGGCCGATGCGGACGATGCAGCCATCAAGGCAACGGAAGCGCCGGCAAATGCCATCAGAACGTTTTTCATACCCACATTCCTTTTTTTGGGGATCATTGCCCCGTTATCGTTCCCACGGCGGCTCGCGCTGTCGCCCGGTTCCACCGACCGGACGTCACATTCCTCGCGGCGTGACTGCGCCCGCCTCCCATTCACGGATGGTATCGAAGGCCATTATTCCGTGCCGGTCAAGTCGCATAAGGTATTGGTTCCTGAACGCTGGCTTTGCGGGCAGAATGACGCCTGAAGGTGCAGAAACGGCAGCGGCGTGACAAATATGACGGCAGTTGCGCTGCAAGCATGCGCGGGCGCATTGCACGCCGATATTGCCGGCGACGCCGCTTCACCGCGCCGCGGCGCGCGATCTTCACGGTTGCGTGCCGCGCCTTCGCGCCTTGTTTTCACGCGCGGCTCCGCAAGAGCCCACTTCGGCGACAGGCGTTTCGGCGCAGGCGCCGGCCCCGAAACCGGTGTCCACGTCCGGGAGGCATGCTATAGCCGGGGCGGATTTTCAAAGAGGGGCATCGCATGGCCGATCTGGACCTGAGCAACAAGGGCGACAATACGCGGCTGGCGCATCTGGGGCACGATCCGCGCGACTTCCACGGCTTCGTCAACCCGCCCGTGGTCCACGCCTCGACGGTGCTGTTTCCCGACGCCGCGACGATGGCCAGCCGGTCGCAGCGCTACACCTACGGCACCCGCGGCACCCCCACCACGGATGCGCTGGCGGACGCGCTCAATGCGCTGGAGGGCGCGGCGGGCACGATCATCGTGCCCTCGGGGCTCGCCGCCGTCACCATTCCCCTACTCGCCTTCCTGTCGTCCGGCGACCATCTGCTGATCGTCGATACGGTCTATCACCCGACCCGCCACTTCGCCGAGACCGTGCTGCGCCGGCTGGGCGTCTCGACCGATTATTATCCGCCCGACGTCGGCGCCGGCATCGCCGACCTGATGAAGCCGAACACGCGGGTGGTCTTCACGGAATCGCCGGGCTCCAACACGTTCGAGATGCAGGACATCCCGGCCATCGCCACCGCCGCGCATGAGCGCAGCGCCATCGTGATGATGGACAACACCTGGGCGACCCCGCTCTATTTCCGCCCGCTCGACCATGGCGTCGACGTCTCCATCCATGCGGCGACGAAGTATCCCGCCGGCCATTCCGACATCCTGCTGGGCACGGTCTCCGCCAATGAGCGGTGCTGGAAGCCGCTGCACGACACCCACATCGCCATGGGCTGCTGCGCCGCGCCGGACGACGTCTACCAGGTGCTGCGCGGCCTGCGCACGATGGGCGTGCGGCTGGAGCGGCACCAGCAGAGCGCGCTGGAGCTGGCGCGCTGGCTCGAGACGCAGCCGGGCGTGAAGCAGGTGCTGCACCCGGCGCTGGAAAGCTTTCCCGGCCATGCGCTGTGGAAACGCGATTTCTCCGGCGCGAGCGGGATCTTCTCGATCGTCCTCGACGGCGGCGGCCGCGAGCAGGCGCACGCCTTCCTCGACGCGCTGAGCATCTTCGGCCTCGGCTATTCCTGGGGCGGCTTCGAGAGCCTCGCCGTGCATGTGAACCTGGACGACCGCGTCGCCACGCCAAGCGACCGCGGCGGACCGGTCATCCGGCTTCAGATCGGGCTGGAGGACGTGGCGGACCTCAGGGCGGATATACAGGCGGCACTGGCTGCTGCAGCGAATGTGGTTGTATCCGCTGAAAGCTAAGCCTTGCATGAAGGCGCGCCGGCTGGATCTCAACTGATCGTGGCCGGCGGCCAGCAAGCCGGAGCCCTGCGGCAACGCCATGGGCATAAGGCGAGCTTGTATTTGAGTATTTTATTGGCGATCCCGGCAGGATTCGAACCTGCGACCATCGGCTTAGAAGGCCGGTGCTCTATCCGGCTGAGCTACGGGACCGTCGGACCGGTCAGTGCGTCCAGGGCGTCCGGCGGTCATAGCGGAAATTCTCCGCATATGAAATCTGGCGGCGGCTCGGCTCGTGCGGCTCTTCCACGCGAAAGGCGATGCCGTTCTTGCGCGCATAGGCTTCCGCCGCCTCGCGGCTGTCGAACACCAGCTTCACCTGCCGGTTCATGTCGGCCGAACTCGTATAGCCCATCAGCGGATCGATGGTGAGCGGGACGGCCGGGTTGAACTCGAGGATCCACTGTCCTGTCTTTGCCTTGCCCGACTGCATGGCGGTCCTTGCGGGGCTGTAGATGCGGGCGGACATGCGCAATCTCCGAATGTTCAAGAAATCGATGGTCGGAGCGAGAGGATTCGAACCTCCGACCCCCTGATCCCAAATCAGGTGCGCTACCAGGCTGCGCTACGCTCCGAACGCGCCAGTCCCTACAGTATCATTGGTTGCCGGGCAACCATGATGCGGGGGGAGGAAACCCCGTCGGCGGCCATCCAGCCGTACCGCTGCCGCTCCGTGCGCGGCAACGCGCGCGGGGGGAGGCGCGTGCAGCACCTCCCCCCGCCTTCGTCCGTGGTGTCGTCAGCGGCGGTGGCCGCCGCCGGAACGGTTGTTGTTGCCGTTGTTGTTGCCGCTCAGGATCCCGATGCCGACGCCGGACAGGATGCCGTTGCCGATGCTGCTCTTGTTGCCCGACAGGACATTGTTGCCGTTGAGCACGCCGATGTTGTTGAGCGCCTTCAGGCTGCCGAGATTGACGTTCGGCGAGATGTTGATGAGCCCGCTGGACTGGCCAGTCTGGTTGCCCTTCGATGAACCCCAGCCGCCGGCCTGAGCGGTTGCCACCGGCAGCGAGATAGCGGCGATGGTGGCGAGAGTGATGATCATGCCCTTCATTGCAGTTCTCCTTGGTTGCTTGAGTGTTCCCCACGCTGGCAGCAGCTCCGGGAACAACACAGCACAACAAGGTTGGTTAATACAATCTAAAAGTGCACTTCCTTACTTATACAACCTAATATAGATATTTTAACCTTATGCATTTACGTTAATCGTCCGGTCTTTCCTGCTCCCCCACCGCCGTCCATTTATCGAGAAAATCGTCGATCGCCATCTGCTGCATGTCGGGCACGGCCTCGAAGAGCCGCGCGACCGGCCAGTCCCACCATGCCAGCTGCCGCAGACGCGCGGCGGTCTCGGACGGAAAGCGCGGGCGGACCAGGCGTGCCGGATTGCCCGCCACGATCTGGTAGGGCGCGACGTCCTTCGTCACCACCGCCCCCGCGCCGATCGCCGCGCCGTCGCCCACCGTCACGCCGGGCAGGATGATCGCGCCATGGCCGATCCACACATCGTTGCCGATCGTCACCGGGCGCTGCCTGCGGCGCTCGCGAAACCCCTGGTCGAGGCCGTGGAAGCGGAAATACTCGTTCGGGCGGTAGGTGATCTTGTGCGTGGTCACGCGCTCGAGCGGATGCTCCACCGCATTGATGCGCGTATAGGCAGCGATGGAGCAGAACTTGCCGATGGAGGCGTAAAGACCTTCGGCGCCGCGCTCGACATAGCTGAAATCGCCGACGCCGACCTCGCGCAGGATCACCCGCTCGGCGATTGCGGCATAGGGCCCGATCCTGCAGCCCTTCAATTCGGCCGTGGGGTGGATACGCGGCCTCGGGTCGCCGTAACGCTGGTCGTCGCTCATGGCCATCGCTTACCGCCGGCATGATCCGCTCACAAGCGCGGCATTGCGGCAAGATGCACCTTTGTGCGGCCGCCGCCGGGGGACTATAGTCGGGCCATGAGAAACGCCTTGCAATCGCTGCATCTTCCCGCCCTTGCCGGCGCGATGCTCGCCGCCGCCGGCTGCGGCGCGCTTCTTGCGATGTGGTCGGACAAGGGGGCGCGCATCTACATGACGCTCATCGAGTCCGGCCTTTCCTGGTGTTTCTGAGTTCAACTCCGTCCGACGGCTGGTTCAAATGATGCGTTCGATCCTCATCGGCATCGCGGTACTCATGGTCGCCGCGGCCGGCTATCTCACATTCGACTGGTATCATCGCCAGTACACCGCCAAGGCGTTCGGAGCGCCGTTCACGCTGGTCGACCAGAACAGCAAGCCGATCACCGAGAAGGCATTTCGCGGCCAGCCGACGGCGCTCTTCTTCGGCTTCACCCATTGTCCCGAAATCTGCCCCACCACGCTCTTCGAGCTCGACGGCTGGCTGAAGCAGATGGGCCCGGAAGGCGCCGACATCGACGCCTACTTCATCACCGTCGATCCCGAGCGCGACACGGCGGACGTCATGAAGACCTATGTCTCCAACGTGTCGGACCGCATCACCGGCATCACCGGCGAGCCGGACAAGGTGGCGGCGATGGCGAAATCCTTCGGCATCTATTCGCGCAAGGTGCCTCTGGAGGGCAGCGACTATACGATGGACCACACCGCCTCCATCCTGCTGCTCGACCGCAGCGGCGATTTCGCCGGCACCATCGCCTATGGCGAAAACCCGGACACGGCGGTGGCAAAGCTGAAGCGGCTGGCCGCCGGACGATGAGCCAGACGCGCATCCATTTTTCCGGCCCCCGCGCCGCGATCGAACCGGCCTATCGGATTCTCGAGGCCGCATTCGAGGAAGACGGCTTTCCCCTCGCCATCGTGGAGGTGGACGAGGACAAGGCGATCTTCGAGGCCTCCGTCTATGTCGACGGCGACGGGCTGGAGGTCGAGCAACGCGTCAGGGATCTGGTGGGCGCGGCCGCCGGCGACGTGCTGCGCGAGACGCTGCCTGACATCGACTGGGTGACGCATACGCTGCAGGGCCTTGCGCCCGTCCGCGCCGGCCGCTTCCTCGTCCACGGCTCCCACGACCGGGACCGCCGGCAGGTGAACGACCTGGCGATCGAGATCGAGGCGGGGCTGGCCTTCGGCACCGGCCATCACGGGACCACGGCAGGCTGCCTCGACATGATCGAATCGGTCGCCCGGCGCGAGCGGCCGCGCGTGGCGCTCGACCTGGGCACAGGTTCGGCGGTGCTGGCGATCGCGCTGGCGAAGCTCTGCCGCATCCCGGTTCTGGCGACCGACATCGATCCCGTCGCCACGCGCGTCGCCCGCGAGAACGCGATCCTCAACGGCGTCGGCGCGCTGGTGGAATGCGTCACCGCCGTGGGCTTCGCCCATCCGGCGCTGGCGGCGTGGAAGCCGTTCGATCTCATCGTGGCGAATATACTGGCGCGGCCGCTGATGCGGCTGGCGCCCGCCATGGCCGCCCATGTCGCGCCCGGCGGCTCGATCATCCTGTCGGGCATCCTCGACAAGCAGCGCGATGCGGTGGTGGCGGCCTATGTCGGCCAGCGCTTCCGCCACGTGCAGACGACGCATCGCGAGGGCTGGGTCACCATCCACCTCAAGCGCTGAGCGGCATCAGGGGCAGCGTCGCAAACGGAAAGGGCGGCCCGAGAGCCGCCCTTGGCATTTCAATCCGGTCGAATGCCCTTCCGGGCAATCGCCATTCAGCGGGCGGTGTCGCCGCCGCGGCGCACGGTCTCGCCGTCGAGGATGCGAAGCGCATTCTGGACGTAGCGGTTGGCCTGCCGCGCCCGCGCCTCGACGAGCGCATCCATCGCGCCGCGGAAGAAGCCACGTTCAGCGTTCTTTGCCATTTTCATCTCCTGATACCTTTGGGACAACCTGTCCTCCACGCTTCGGAAGGTAGGTTTTCCCGACCGATTCAACCAGTCACGCAAGTGCATGGCAGGCCTCGCGTTTTTGCATGTGCGAAGAAGAATGCTGCGGCGCATCAAAACATTCCTCATACATCCGCAGACGCAGGGAAAACGTGCGGCGCACGGCATCGAAACTATGCGGCCGGGCCGCAAAATGCTCTAACGTCCTGACCGTCCAACACCTCGCAGGCCTGCCGATGTTCCAGAGTTTCGACACCGTCGCCGATCCCGGCCAGGGCATCGCCCGCGTGGCCCGCCTGCGCGAATGGATGGCCGCCAATGGCCTGGACGGCGTGCTCGTGCCGCGCGCCGACGAGCATCAGGGCGAGTATGTCGCGCCGCGCGCAGAGCGGCTGCAATGGCTCACCGGCTTCACCGGCTCCGCAGGTGCTGCGCTCATCCTCGCCGACAGCGCCCATATCTTTGTCGACGGGCGCTATACGCTGCAGGTGCGCGCGCAGGTCGACCCGGCCACCTTCACGGTCGAAAGCCTGGTGGAGACACCGCCCGCAAAATGGCTCGCCGCGAACGCCGCCGAAGGCGTGCGCATCGGCATCGACCCGTGGCTGCACACCATCGCCGAGGCCCGCGCGCTACGTGCCGCGCTGGAGGCCCGCGGCGCGCAGCTTGTCGCGCTGGATGAAAATCCCGTCGATGCGATCTGGAGCGACCAGCCCGCGCCGCCGCTCGCCAAGGTCGCGATCCAGCCTTTCCAGCTCGCTGGCGAGCTGGCGCGGGACAAGCTCGCCCGCCTCGCCGAGGCGGTCCGCGCCAGGGGCGCCGATTGCGCCGTGCTGACGGACCCCTCCTCCGTCGCCTGGGCTTTCAACATCCGCGGCGCCGATGTCGCGCATACGCCGCTGGCGCTCGCCTTCGCCGTGATCGCGGCGGAAGGCGAGCACCGGCTCTTCATCGACAGCCGCAAGCTCGACATCGAGGCCAAGGCCTATCTGACGCAGCTCTGCATGCTGGCCGAGCCGGCCGGGCTGGAGCCTGCGCTGGCGCGCAAGGAGCTGCGCGTCGGGCTCGATCCGTCGCTGGCGGCGGAAAGGCTGCGCATGCTCGTGGCCGATGCCGGCGGCATGGTGATCGAGATGGCCGACCCCGCGCGCCTGCCGCGCGCGGTGAAGAACGCGGCCGAACTGGAAGGCGCGCGCGCGGCGCACCGGCGCGACGGCGCCGCCGTGACGCGCTTCCTTCACTGGCTCAAGAGCCGCCCCGCCGGCAGCGAGGACGAGATCTCGGTCGCGGTGGCGCTGGAAGATTTCCGCCGCCGCGTCGGCGAAGAAATGCAGATGCCGCTGCGCGACATCTCCTTCGACACGATCTCCGGCGCCGGCCCGAACGGCGCGATCATCCACTATCGTGTGACGGCGCCGACCAACCGCAAGCTGGCGGACGGCGAGCTCTATCTGGTCGATTCCGGCGGCCAGTATCAGGACGGCACCACCGACATCACCCGCACCGTCGCGATCGGCGAACCGGCAAGCGAGATGCGGCGGCACTACACGCTCGTGCTCAAGGGCATGATCGGCGTGTCCATGATGCGCTTCCCGGCCGGCACGCGCGGGCAGGACATCGACCCGGTCGCGCGCATGGCGCTATGGAAGGCCGGCCTCGACTACGCCCATGGCACCGGCCACGGCGTCGGCGCCTATCTGTCGGTCCATGAGGGGCCGCAGCGCATCGCCAAGACCGGCGCGGAGAAGCTGCTGCCGGGCATGATCGTCTCCAACGAGCCGGGCTATTACAAGGAAGGCGCCTACGGCATCCGGCTGGAGAACCTCATCGTGGTGACGCCGGCCGAACCGCTTCCCGATGGCGAAATCCCCATGCACGGCCTGGAAACGCTGACGCTGGCGCCCTTCGACCGGCGGCTGATCGCGACGGAGATGCTGACGGCGGAGGAGCGCGGCTGGCTTGACGCCTATCATGCGCGCGTGCTGGCCGAAATCGGGCCGATGGTCGACGGCGAGGTACGGGCGTGGCTCGAAGCCGCCACGGCGCCGCTCGATTAGCCGCTACCCCAGCAGATAGCGCAACGTGATCAGCACCGCCGCGCCGGCCGAGAACATCGTCATCAGCCCGGCGCGCAGCGAGACGAGGCCGGCGACGAGCATGGCGGCAAGCTCCGGCACGCCGCCGTTCATGATCGCGGGGGCGACGAGCGTCGTCAGCACGGCGGCCGGCACCGCGTTCAGCCCCGCCTCGACGCGCGGATGGATATTGTCGAAGCGCGACAGCACGATGTCGCCGCCGATGCGCGTGAGATAGGTCAGCACGGCGCCGGCAAGGATGATGAGCACGGTCTCGCTCATTGCGCTTCCTCCCGCGCTTCGGCCGGCGCGGGCCGGCCCGGCGCAAGCACGGCGGCCAGCAGGATGCCGGCAACCGCGCCGATGGACACATGCCAGGGCGAGCCGACATAGACATAGGCGATGCTCGACACGACGCCGCTCGTCAGCACCACCGGCGTCCACAGCGGCCGGTCGCGGAAATCCAGCACCATGCCGAGGAAATAGATCGGCAGCAGGTAGTCGAGGCCCAGCGCGTAGGTGTCCGGAATCAGCCGGCCGAACTCCGCCCCCAGCCAGCCGAAGGCCACCCATAGGACATAGAGCGGCGCGGCGACGCCCGTGTACCAGACGAAGCCTAGGCGTTCGCCGGAAGCGGCCCTGCGTTCGGCCTCGGCATATTGCGGATCGGTGAGGAAGAAGAAGCCGGCCGCCTTCTGCCACAGGGTCCAGCTGCGGGTGTGCCGGCCGATCGCGGCCGAATAGAGCACGTGGCGGAAATTCACCGCGAAAATGGAGAAGACGATCATCCACGGCGCGACATGCTGACCGAACAGCTCGATGCCGACCATCTGGCTGGCGCCGGCAAACACCACCGCGCTCATCAGCACGGCCTCGCCCACGCCGAGGCCGTTCTCCACCGCCAGCGTGCCGAAAAGCGCGGCAAAGGGCAGCGCGGTCACGGCGACGGGCAGGCCCTGGCGAAACCCCTGCCAGAAATCGGTCTTCATGCTGTCGGACATGCGATTCTCTTGGATGGACAGGCCGTGATCTAGGTCAGCGCCCCCTGCCCTGTCACGCCGTTTCGCTTGGTCCACCGGCAGCGGCGCGGCTTGTCATCCCTGCCCGACCAGCGTGAACCACGCATCCTCGTCGATCACCTCGATGCCGAGGTCGGTCGCCAGCTTGAGCTTCGATCCCGCGCCGGGGCCCGCGACGACGAGGTCGGTCTTCTTCGACACCGAACCGGCCGTTTTGGCGCCGAAGCGTTCGGCCATCGCCTTGGCCTCGTCGCGCGACATGCGCTCCAGCGCGCCGGTGAACACCACCGTCTTGCCGGCCACAGGCGAGGCCACCTGCCCGACCTGTTCTTCCTCCAGCGGCGTCACCTCGTCGAGGAGAGCAGCCACCGCCGCGCGATTGTGCGGCTCGGCGAAGAATTCGACCAGCGCCTCGGCCACCACCGCGCCGATGCCGCCGACGCCCACCAGTTCCTGCCATTCGGCGTTTCCGGGATCGCCCTTGCCTTCCGGCGGGCGGGCGGCCTCGGCCACCTTCCGCATCGCATCGAAGGTGAGGAAATGGCGGGCGAGGCGTTTTGCGTTGGTCTCGCCGATATGCCTGATGCCGAGCCCGAAGAGGAAGCGTGAGAACGGCACCTGCCGCCGCTCATCGATCGCGGCGAAGAGCTTCTTCACCGATACGGCGCCAAAACCGTCGATCTTCTCCAGCTTCTCCAGCGAGCCTTCCAGCGTGGCCGGCAGTTCCTCCTGCCGTCTGCGCAGGGTGAAGATGTCGGCCGGCGCCTTTATCTTCAGCGCGTCCTTGTCGGCGTTGAAGAAGAACTCGATCTGCTTCTCGCCCAGTCCCTCGATGTCCATGGCGTTGCGCGAGACGAAATGGCGGATGCGCTCCACCGCCTGCGCCGGGCAGACGAGGCCGCCGGTGCAGCGGCGCACCGACTCGCCCTCCTCCCGCACCGCATGGCTGCCGCAGATCGGGCACAGATGCGGAAAGACGTAGGGCTTCGCATCCGCCGGCCGCTTCTCCGGCACGATGTCGAGGATCTGCGGGATCACGTCGCCGGCGCGCTGGATGACGACCGTATCGCCTTCGCGGATGTCGTGGCCCTCGGCGCGAATCGGCTGGCCGCCATTGCCGATGCCCTTGATGTAGTCCTCATTGTGCAGCGTGGCGTTGGTGACCACCACGCCGCCGACCGTCACCGGCTCGAGGCGGGCGACGGGGGTCAGCGCGCCGGTGCGGCCCACCTGAATGTCGATGGCGCGCAGCACGGTCGTCGCCTTCTCGGCGGGGAACTTGTGCGCGGTCGCCCAGCGCGGGCTGCGGGAACGGAAGCCGAGGCGCTCCTGAAGGTCGAGCCGGTCGACCTTGTAGACGACGCCGTCGATGTCGTAGGGCAGTTCCGCCCGCTGCGCCTCGATGGCGCGGTAGCAGGCCAGCATCTCCTCCAGCGAGGCGCAGCGCGCCATCAGCGGATTGGTGACGAAGCCCCATTCGCCGAGCTTCCTCACCGCGCCGTATTGGGTGTCTGAAAGGGCGGCGCTCGTCTCCCCCCACGCATAGGCGAAGAATTTGAGCGGCCGGCTGCGGGTGATCTCCGGGTCCTTCTGGCGCAGCGAGCCGGCGGCCGAATTGCGCGGATTGGCGAAGGTCTGGCCCGTCTCGGCCATGCGCTGGTTCAGCGCCAGAAAGTCCTCGCGGCGCATATAGACCTCGCCTCGCACCTCGATCAGCTCGGGCACGTCGTCCGGCAGGCGGTCGGGCACCTCGTCCATGGTGCGGATATTGGCGGTCACGTTCTCGCCGGTCGTGCCGTCGCCGCGTGTCGCGGCGGTGACCAGCCGGCCCTTTTCGTAGCGCAGCGACATGGAGAGCCCGTCGATCTTCGGCTCGGCGGTGAAGACGAGTTCGTCCTCCGGCTTCAGCGACAGGAAGCGGCGCACCGAGGCGACGAAATCGACCACGTCCTCGTCCGAAAAGACATTGTCGAGCGACAGCATCGGCCGCGCATGCCGCACGGTGCTGAACGTGCCCGAGGGCGCCGCGCCGACGGAGGATGACGGGGAATCTTCGCGGATGAGCTCGGGAAACCGCGCCTCGATGTCGGCATTGCGCCGCCGCAGCGCGTCATATTCGGCATCCGAGATCGTCGGCGCGTCCTCGGCGTGATAGCGCCGGTCGTGTTCGGCGATCTCCGCCGCCAGCCGGGCAAGCTCCTCCCCCGCTTCGACCTGCGTCAGTTCGGCGACGGGTTTTTCCTGTGTGCTCATGACGCGATTCCGGCTGCGATTGCTGCGCTTAAACTAGAGCATGTCTCTTGGAAGTGGGACTCGGTTCGGGTGACAGGCGGGCTCAGCCCGCGCCGTTCTCGCTCAGCAGCCGCTCGGCGGCGGCACGCGCTTCGGCGGTCACCGTCGCGCCGGCCAGCATGCGCGCGATCTCCTCCTTGCGGGCGTCGCGGTCCATCACCGTCACGCCGGTGGCGACGCGGTCGGAGCCGCCCGACTTGGCGATGAGGTAATGCGTGTCGGCGCGGGCAGCGACCTGCGGCGCATGGGTGACCGACAGGACCTGGATCCTGCGCGACAGGCGCGCCAGCCGCTGGCCGATGGCATCGGCCACCGCGCCGCCGACCCCGGTGTCGATCTCGTCGAAGACCAGCGTCGGCGCGGAGCCGCGATCGGCAAGCGCGACCTTGAGCGCCAGCAGGAAGCGCGAAAGCTCGCCGCCCGAGGCGACCTTCATCATCGGGCCGGGCCGCGTGCCGGGATTGGTCTGCACCCAGAACTCGACCTGGTCGATGCCGCTTGCCGCGCGGTCCTCGGGCGAAGTCGTCATCTCGACGATGAACCGCGCCCGCTCGAGCTTCAGCGCCGGCAGTTCGGCCATCACGACGCCGGCAAGCGAATCGGCGGCGGCGCGGCGCAGATCGGACAGACGGGCAGCGGTCTGGTCGTAGGCCGCGCGGGCGGCGCGGGCTTCCGTCTCCAGCCCCGCAAGCCGCTCGGCGCCGGCGTCGAGGTCGGCAAGGTCGGCGTCCATGCGGTCGCGCAACTCGGCGAGGTTGTCGACCTGCACATTGTGCTTGCGCGCCAGCGCCCGCAGCGCGAACAGGCGCTCCTCGGTCGCTTCGAGCGCGCGCGGGTCGAAATCGGCGGCCCGCATGGCGGCCTCCACCGCCGCCTGCGCGCCGTCCAGCGCCACCAGCGCATCGTCGAGCGACTTCACGATCTCCTCGAGCAGGCCCGGCGCCTCGGCCGCCTTGCGCTGCAGGCGCCGCAGCAGGCCGGAGAGAGCCGGCAGCGGCGAGGCCGGGCCCTGAAGGACGTCCTGCGCCTCGGAAATGTCGGCCGCCGTCTTCTCGGCGCGCATCATCGCCGCGCGCCGTTCTGCGAGTTCCGTCTCCTCGCCGGGCTGCGGGTCGGCCTTGGCCAGTTCCTCGACGGAGGCGCGCAGGAAGTCCGCCTCGCGCTCGGCCGCGGCAACGCGCGCACGGTGGCGCTCCAAGTCCTGCTCGATACCGCGCCAGCGCTTCCAGGCCTCGGCCACCGCGGCGGCTTCCAGCAGATGGCCGCCGAAGGCGTCGAGCAGGTCGCGATGCGCGGCGGCGTCCACCAGCGCGCGCTCGTCGTGCTGGCCGTGGATCTCCACCAGCGCGCGGCCGACCTGGCGCATCAGCGACACGCTGGCGGCCTGGTCGTTGACGAAGACCCTGCTGCGGCCGTCGGCGGTCTGGACCCGGCGCAGGATGATGTCGCCGTCATCGTCGATGGCGTTTTCGGTGAGGATTTGCCGGACGGGATGCGCGGCGGGCACGTCGAACACGGCCGTGATCTGGCCCTGCGGCGCGCCGTGGCGCACCAGAGAGGCGTCGCCGCGCCCGCCGATGGCGAGCGAAAGCGCATCGAGCAGGATCGACTTGCCGGCACCGGTCTCGCCGGTGAGAACGGACAGGCCAGAACTGAAATCGATATCGAGCCGCTCGATCAGGACGATATCGCGGATCGACAGCTGCGACAGCATCTCAAGAGGGCGTCAGCTGCGCGCGCCACCACCGCCGAGGCCGATGCGCGACAGCCACGAGCCGCTGTTCTCGCGCGGCGAGAGGCCACCGGTCTGGAGCAGCGCATAGCTGTCCTTGTACCACTGGCTCTCCGGATAGTTGTGACCCAGCACGGCTGCGGCAGCCTGCGCCTCGGAGGCGAGGCCCATCGCGTAATAGCTCTCGACGAGGCGCGCCAGCGCTTCCTCGATGTGGCGCGTGTTGCTGTAGTTCTCGACCACGCCGCGGAACCGCTTCACCGCGGCGATATACTGCCGCCGCTCCAGGTAATAGCGGCCGACCTGCATCTCCTTGCCGGCGATCTGGTCGCGCGCGAAGCGGATCTTGTCCTTGGCGTCGTCGACATATTCGGACTTGGGCCAGCGCGTCACCACCTCGTTCATCGCCTCGATGGTGCGGCGGGCATCCGCCTGATCCTGCGTCACGTCGCGAATCTGGCGCCAGTAGCTCAGGCCGATGATATATTGCGCGTAGGCGGCGTCGGGCGTGGCCGGGTAGAGCTGGATGTAGCGCCGCGAAGCCGCGATGGCCTCTTCGTACTTGCCCATCCGGTAGTTGGTGAAGGCGCCCATCACCATCGATTTGCGGGCGAATTCGGAATAGGGATGCTGGCGGTCGACGGCCTCGAACTTGCGCGAGGCCTCGGTCATCTTGCCGGCGTTCAGGTTGGCCAGCCCCTGATTGTAGAGCTGGTCGGCCGGCTCGGTGTTGTCGACATAGGTCGCCAGGTCGATGTCGTCGTTGGACGAGCACGCGGCGGCGAGGAGCGGCAGCGCCAGAACCGGGGCGAGCAGAAGATGCCTCAGCGGGCGGCGGTTGCCGGACAGTGCGGAACGGTGAGCAATCATAATCGGTATTCGCCCCTCCGGCGCAGTCAGAACGGTCGCTTCAGCGCAGTCATAAATCACAACTGCCCGGTTGCGGCAACGTTTGGCCCTGCAATGCCGCAAATTTGTGGCGGCGATCCACGCCCGCGCAATCACCTCGGATGCCGATTCCGCCCGTTTCCGCCGTTCGTATGTCCCGCGATCCGCCGCTGTTTTCCCGAAACGCCGCGGCGCGAGGCGATTCACTCCACCGGCGGTTCGGTCAGGTCGGGGATCGGCTCCGGCTCCGGCGCCTCGTCGGCCAGCGCGAGCACCTCGGGCGTGCGGCGGCGCACCACCACGCCGAGATCGTCCTCCTCCTGCGCGCGACGCAGCTTCTCCTCGGCTTCCGTCGCCTCGCGCTGGCGGTCCCACATGGCGCGGTAGAGCCCGTCCTGCGCCAGCAGGTCGCGATGGGTGCCGCGCTCGGCGATCAGCCCGTCCTTGAGCACGATGATCTCGTCGGCGCCGATGACGGTGGAGAGCCGGTGCGCGATGACCAGCGTGGTGCGGCCGCGGCTGACGAAGTCGAGTGCGGCCTGGATTTCCTGCTCGGTGTGGGTATCGAGCGCGGAGGTCGCCTCGTCCAGCATCAGGATGGGCGGCGCCTTGAGGATGGTACGGGCGATGGCGACGCGCTGCTTCTCGCCGCCGGAGAGCTTCAGGCCGCGCTCGCCCACCATGGCCTTGTAGCCTTCGGGCAGGCGCTCCACGAAGCCGGAAATCTGCGCCAGCCTTGCTGCCTCGCGCACCTCCTCTTCGGTCGCGGTGGGGCGGCCGTAGCGGATGTTGTAGGCGATCGTGTCGTTGAAGAGCACCGTGTCCTGCGGCACCATGCCGATGGCGGAGCGCAGGCTCTCCTGCGTCACCTGCGAAATGTCCTGCCCGTCGATGGTGATGCGACCCGACTGGATGTCGTAGAAGCGGAAGAGGAGCCGCGACAGCGTCGACTTGCCGGCGCCTGACGGGCCGACGATGGCCACGGTCCTGCCGGCCGGCACCGCAAAGGAGACGCCGCGCAGGATCGGCCGCTGCGGATCGTAGGCGAAATGCACGTCCTCGAAGCGCACCGTGCCGTCGGTGATCTTCAGCGGCGGTGCGCCGTCCGCGTCCTTCACCTCCTGCGGCACGTCGAGCAGCTCGAACATGTTCTCGATGTCGGTCAGGCCCTGCCTGATCTCGCGATAGATGAAGCCGATGAAGTTGAGCGGGATGGAGAGCTGGATCAGCATGGCGTTGATGAAGACGAAATCGCCGATCGTCTGCGTGCCGCGCATCACCTCCAGCGCCGAGAGCGCCATCACGGCGGCCATGCCGACGCCGAGGATGACGCCCTGGCCGAAGTTCAGCCAGCCGAGCGAGGTCCATGTCTTGGTCGCCGCGCTCTCGTAGCGCGCCATGGAGCGGTCGAATCGCTCGGCCTCCATGCGCTCGTTGCCGAAATATTTGACCGTCTCGAAATTGAGCAGCGAATCGATCGCCTTGGTGTTGGCGTCGGTGTCGCTGTCGTTCATCTCGCGGCGGATGACGATGCGCCAGTCCGACGCCTTCACCGTGAACCAGGTGTAGAGCCAGACCGTCACGGCGATGATGGCGACGTAAATCCAGCCATAGGCGACGGCGAAGATGATCGCCGTCAGCGCGAATTCGAGCACCGTCGGCGCGGTGTTGAGGATGGTGAAGCGGACGATCGCCTCGATGCCCTTCACGCCGCGCTCGATGATGCGCGACAGGCCGCCGGTGCGGCGCTCCAGATGGAAGCGCAGCGAGAGCTGGTGCATGTGCTGGAAGGTGCGGAAGGCGAGCTGGCGCACCGCATGCTGGCCGACGCTGGCAAACAGCGCGTCGCGCAACTGGTTGAAGCCGAGCTGCACCACCCGCACCACATTGTAGGCCAGCACGAGCATGACCGGGCCGACCAGCAGGGCGGGAATGTAACCGGGCGCCGCGAACTGGCCGTTGAGCGCGTCGGTGGCCCATTTGAAGAAATAGGGCACCAGCATCAGCACCAGCTTGGCGACGACGAGGAATACCGTCGCCCAGACCACGCGGCGCTTGAGGTCGGCGCGTTCGGCAGGCCACATATAGGGCCACAGGTTGCGCAATGTGGTGATCATCGAGCCGGATTCGGCCGATACGGTCTTGTTCTCAGGCAATGGTCCGTCCCTGCGGGCTTGGCCGCCCGTCGTCCTTATCGTTCCCCGCTGCCGGAGCAACGTTCACTGTCGCAGCAATTGCGCATCATGTCGGTCATGGCGGCGCCGAGCTCGCCCAGCGCGGCACGGTCGACGCTGTAGAGCGACCGCTGGCGGTCGCTGACGACCCGCACTAGCCCCGCCTCGACGAGCACCTTGAGGTGCTGCGATACGGTGGACTGCGCAAGATCGAGACGGCCTACGACATCCTTGCAGCAGCAGCAATCGGCTTCGGCGAGATGGCGCAGGATGTCCAGCCGCGCCGGATGCGCGAGCGCGCCGAGCCGCCGGGCCAGCACGTCATGCCGCTGGGGGGAAGCAATGTTCATCGTTCATCGTCGATAAACGATGAACGATGAAATGGCAAGCAGCGGCGGCTTCTGCCCCGGCTTTCGCCGGATCAGTCCTGCTTCACCTGATCCTTGATGGTGGAAAGGTCGGCTTCCTCGCCCGAATCGGTCTGGCGCGGAACCGCGAACACCTGTCCCGGCCAGATGCGGTCGGGGTCGGTGATCTGGTCCTGGTTCGCCAGATAGATGGTCGAGTAGCGCACGCCCATGCCGTAGACCCGGCGCGAGATGCGCCACAGCGTGTCGCCCCGGCGGATGATGACCGAGCCCGCCGCCGACTGCAGCTTCGGCGCGGTGGTCTCGGGCATGGCGGCGACATCGCTGCCACCCGTTGCGGGCTGTCCGGCAGCCGGCGCGGACGGTGCGGCAGGCGTGGCGCCGGCATCGCCGGCGGGAGCCGTGCCAACGGGCGCGCCGCTTGCGGGAGCGGCACCGCCTGCAGGCTGGCCGGGTGCGGCGGGCTGCCCTTCGGCAGGCGCGTTGCCGCCATTGGCCGGCGCAGCGGGAGCGGCGGCGGGCGCCTGGCCTGCGGGCGGCGCGACGGCGGCGATCTGCTCGCCGGGCTCGCGCTGGAACGGAACGGCGGCGCGGGCGATGACGGTGACGCCGTCGGGGCCGAGCACGTCGGCGCGGATCACATATTCGCCGACCGGCAGGTCGCGGCGCGCCTCAACGAGGAATCGCCCGCCGTCGGAGACGGCTGTCTGGCCGAGCATGATCTCGTTGGCATAGGCGCGTATCTGCCGCCTGGCCTCAGCGCTGCCGGCGACGAAGACCATCGGTCCTTCGATCTCGACGGCCTCGATGGTCACGGTCGGGCGCACCGGCGGCTTGGCCGGAGCGGCGGCGTTTTCGCCCGGCTGGGCGGCAGAAGCGCCCTCGCCCGCCGGCTTTGCCGGGGCGGCGTCCGCGACAGCCGGCTGCCCGGCGGCGGCGGGGGGCTGCGGCTGCGGCGATGCGTTGTCCGCCGTGGCTGGCGCGGCGGCAGCTTCCTGCTGCGCCGGCACCGACGGTGCGGCGGCTGCCTCGGCCGGCTGCGGCACGGTCAGGATCTTGCTGGCCTCGCCCGGCTGCTCCACCATCACCAGGACCTCGCCGTTCTTCTGCTCTGGCACGGAGACGATGGCCGACTGGAGCGAGGTGAGCACGCTGCCGTCCGGATTGGTGGCGCGCAGAACGAGCGTGTAGTCGCCCGGCGCGAGCGGGTCGTCGATGACCACGGCGAAATCGCCGCCCGGCGTCGCGGTGCCCTCGCCCAGCGCGTCGGCGCCGGAAACGACCTCGACCTTCGCCGCCGGCAGCGCCTGGCCTGCCACGATGAGCGAGCCTTCCGGCTCGAGCCGCACCAGGTCGAAGGTCGGTATGCCCTTCCTGTCCGCCGCTGCCTCGGCCGGCTGCTGACCTTCCTTGGTCCCTGCCGCTTCGGCCGGCGGGTTGGCGCCGGGCTGCGGTGTCGCGCCGGATTGTGGCGGTGCCGCTCCCTCTTGGGGCGCGGCGGGCGCGCCGCCCGAAGCGGGTGCTCCCGGCGCTGCTGCTGGCGATGGCGCGGGGGTGGCCGGAGCCTGCACGACGGCGGCCGGGTCCTTCGGCACGGGGCGGTCGAACATGCCGGCGATATAGGCGCCGCCTGCCAGGATGATGAGGCCGCCAAGAATGAAGAAGAACAGCCTTGCCGTGTTCGCGTTCACTTAAAAACCCCAGTCCTTAGCCGCCTTCGGCCCGTCTAACCTGTTTTCCGTACCGCCACAAGAAAAAGCCGGACAAGCCTTGACGGGACCGGGGCGGCGCACGCCTATGGATTGCATGAGCGAGATTCGATCCATCTGCGTCTATTGCGGCTCGTCGCGCGGGCGTGGCGACATCTACATGAACGCCGGGCAGACGCTGGGCCGCGCCATCGGCGAGGCAGGCCTCGGCCTCATATATGGCGGCGGCACCAAGGGCATCATGGGCGCGGTGGCGGCCGGAGCCCGCGCCGCCGGCGCCCACGTGACAGGGATCATTCCGCGCTTCCTGGTCAACCGGGAGGCCTCCGAGTCCTCGCTCGACGGGATCGACACTGTCGTCATCACCGAAGACATGCATACCCGAAAGCACAGGATGTTCGAGGAATCCGACGCCTTTGTGGCGCTTCCGGGCGGCATCGGCACGGTCGAGGAGATCATCGAGATCATGACCTGGGCCCAGCTCGGCCGCCACCGCAAGCCGATCGTCTTCGCCAACGTCGCCGGTTTCTGGGAACCGATGCTGGCGCTGCTCGACCACATGAACGAGGAAGGCTTCATCCATACGTCGCATCTGGTGCGGCCGCTGGTGGTGGACGCCGTCGAGCAGGTCGTGCCCAACATCCTCGACGCAGCACGGGCGGCGGCCCTGCCCGTCTCCGGCGACGAGCGGGTGATCGGCAAGATGTAAGGCAATCCCGGCGAGCAGCGCCGCGTCCTTCGACTGCCTCAGCCGGCGCGCAGGTCGGCGGTCCATTCGCCGTAGCGGCGCGCCTCCGCCTCGTGCCCCTCCTCGCGCCAGGGCTCGGCGAGCGCGGCCGCATACCATGCCCGCAACGCCGGATGCGAAAGCATCCGCTCGACATAGGCATCGGCAGCGCCGCCGAAGCGCAGGCCGTATGTCTGCGCGCGGAAGACGACCGGCGCGAAGAACGCATCCACGCCGGTGAACTCCGCTCCTGCGAGGTACGGTCCGTCAAAACGCGACAGGCCCTGGTTCCATAATTCGCCGATGCGCGCGATGTCGCGCAGAAGCCTGGGCGGGGTCTCGCGCAGCGCGACGCGAATGCCGCAGTTCATCGTGCAGATGTCGCGCAGGACCGGGAAACCGGAGTGCATCTCCGCACTGGCCGACCGCGCCCAGGCGCGGGCGGCCCGGTCGTCGGGCCACAGCCCCGCATGGCGTTCGGCGAGATATTCGACGATGGCAAGCGAATCCCAGACCGTCGTCGCGCCGTCGATCAGGCAGGGAACGAAGCCGCTGGGCGTATGTTCGCGGAAATAGTCGTAGCTGTCGCCGCCGGGAAAGGGCAGCAGCCGTTCGCGGAATGCGATGCCCCGCGCCGTCATCACCAACCACGGCCTGGCCGACCATGACGAGTAGTTCTTGTTCGCGATGACGAGTTCGTACATCTCAGCCTCCGCGCCGCGGTGCGGCAATGATAGACCATGTGTAGATCGCCAGCGCGATCCAGATGAGCGCGAAGGCCACCATGCGCACCGGCCCGAACGGCTCGCCGAAGACGAAGACAGCGATCAGGGCGATCATCGTCGGCACGATATATTGCATGAGGCCGAGCGTGGCGATGCGCAAGAGCTTCGCGCCGAAGGCGTAGAGAATGAGCGGCAGCGCCGTGGCCGGTCCGGCAAAGAGAAGCAGCGCCACGTCGCTCATGCGCGACGGCACGAAGTGTGCCGCGCCAGTGAACTGCAGGTAGACCAGATAGGCCAGCGCCGGCAGGACGAGTATCGCCACCTCCAGGAAGAAGCCCTGGCTCGGGCCGACCGGCAGCGTCTTCTTGAAGAAGCCGTAGCCGGCGAAACTGAGGGCGAGCGCCAGCGAGACCCACGGCAGGCCGCCGGCATCGACGGTCAGGATGACGACGGCGGCGGTCGCCAGCAGGACGGCGACGACCTGCGCCCGCGTCAGACGCTCGCCGAGAAGCAGCGCGCCCAGCGTCACCGAGACGAGCGGGTTGATGTAATAGCCGAGCGCCGTTTCCACCGCGCGTCCCGCCGCGATGGCCCAGACATAGACCAGCCAGTTCAGGGCGATGAGGCAGGCCGTCAGCGCCGCCATAGCGAGCGTGCGCGGCGAGCGCAGCGCGGCGGCGAGGTCGCCCGTGAGGCCGAGCACCCACAGCAGCGCGCCCGCGATCGGCATCGACCAAAGCACGCGGTGGGCGACGATCTCCAGCGCGGGGATGTGCGCCATCGCTTTCATGTAGAGCGGCAGGAAGCCCCAGATGAGGTAGGTGAGAGATGCGAAGACGAAGCCGCGTGCGGCGTCCGCCCCCGACACGCCGTCGGGCTGCTGCGGCGCCAGCGGCGCATCGGGCGCCGCCGCGAGCATCTCATGTCCGGACCGAGGCTTCATCGCCCGGACAGGTAGCGTCCGCGCTCAGCCCGACCAACGCATTTTTCGGATGCCAGGGGCGGAATCGGTTGAGCCAGCTATTCGGCCGCCAGCACCTTGGCTTCGCGGTTCTTCACCATCTTGTAGACGATGGAATCCATCAGCGCCTGGAACGACGCATCGATGATGTTTTCGGAGACGCCAACCGTCCACCAGCGATCGCCGGTGGAATCGCCCGATTCGACCAGCACCCGGGTGATCGCCTCGGTGCCGCCGTTGAGGATACGGACCTTGAAATCGACCAGCTCCAGGTCGGCGATCTCCGACTGATACTTGCCGAGGTCCTTGCGCAGCGCGATGTCGAGCGCGTTGACTGGCCCCAGTCCCTCCGCCACGGACATGCGCTCCTCGCCGTCGATGGTGACCTTCACGATCGCCTCGCAGACCGTCTTGAGCTGGCCGTTGGCGTCGTAGCGGCGCTCGACCATGCAGCGGAACGAATCGACCCTGAAGAACTCCGGCACGCCGCCCAGCGTGCGCCGCGCCAGAAGGTCGAAGCTCGCATCGGCGCCCTCATAGGCATATCCCTCGGCCTCGCGCTGCTTCACCAGCGCGATCAGCGTGTCGAGGCGCGGATCGTCCTTGGCGACCGGGATGCCGCGCCGCTTGAGCTCGGCGATGAAGTTGGACTTGCCGCCCTGGTCGGAGACCATAACGCGCCGCGTGTTGCCGACCGCCTCGGGCGGCACATGCTCATAGGTCTGCGGCTCCTTGAGCAGCGCCGAGGCATGGATACCCGCCTTGGTCGCGAAGGCGGAGGAGCCGACATAAGGCGCCTGCGGCTCCGGGGCGCGGTTGAGCAGTTCGTCGAAGCTGCGCGACAGGCGCGTGATGCCGGCCAGCGCCTCCTTCGCTATGCCCGTCTCGAAACGGTCGGCGAAGGCGGGCTTCAGAACCAGAGTCGGGATGATGGTGACGAGATTGGCATTGCCGCAGCGCTCGCCGATGCCGTTGAGCGTGCCCTGTATCTGGCGCACGCCCGCATCGACGGCGGCGAGCGAATTGGCGACGGCCTGCCCCGTGTCGTCATGCGCGTGGATGCCGAGATGGTCGCCCGGAATGCCGGCGGCGATCACCTCACGCACGATCTCGCGCACCTCGCCCGGCTGCGTGCCGCCATTGGTGTCACACAGCACCACCCAGCGCGCGCCGGCGTCGAAGGCAGTCTTCGCACAGGCGAGCGCGTAGTCGCGGTTCTCCTTGAAGCCGTCGAAGAAGTGCTCGCAATCGACCATCGCCTCCCTGCCGGCCGCGCGCGCGGCTTCGACGGAGGCCGAAATCGACTGGAGGTTCTCCTCGTCGGTGCAGCCCAGCGCCACCCTGACCTGATATTGCGAGCTCTTGGCGACGAAGCAGATCGCGTCCGCCTTCGCCTGCAGCAACGTGGCCAGCCCCGGATCGTTCGAGGTGGAGACGCCCGGCCGCCTGGTCATGCCGAAGGCGACGAACGACGCCTGCGCGGTGCGCTTCTTCGACAGGAAGGCGGTGTCGGTCGGGTTGGCGCCGGGATAGCCGCCTTCGACATAGTCGATGCCGAAGGCGTCCAGCATCTGCGCGACCGCGATCTTGTCGTCGACGGAGAAGTCGATGCCCGGCGTCTGCTGGCCGTCGCGCAGGGTTGTATCGAACAGATAGACTCTTTCTTTCGCGCTCATGCGCCGCCCCTTTCGCTTCGGGCTACGGGACCCATCGTCAAACTCAATGCCTTGTCATCGCACCGGCGGCCACCGGTCGGTGTCGTGGTCGGGGTGCTGGTAGCTCACCAGATCGGACAGGAAGGGCGCGCCGGCCATGTCGCCCTCGGTGCGCTCCGCCGAAAGCGTCGGAATGGCGTCCACATATGGCAGCTTCGCCTCGATGCCCCACTGCTTCGTCGGCGCGATCTCCTCGGGATGGTCGAAGGCGCCGATCGCCAGCGCCACGCCGTCCGGTGCCTCATAAGTCAGCGGCGTGCCGCAGTCGGCGCAGAAGCCGCGTTGCACATGGTTGGAGGAGCGCCAGCGCTTCGGCGCGCCGCGCGTCCATTCCAGCGTGCCCTCGGCCACGGTGGCGAGCGGCGCATAGAAGCCGCCGAAAGCCTTCTGGCACATGCGGCAGTGGCAGACGGAGGCGTTGCGCAAGGCCCCCTCGATGCGGAAGCGCACCGCGCCGCACTGGCAGCCCCCGGTGTAGACCGGCCGGTTGTCGAGGCTCATGGCCGGACCCCGCGCTCGCTGCGGAAATGATTCCGCCTGTCGTTCCAACTCTTTGCCGACATTGGCTTTTCCCGATCATTCAGGCTGGTGGCACACCGCCTCGACATTGTTGCCGTCGAGGTCGATCACGAAGGCACCGTAATAGTCGGGGTGGTAGTGCGGGCGCAGGCCCGGCGCGCCGTTGTCCTTGCCGCCTGCGGCGAGTGCTGCCTCGTGGAAGGCGCGGACTTCGGCGCGGTTGCGTGCGGTGAAGGCGTAGTGCCGGCCGGGACCGGCGCCTTCGCTGCTTTCGTGCAGCCAGAAATCCGGCTTCTCGCGGCCGTAGCCGCCGACCCGCATGCCGCCGGTGAACTCCGTCGGCACCTGCTGCAGCATGGTCGCGCCCAGCGCCCCGAAAGCCGCATCGTAGAACGCCCTGGCCCGCGGCCAATCGGTTACGCAAATTCCTGCATGGTCGATCATCGCTTCACCTCCCAGCTTGTCACGCGTTCCCCGGTGACGGCATCCTTGCCGTCCTTGAGCTGTATGCCCTGCGCCAGAAGCTCGTCGCGGATTCGGTCGGCCGACGGCCAGTCCTTGCCGCGGATGAAAGCGAGGCGCTCGGCGATCATAGCCTCCACCCGCGCCGCGTCGACACCCGCTTCGCGCAGGAACAGCCAGTCGCCCTCTTCGCCGACGAGCGCGGGGTCGAGGAGGCCGAGGAGTTGCATCCCCTCGCCCAGATCCTGCACGTCGCCGGCCTTGGCGGCGGCGCGCAGGTGGGTGATCGCCTGCCAGCTGTTGAGGTCGTCGGCGAGCGCCGCGGCCACCGCATTGCCGGGCGCCGGCGCCCGCGCGGGATCGAAGCCGCCGCGCAGCAGCTCGTACCAGCGATAGAGCTCGTCGCTCGCCTCGTGCAGACGGCGCTCCGTCCAGTCGATCGGCTCGCGATAATGCGTCTGGAGCATGGAGAAGCGCGCTGCGAGGCCGGTCCAGCGCGTTCGCGCCGCCGGCGTGCTTTCAACGCCCTCGAAGACACCAAGCCCGCTCGCCAGCACATCGCGGATGGTGACGAAATTGCCCTCGCTCTTGGACATCTTGCGGCCCTCCACCTGAAGGAAGCCGTTGTGCATCCAGATGTTGGCCATGCGCTCTGTGCCGAGCGCGCAGCAGCTCTGCGCCACCTCGTTCTCGTGGTGCGGGAAGACGAGGTCGATGCCGCCGCCGTGGATGTCGAACATGTTCTTCGCCGGGTCGTCGCAGGTCAGCCCGCCGCCGAAGGGTTTTAGCAGCTTGGCCATCGACATGGCTGAGCACTCGATATGCCAGCCCGGCCGCCCCGGCACGGCGATGCCGGCCGGCGAGTCCCAGCCGGGCTCGCCTTCCTTCGACGGCTTCCACAGCACGAAATCCATCTCGTCGCGCTTGTAGGAGGCGACGTCGACCCGCGCGCCGGCCAGCAGCTCGTCGAGCGGACGGCGCGACAGCGCGCCGTAGCGCGGCCCCTTGCGCGCATTCATCGCCGAGGGCGAGAACAGCACGTGGTTCTCGGCCACATAGGCGACGCCCTGCGCAACGAGGCGCTCGATGATCGCGCGCATCTCGGCGATGTATTCCGTGGCGCGCGGCTGGCTGGTCGGCTCGAGGCAGCCCAGCGCCGTCGCGTCGGCCTGGAACTGCGCGTTGGTCGCCTCGGTGACCTTCCTGATCGCCTCGTTGAGCGGCAGGCCTGGAAAGTCGCGCGCGGCGCGCGCGTTGATCTTGTCGTCCACGTCGGTGATGTTGCGCACATAGGTGACGCGCCCCGCGCCATAGGCATGGCGCAGCAGGCGGAACAGCACGTCGAAGACGATGACCGGCCGCGCATTGCCGATATGGGCGAAGTCGTAGACAGTCGGCCCGCAGACATACATGCGCACATGCGAGGGATCGAGCGGGACGAGGTCCTGCTTCGACCGCGTGAGCGTGTTGTAGAGCCTGATCGACGTATTCGACATGCGCAACGAATCCCCTGGCCGGCTGGCCGGGGCGTTTTGGCTTGTCGCGAGAATGAGCAAAAACGGCCGGACCAGCGAAAAGCTAGCCGATAATGCAAATCCCGTTAATGGGCAGTGCCGTTTTCATCAGCGCGCTTATCGCGCCCGCGCGAACCGCCGTCAAGTGGACCTGTGGCAGGAGAGACGCACTCCGGCAGCCGCGTGCGATTGCTGACCGAAATTAACCGAAATGCCCCGAAAAGGGAAAAATCGAGCCAAGATTCAGTCTCATTCGACCCGCACCTCTGGATGCGCGCCAACGCAACAGAGAAGCCGAGACAAGACGATGAGCGACAGGACCTCCGAACAAGAACTGGCCCGCCGGCAGTATGCGGCGCTGGCCAAGCACTACAACGCGATCGGTCCGGCCGACCTGCTTGCCGCCCTGATGGCGATGCAGAGCGCGCCGAAGGAAGCCGGCAAGCCGGCGGAAAAGCGCAAGGCCGCCTGATCCGCCATGGCCGGGCTCAGAAGAGTCCGGCAAGCAGGCTGACGGCGATCGCCGTCATCACCAGGGCGATGCCCAGATCGAGCACGCGCCAGGCGGCCGGACGGGCGAAGACCGGCTGCAGCAGCCGGGCTCCGTAGCCCAGCGCGAAGAACCAGACGAACGAGGCGCAGGCCGCGCCGGCGCCGAACGCGACGCGCGCGCTCCCTTCGTGGCGCGCCGAGAGCGACCCGACGAGCAGCACCGTGTCCAGATAGACGTGCGGGTTGAGGAAGGTGAAGGCGAGACAGGTCGCAACCGCCGCCTTGAGGCTGCCCGCACCGGCAGCCGCCGCCTGCATCGCGGCGGGGCGCAAGGCGCGGCGCAGCGCCAGCACGGCATAGGCCAGCAGGAAGGCCGCGCCGCCTATCGTGACCACCATGATCAGCGTCGGCGACTGCGCCACCAGCGCGCCCATGCCCGCGACGCCGGCCGCGATGAGAAGCGCGTCCGACAGGGCGCAGATGAGGCACAGGACGAAGACGTGCTGCCGCAGCAGCCCCTGGCGCAGGATGAACGCATTCTGCGCGCCGATCGCCACGATCAGCGAGCCGCCAAGCAGGAAACCGGAGAAGAATGGCGCCGACATGGACGCGGTCTGCCGGGGCTTTTGCGCGAACGCAAGGGGCCACAAACGCGCGGAGGCGAGCCAGATGCTCCCGCAGGCCGTCGAACGGCCTAGAACAGCGTCATCTGCGCCGGCTCTTCGGCGTCCTTCGCCGGCTCGGCCCTCGACGCCGGTTCCACCCGCTCCTGTATGTCCGGCGTGGCGTTGTCGACCTTGTTGACCTTGTCCGACACGGGGATAGCCTCGAAGAAATCGGCATCGACCGGGCGCAGCAGGTCGGCCACGTCGCGCGGCTCGTTGGCGACGCAATCCAGCCAGCGCGAAAAATGTTCGGGATGGATCACTACCGGCATGCGCTCGTGGATGTGCGAGATGGCGCTGTTGGCCGCGGTGGTGAGGATGGCGCCGGTGTCGATCTCGGAGCCGCCGGGCTCGGACCATGTTTCCAGCAGCGCGCCGAAGGCGACGAGGCCGCCATGGCGCGGACGGACCCAGTAGGCTTGCCCAGTGCGGCCGCGCTCGCGCTTCCATTCATAGAAGCCGGTGGCCGGAAGCAGCGCGCGCCGGTGGCGCATGGCGGCCTTGAAGGCGGGCTTTTCGGCGGCCGTCTCGGAGCGCGCATTGATGAGAAGCGGCATCTGCCTCACATCCTTCGTCCAGCCGGGAATGAAGCCCCAGCGCACCAGCACCGCCTGCCTCTCCGGCAGGTTGGAGCCGGGGTCGCGGCGCGGGCCGGCGATCGCCGCCAGGACAGGCTGCGTCGGCGCGATATTGTAGCGCGGCGGGAAGGCTTCCAGCCCGGCGACGCCGAGGAACGTCTCGGTGGAGTCAGGCGCGGCAGTGAGTGCGAAACGGCCGCACATGGGTCAGGCCATCTGGAGCACGGGCTTGATCGTGCGGCCCGTCTCGGAATCGCGGATCGCCTCGTTGATCTCGTCGAAGCGGTAGAAACGGATGAGCTTGTCGAAGGGGAACCGGCCCTGCCGGTAGAGCTCGATCATCAGCGGGATGAAGATGTCGGGATCGGAATCGCCCTCGATGATGCCCATGATGCGCCGGCCGCCGCCGCGCAGCAGGCCCTGCCTGAGCGGGATGACCGAGTCGCGTGCCGAGGCGCCGAGAATGCCCGCCGTGCCGCGCGGCGCCAGTGAATCGAGAGCGGCGAGAATCACCGACTCGATGCCCGTCGTGTCCAGCGCGAAATCGACGCCGTAGCCAGTGGCGGCCATGATGGCGGCGACCGGATCGTCCGTCTTGGGATTGACGACATGCGTCGCGCCGAGCTCGCGCGCGACGGCAAGGCGCTCGTCATTCGTATCGACGGCGATGATCTTCGCGGCGCAGACCACCTTGGCCGCCATCAGCGCCGAGAGGCCGACCGAGCCCGCACCGAACACGGCGAAGGTCTTGTTGGCGCCGACCTTGAAGGAATTCATCACCGCGCCGGCGCCCGTCTGCACGCCGCAGGCGAGCGGGCCGAGCAGTTCGAGCGGCACGTCATCCGGCACCTTGACCACGTTGATTTCGCGGCAGATCGCATGGGTGGCGAAGGACGACTGGCCGAAGAAATAGCCGTTCACCTGCCTGCCGTCCTGCGACAAGGGGCTGGAGCCGTCGGGCCGCGCGGCACCGAAATTGCGCGGGAAGGATTCGTGGCAATAGCTGGTCGCGTGCTCGCGGCAGGTCGGACACGCGCCGCAGGCATTGAAGGTCATCACCACATGGTCGCCCGGCACGACCTTGGTGACGGCGCTGCCCACCTCCTCGACGACGCCCGCGCCCTCATGGCCGAGCACGACGGGGAACGGCACCGGAATCTCGCCGTCGCGGACGACGAGGTCGGTATGGCATACGCCTGTTGCGACGACCCTGACGCGGATCTCGTCGGCGCGCGGCGCTTCCATCGACAGGTCCTCGATGGTCAGCGGCGCACCAAGCTCGCGCGCGACGGCGGCCCTTATCGTCATCGTCATGGCATGGCTCCCTTCGCTCTGCGGACCGGCCGATCTTGCAGGCCAAGGCGCGGCGGGGCAAGTTGCCGCGCGTGCCTGCCCACAGCGAGTCTTGCGCGATGGCGAATATGGAAGTTCATGCCGCGCCGGTTCCGGCGGTCTCGGTGGCGCTGGTCAGCGGCGACACGGTGCTGCTGGTGCGCCGCGGCCGCGCGCCTGCAAAAGGGCTCTATGCCTTTCCGGGCGGGCGTGTGGAGCCGGGCGAGACGCTGGATGAGGCCGCGCGGCGCGAGCTGCTGGAAGAGACGGGGCTCGTGCCCGGCCGCCTCACCCCACATGTCACCCTGCCGATCGCTGCAGAGACCGGCCATGGCGTCGCCTTCGAGCTCACCGTGTTCGCGGCCGACGGGCATGAAGGCGTGCTTGCCGCCGCGGACGATGCCGAGGAAGCTGGCTTCTTCACCCTGGCGGAGCTCGACCGCCTGCCGCTGACGGAGAGCACGCGCGAGATCGTGATTGAGCTTCTCGCCGCGCGGCGGTGATACGCCTTGCCGCCGCCGAAATTGTCGGCGACAAGGTGCGCCATGCGGATGGGGCCTATTCTGACGATGCTGCTTGTCGGTGCTGCGATTGCCGTCGCCACGCCGGCGCGCGCCGTCGAGGCGCCTTTCGAGAAGGACCTGCGGCGGCTGGCCGAGCTTCTGGGCTCGCTCCACTACCTGCGCAACCTGTGCGGCGACGAGGGCACGACCTGGCGCAACGAGATGGAGAAGCTGCTCGCGACGGAAAACCCGGACGAGGCGCGCCGCGCCATGCTCGTCGCCCATTTCAACCAGGGATACCGCTCCTTCGGCAGCACCTATACGAGCTGCACGCCGGCGGCCGTGGCGGCGATCGACCGCTTCATGGTCGAGGGGCGCGACCTTACCCGCGAGATCGCCACGCGCTATGGAAATTAGGACCTTGTTAACTCTCCCTCGACAGCCGGGGGTGCGGTCTGCGATAGCAGGGCCTATGTTGTTAACGGGACATGAACGGGAAGCTGCGCATTTTCATCAATTGCGCGGCCATGGGTGAGAGATGATCGAGCAACGCAGCGAAATCGATGCGCTGATCCGCGAGGAAAAACGCCTCACCGCCTCCGAAAGCCACAGCGAGGCGTGGGCGGAGGGCCTTGCCTGCGGCATCGAACCCGAGATCATGGCGGAGGTCGCGCTGGCGACCGCCTTCGAAGAGCTTTTGCGCAGTTGCGGGGAGGACGCCGCGCTGGCGCTTCTCGACCAGATGCGCGAGCGCATGATCGCCGGCGACTTCAGCCCGCACCGCACCTGCCACTGAGCCGCGCCGCGGCGTCACTACACTGTTGCAGCTTTGCATCCCTATCGCCGACGCCATGCGCTATAGTCGGCCGGGCGGATCAGGGTGCATGGAGGCCGGTGACAGGATGATGGCGCGACGTTCGGGCTTTGCCGCTCTCTTGATAGGCTTGTATCTCGGCGCCTCGCCGGCCCTCGCGCTCAGCGAATTGAAGGAAGAGGGCATATCCCCTCCCCCCGACGTGCAGGTCGTGCCGCTTCCCCCGCCGCTGCCGAATCCGGCCAACCAGCCGGCGGCGAAACCGGCCGTCGAACCCGGGGACGGCGAGGAAGATCACGAGCCTGGCCAGACGCCGGCCGGCGAGGCAGAGAAGGAAGGCGCCGCCCCCGGCGACGCCGACATTCCCGTGCCGCCGGTCTCCTACGACATCGGCGCCCTGCCGGAGCCGGTGCGCAAGACCCGCGAGCAGTTGCTGGAGGCCACCCGCACCGGCGATCTCGAAGCGCTGCGCCCGTTCATCCGCACCGAAGGCGAGCAGGCCACGGAGCTTTCGCTGGGGGGCATCGAGGGCGACCCCATCGCGCATCTCAAGCAGATGTCGGGCGATGGCGAGGGACAGGAAATCCTCGCAATATTGCAGGAGGTGCTGGAGGCCGGCTACGTCCACACCGAGATCGGCACCGAGAACGAGATCTATCTCTGGCCCTATTTCTTCGCCGTGCCGCTCGACACGCTCGACGCGCGCCAGCGGGTGGAGCTGTTCCGGCTGGTCACCGCCGGCGACTACGAGGACATGAAGAATTTCGGCGCCTATATCTTCTACCGCACCGGCATCCGGCCGGACGGGAGCTGGGCCTTCTTCGTGGCCGGCGACTGACATCGGCCTTGCCGCCGCGCGGCCGGCCACATAGGTAAGGGCATCGTTCTCCCGGAAGCGAGCGACCATGCCCGTAGCCCACCTTGCCGACCGCGCGCTCATCGACGTGTCCGGCCCCGACGCCGAACATTTCCTCCAGAACATACTGACTGTCGACCTCGCCACGGTCGAGGCCGGCCAGGCGCGGCCCGGCGCGCTGCTCGCCCCGCAGGGCAAGATCCTGTTCGATTTCCTCGTTTCGCGCATCGACTGCGGCTTCCGCCTCGAGCTCCGGCAGGACCTCGCCGCCGACTTCATGCGCCGGCTGACGCTCTACCGGCTGCGCGCCAAGGCAGATATTCGCGAGTCGGACCAGCATGTTGTCGCCGTTTCATGGGGAAATGATTCCGGTCCTTCGCAAACGGATTCAACGGGCGTTTCCGACATGCGCTTCCCGGACGCGCTCCATGCCCGCCGCCACTATGGCGAACTGCCCCCGGCGGACGCCGCGCCGGCGGACTGGCACGCGCTGCGCATTTCGCTCGGTATCGCGGAAAGCGGCGACGACTATGCGGCAGGCGACGCCTTCCCGCACGACGTGCTGCTCGACCAGAACGGCGGCGTGGGATTCCGCAAGGGCTGCTATATCGGCCAGGAGGTCGTGTCGCGCATGCAGCATCGCGGCACAGCGCGCCGCCGCGTGCTGCTGGTGAGCGCGGACGAGCCCCTGCCGGCGCCCGGCACCGCCGTTACCGTCAACGGGCGGCCGGTCGGCGCGCTGGGTGGCGTTTCCAGCACGAACGGTCTGGCGATATTGCGCATCGACCGGGTCAAGGACGCGATCGACAGTGGCACGCCGCTTCTGGCGGACGGGATCGCGCTCAGCGCCGCCATTCCCGACTGGGCGAATTTCGGCTTCCCCGACGCCGCCGGCGCCACGGACGGCGACTGATGCCCGACCGGACCGGCGCACCGCCACGTGCCTGGCAGCGCATGCTGTCGGGTCGCCGGCTCGACCTCCTCAACCCCTCGCCGCTGGACATCGAGATCGCCGACATCGCGCAGGGCCTCGCCCGCGTGGCGCGGTGGAACGGCCAGACTGAAGGCATGCACGCCTTCTCGGTGGCGCAGCATTCGCTGCTGGTGGAGCAGATCTTCATCCGCCAGGCGCAGGCGCCCGGCCGCACGGAGCTTCTCGCGGCGCTGCTTCACGATGCCCCCGAATATGTCATCGGCGACATGATCTCGCCCTTCAAGGCGGCGGTCGGCGGCGACTACAAGACGGTTGAGGCGAAGCTCCAGCAGGCGGTCCACCTGCGTTTCGGCCTGCCGCCGGTCCTGCCCGCCGCGCTCAAGAACGCCATCAAGCGCGCCGACCAGATCGCCGCCTATTTCGAGGCGACGCAGCTCGCCGGCTTCTCGCAGGCGGAAGCGCGAAAATTCTTCGGCCTGCCGCGCGGCGTCTCACCCGAAGGGCTCGACCTCGCGCCCCGCGCCACGGCCGAGGTGCAGGCGTCGTTCCTCGCCCGCTTCGCGGAGCTGGACGGGATGCGCGCCCCGGCCGGGGCTACCGCCCCGTCCGCTCCAGACGGTCGATGAACCACTGGGTCAGGCGGGTCCAGACCTCGTCCTTCTCGCCCGAATCCTCCACGCCATGGTCGAGGTTGGGATTGTCGTTCACCTCGATGACGTAGACGCCGTCGGCGGTTTCCTTGAGGTCCACGCCGTAGAGGCCGTCGCCGATGCAGCGGGCGGCACGCACGGCGGTGTCGATCACATGCGCCGGGGCGCTCTGAAGCGTGAAGGACTTGAAGCCGCCCTGGTCGGGCTTGCCGCGCCGCTCGTGGTTGACGATCTGCCAGTGCCTCTTCGCCATGAGATACTGGACGGCGAAAAGCGGCTGGCCGCCGAGCACGCCGATGCGCCAGTCGAACTCGGTCGGGATGAATTTCTGCGCGATCAGCAGGTCAGAATCCTCCAGCCACTTCGTGGCGAGGTCCTTCAGTTCGGCGAAGTTCGACGCCTTCTTCACGCCGCGCGAGAAGGAGCTGTCGGGAATCTTCAGCACCAGCGGGAAGCCGAGCGTATCGGCGGCGAGCTGCAGGTCGACGGCGCCGGCGATCATCACCGTGGGCGGCACCGGCACCTTGTTGGCCGTCATCAGCTCGGCGAGATAGACCTTGTTGGTGCAGCGGATCATCGACAGCGGATCGTCGATGACCGGCATGCCCTCCTGCTGCGCGCGCCGAGCGAAGCGGTAGGTGTGGTTGGAGATCGACGTCGTCTCGCGGATGAAGAGCGCGTCGTAATTGGCGAGCCGGGCGAGGTCCTTGCGCGTGATCGGCTCCACCTCCACGCCCATCTTCTCGGCAATGCGCGACCAGTGGCGCAGCGAGCCGACATCCGAGGGCGGTAGTTCCTCCTGCGGGTCGATCAGCGTGGCGAAGGTGTAGCGCGCCGGCGTGCGGCCCTTGCTGTCGCGCCATTCGCGCGCTGTATACTTGTCGAGCGCGGCGAGGAAGCGCGTCTTTTCCTCGACGCTCATCCGCGCCAGCGGCATGAAGCCGATCTTCCTGATCGTCGCCCACTCGCCCTCGACGATGCTGACCTCCAGCGCCGGGGCGCGATACCAGTCGAAGAGCAGGCGCGCGAAACGGTCCCATGCCTTGGACGGGCCGATGCCGAAGAAGACGCTGATGCGCGTCGGGAAGCGCCCGCCGACATCCTTGCGGCACTTGTTGAGCGCCTGCTCGAGCTCCGGCAGCGCGTTCTCGTAGAGCTTGCGCTCCGACAGGTCGATCATGGTCTCGACGGTCGGGATCACCTTGTGGCCGCGCGACGAGGCCAGCAGCGAGGCGTAGTAGCCGCGCGTCTGGTAGCCGTAATTGCTGGACAGGTTGATGACTTTGGGCCGCTGGCCCTTGAACAGGCCGGGATGGGCCAGATAGTCGCGGTTGGTGATGATCTTGTGCGGGGTCGACACCTGGTCGAGGTCGGCCTGCCTGCCCGTGAGAATGACCCAGCTCATCGTTCCTGTCGTTTCCCGAGGATGACGGCAGCGCGCAGCCGGCGGCCGAACTGTGCCATGCCCATGAAGATATCGAAGGGTATCGGGATGGCGGCGGCATCGACCTTGGTCTCGCCGCGCTCGTCCTCAACCCATGGATCGTGAATGATCACATGGTCCTCGTCCATGCCGATGACCAGTACCCAGTGCGGCACTTTCTTGCCGAACATCAGATAGCCGCTGATGAGGACGACCACGAGCTTGCCGGCGGCCAGCGCAGCGCGGATGTCGTCCATGCCGAAGGAGCGGTATTCGACCGGAATGCCGTATTCCTTCGCGCGGGTGCGGAAATCGACCTGCGCCAGTTCCATCACGCGGCGCTTCTCGGCGCTGCGCACCGACTGGAGGAAGAGCGCGCCGTGGAAGGAGACGATGATCTCCGCCGCCAGCCCATGCTCATGCGCCGTCACCGCCAGGCCGAAGGGCTCGCAGCCGCCGGGTCCCGACATCATGAAGACCGTGGTGGCCTCGCGCCAGAGGCGGATCTCCATGACGTGGTTCGGCACGAAGGACGGGTCGTAATGCGCCATCGCCATCATCAGGCAGCAGGGGCCGCAGGTGAAATCCGCCGACTGCTCGACATAGGGCACTGTCGTGCGCACCGGGCTCTGGCCGCGCAGCAACTTCTCGTAGCGCAGCGCCGGCGCGCCGTCCTCGTAATAGTCCGTCTCGCGGCCGATGCGGCGATAGAAGTTCTTCTCGTAGAGGGCGATGGCGCGGGCATTGTCCTCGCGCACCTCGAGGCGCAGGAGCAGGCGGTCATGCGCGAACGCGGTCTCTTCCGCGGCCGCCAGCAGGGCACGCCCCGTGCCCGGCTCCCCGCCCGTACGGCGCGAGGCCAGCGAATAGAGGCGCGCCACGCCCGACCCCTTGCGGAACAGGACCATGCAATAGCCGACGGCGCGGCCGTCGACCTCGGCGATCAGCGTTTCGGCGGTCTCGCGCTCGACCAGCTGCCGGAACGAGCGCCGCGAAATGCGGTCGGTCTCGAAAACATCGTTCTCGATGGCGGTGAGCGCGTCGATATCGGTCGCCCTGGCCGGGCGGATGACGGCAGGCATTCGCGGTTGGAGTTCCTCGCTCCCACGGGCCTTGCACCCGCTCGACGGCTTCACCGACGCATTCCCCTCCCGCATCGGCCGCCTGCCGCTACGCTCCGGGATTAAGGCTGATTTGTGGCGGGAGGCGGGGACCGGCAAGGGCGCGCGACGCGGCGCGAAAAAATTCCGCAACCATCGCGGCCTCTCCACATTTCGCCTCGGGCGCATGACGCCGCAACGCCGATGATCGAAGGGAGTTCGTGGACATGGAAGCAAGCACGCAGGAGGTCGTCAGGGCAGCTGGCGGCGCATGGGACGCGCTGAGCGCGCTGGCCGTGGCCTACGGCTTCTCGGTCCTCGGCGCGGTCATCCTGCTGGTGGCCGGCGTTCTCGTCGCCGGCGCGGCGCAGCGCTGGTCCTATGCCGGGCTGAAGCGCGTGCGCGGCTTCGACGAGACGCTGGCGCGGTTCTTCTCGCAGATCCTGCGCTACGCCATCCTGGTGCTCGTCGGCGTCACCGTGCTGGCGCAGTTCGGCGTCCAGACGGCAAGTGTGCTGGCCGCCCTCGGCGCGGCCGGCCTCGCCATCGGCCTTGCGCTGCAGGGCACGCTGCAGAACATCGCCGCCGGCATCATGCTGCTCGTGCTCAAGCCTTTCCGCGCCGGCGAATATATCGAGGCGGGCGCGGTACAGGGCACGATCGAGGAGATCGGCCTGTTCGCCACGGAGCTGAAGAGCAGCGACGGCATCTACATCCTCGCGCCCAACAGCACGCTGTGGAACACGCCGGTGAAGAATTTCAGCCGCAACAAATCGCGGCGCAAGGACATCGTCGTCAAGCTGGGCGCCGATGCGCCGCTACCGGAGGCCCGCCGCGTGGTGGAGGGGGTCGTCGCCAGCAGCGCCCCGAAAGCGTCCGCGCCCGCGCCTTCCATCTTCGTCTCCGAGCGTGCCGACGGCGCGACCACGCTCACGGTGCGCTACTGGTCGCCGACGCGGCAATGGGCCGACAGCGGCATCGATCTCTCCGACGAGATCGCCGAGGCGCTCGCCGCCGCCGACATTCCGGTCGCTTCCATCGCGTGACGCCGGCCCTATATTGACGGAATGAGACCGCTCCTTCCCCTTATTCCAGCGCTTGCCATCGCGGCCGCCTGTTTCAGCGCCGTGCCGGCGGCCGAGGCGCAGCAGCGACAGCGCTGCAGCGGCGGCACCACCATGCGCTTCGGCGAGACCGCGGAAGCGGTCGCGCGGCGCTGCGGCGTCAATGTCGAGGCGCTGAGATCGCACAATCCCGGCATGATCGAGCTCAACCGGCCGTCGATGACCGGGACGATCGTCGTTCCGCCGCGCCCTGCCCTTCCGACACCGACGCCCGGCCGTCGCACCAATCCGGCCTTCGCGCCGGTCATCATCGAGGTGCCGGGCATGCGCTGAGCCTCGGCATGACGCATCAACATTATTGAAGCGTCGGCGGATGCTATTCATTTGTGTTGAGCGAATGCCGCAGTAGGATCGCACATCCTTCCTGCGGATCAGCACACATGTCCCAGACCGAACCCCGTGCCACCTCGCAGCCGCTGCCGTGGCTGCTCATCGCCAGCGGCTGCATCATCGCCTGCCTCACCTTCGGGCCGCGCTCGGGCATGGGCTTCTTCCAGATCCCGATGCTCGCCGACACCGGCTGGGACCGCACCACGTTCGGGCTGGCAATGGCGATCCAGAACCTGCTCTGGGGTGTCGGCCAGCCCATCTTTGGGGCCATTTCCGACCGCTACGGCACATGGCGCGTGCTGGCGATGTCCGGCGTCATCTATGCGCTCGGCCTCGCCATGATGGCGACCGCCACCTCGCCCACCATGCTGCATATCGGCGGCGGCGTGCTGGTGGGGCTCGGCGTCGCGGCGGGCTCCTTCACCATCATCATGGCCGCTTTCGCCCGCAACGTGCCGGCGGAGCGCCGGTCATTCGTGTTCGGCATGGGCACGGCGGCCGGCTCGGCCGGCATGTTCATCTTCGCCCCGATCAGCCAGGGGCTCATCGACGCCTATGGCTGGTCGGACTCGCTGCTCATCATGAGCGCCATGATGCTCGCCATTCCGATCCTGGCCATTCCGCTCGCCGGCAATGCGAAGACGGGACGCATACAGGCAGCGCAATACGAGCAGACCATGCGGCAGGCGCTGAGCGAGGCCTTCGGCCACCGCTCCTATCTGCTTCTGGTATCGGGCTTCTTCGTCTGCGGCTTCCAGGTCGCCTTCATCACCGCGCATTTCCCGGCCTATCTCAGCGATATCGGCATCGACGCCCGCTATGCGGTGATCTCGCTCGCCGCGATCGGCTTCTTCAACATCATCGGCTCCTTCGCGGCCGGCTATATCGGCCAGCGTTATTCAAAGCCCTATTTCCTCGCCTTCATCTATCTGGCGCGCTCCGTTGCGGTCAGCGCCTTCCTGCTGCTGCCGCAGACGCCATCGTCGGTGGTCGCCTTCGCCGTCGTCATGGGGCTTCTGTGGCTTTCCACCGTGCCGCCGACCAATGCGCTCGTCGCCATCATGTTCGGCACGCGCTATCTCGGCCTGCTCGGCGGCCTCGTCTTCTTCTCCCACCAGATCGGCTCGTTCCTCGGCGTCTGGCTCGGCGGCTATCTCTACGACAAGCTCGGCAGCTACGACATCGTCTGGTGGCTGGGCGTGGCACTTGGCATCTTCGCGGCCATCGTGCACTGGCCGATCCGCGAGCGGCAGGTGGACAGGCCGCTGACGGTGCAGCCGGCAGAGTAGCTCAGGCGAGATCGGTCCGCGCGAAGTCGCCGCCCTTGTAGAGCAGCGGCAGGCCGAGCTGCTTCGCGCAGGCATAGGCGAAGCAGTCGCCGAGATTGAGCCGCGCCGGATGGCGCACGACCTTGCCGTAGCGCTGCGCGGCGTCGAGTGCGGCGGTGCCGGTTTCGGCGGTGAGGTCGATATTCTCCACCGCGATCTCGGCAAGGAAAGTATCAACCGCCTCCTGCGCCTTCGAAAGCGTGGCGGCCGAAACCGCGATGCCACCCCTACCCGCCTGAATTCGCGCGACGGCCAGGACGGTCTCGAAGCGGACCAGTGGCGAGATGCATATGTCTCCTTTCTCCGCTGTTATGCGCGCGAGCAGTTCTTCCCATCCGGGCTCCTCGGTGAGGACGGCGACCAAGGCCGAGGCATCGACGAACATCAGTCTTCGTCGCCCCAAAGCTCCTCGCGGAACTTCCTGAAATCGAAATCGGGATCGCGCGGGCCGATGGCCCTGACCTTTTCCTGTATCCGCCTGACCCTGTCGATCAGCGGTTCCTTCTCGCGGGCGCGCTGGAGCTCGTTGCGCAGCGCCTTGCGCACCGCTTCGGTCTTGGTCGGCGCACCTGTGGCTGCCTGCAGCTCGGCTGCAAGGGAATCGACCTCGTCGTCGCGAATATAGAGCGGCATCGGCGCACCTCAAGGATATTCGTATAGCACGAAATGAATATCCCACCAATAAGGCGGTTCGCGGTCATGCCGCATTGTTTCCGTGAGCGAGCGCGCGGCGCAGGGCCATCATCAGGCCGGCGCGCGCTTCCGGCACGTCGATGCCGCGCGGTTCGTAGACGTGCCGGTGGAAGAAATGGCCGGTCAGGCGGAATGCCGTCTCGATCGCGTCGAGGTCGTCGCAGGCGGTCGCGCTCTGTTGCAGGAAAGGCGGCAGCGCCAGAAGCTTGTCGTGCCACGGAAGGCCCGCCTGCCGCGATACGGCGCGTCCGCTTTTGGGCGAGACATAGACGAGTTCGCTGCGCGCGCCGGTCGCCGCGCATGCGCTGAGGTCGAGGCCGAAGCCAAGCTCGTCCAGCACCAGAAGCTCGAAGCGCACCACCATCTCGCCGATCTGCATCGGCTGGCCGAAGTCCTCCAGCATCACCGACAGCGCTTCGAACAGGCGGTTATGCGGATCGCGCTCCGGCAGGAGGCGCAGATGCGCGGCGAGAATCTGCAAGCCGTAGACGGAGGCGGCGCCGTCCATCAGGCGGGCGGCGTTGAGCTCCACCGGCTCCGCCTGGAAAGTGCCCAGATGCTCGTCGAGCCGCGCCCGCCAGACAAGGTCGAGGCGGTTTCCGGCCTGCAAGACAGGCTGCTGCTTTCGCGAGCGCCCGCCGCGCACGAGGCCCAGATGCCGGCCGTGGGCGCGCGTCATCACCTCGAGGATGACGCTGCTCTCGCCATGCCTGCGGGTTCCCAGAACGATGCCTTCGTCACGCCACTCCATGGCCGCAGCCTTTCACCAAAGCCGGGCCGAGTTCAAGCGCGGGGGAGTCAGCCCGGAAAGTCCAGGCCCATCTCGCGGTAGCGCTCGGGGTCGTCGCCCCAGTTCTCGCGCACCTTCACGAACAGGAAGAGATGCACCGGCTGTTCGAGGATTTCCGCGATCTCCTTGCGCGCGGCCTGCCCGATGGCGCGGATCGTCTCGCCCTTGGCGCCCAGCACGATCTTCTTCTGGCTGTCGCGCTCGATATAGATCACCTGCTCGATGCGCACCGAGCCGTCCTTCTTCTCCTCCCATTTCTCGGTCTCGACATGGGAGGAGTAGGGCAGTTCCTGATGCAGGCGCAGATAGAGCTTTTCGCGTGTGATCTCGGCCGCGAGCTGGCGCATCGGCAGGTCCGAGACCTGATCCTCGGGATAGTACCACGGCCCTTCCGGCAGCGCGCCCGCCAGCCAGTCGAGCAGGTCGCCGCAGCCGGAGCCGGTCAGCGCCGACACCATGAAGGTGCGCTCGAACGTCGCCTTCGCATTCGCCTCCGCCGTCAGCGCCAGAAGTTTTTCGGGCTGCACGCGGTCGATCTTGTTGAGCACCAGCGCCTTGGGCTGGCGGATATTGGCAAGATTCTCCAGCATCGCCTCGGCATCGCCGCGCAGCCCGCGCTCGGCGTCGATCAGCACCAGAACGAGGTCGGCATCCTTGGCGCCGCCCCATGCGGTGGTCACCATGGCGCGGTCGAGACGGCGGCGCGGCTTGAAGATGCCCGGCGTATCGACGAAGACGATCTGCGCGTTTCCATGGGTGGCGATGCCGCGCACGATCGCACGCGTGGTCTGCACCTTATGGGTGACGATGGACACTTTCGTGCCGACCAGCTGGTTGACCAGCGTGGACTTGCCGGCATTGGGGGCGCCCACCAGCGCAACGAAGCCGGAGCGCGTGCCCTGCCCTTCAGGCATCGACATCTGAGGAATCCTTCCACACATTCTCGCGCCGCAGCAGGGTTGCGGCGGCATTCTGCTCGGCCTCGCGCTTGGAGCGGCCCGTCGCGGACACCGCCTCGAAGCCGGGCACGGTGACCGACACGGTGAAGACCGGATCGTGATCCGGACCGACGCGGTTGACGAGCGCATAGGCCGGCGCGCTTGCGGCGGCCTGATGGCTCCATTCCTGCAATTCGGTCTTGGCGTCGCGCCGCGCGGCGCGGGCGGCATGGACCAGCGGCTCCAGGCGGCCGAGCACGAAACGCCGCGCCGCCTCCAGCCCGCCATCGAGATAGATGGCGGCGATCAGCGCTTCCATGATGTCGGCATGCACGTTGACGCGCTTGCGCGGCGACAGCTTGCGCACCTCCGCGCCGGCGAGGATCAGCTCGCCGAGGCCGATCTCGTCCGCCACGGCGGCAAGCGTCTCGGCATTGACGAGCGCATTGAGACGCAGCGAAAGCTCGCCCTCGACCGCGTCGGGAAACGTCTCGAACAGCATCTGCGCCACGAGAAGGCCGAGCACCCGGTCGCCGAGGAATTCCAGCCGCTGGTAGTCGGTATTGGCGCCGCGCCGGGCGCTGGCATGGGTCAGCGCCGCGTCGAGCCGCGAGGGATCGGCGAACATGTAGCCGGTGCGCGCGGCGACCGCTTCCACGAGCGCCGCGCCGTTGATGACCCGCCTGGGCATCGGCGCCGCTACTTGACCCAGTTGAAGAGCCGCGACGGACGGATTTCCGTCGGCCACTTCCACAATTCGAGCGGGCTCGCGCCGCCGGCGATCGAGAAGAAGATGACGTTGGCGCGGCCGACGAGGTTTTCCGCCGGCACATAGCCGACAGAGAAGCGGCTGTCGGTCGAGTTGTCGCGATTGTCGCCCATCATGAAATAATGGCCGGCAGGCACGACGAATTCGCGCGTGTCGTCGCCGATGCCGTTATGCGACAGGTCGAGCGTGTCGTAGCTGACGCCGTTCGGCAAGGTCTCGCGCCACACTTCCACCGGACGGTTCATCTCGGTGATGTCGGGATTGTCGATCTCGCCGGTCTTCACCCGCGGTACCGCCTCGCCGTTGATGAAGAGCTGGCCGCTGCGCATCTGGATGCGGTCGCCCGGCAGGCCGATGACGCGCTTGATGTAGTCCAGCGAGGGGTTCGGCGGGAACTTGAACACGACCACGTCGCCGCGCTTCGGATCGCTTCCCCAGATGCGACCGGAAAAGAGGTTGGGCGAGAAGGGCAGCGAGGCGTTGGAATAGCCGTAGGCCCATTTGGTCACGAAGAGATAGTCGCCCTCGAGCAGCGTCGGCCGCATCGAGCCGGAAGGAATGGAGAAAGGCTGGAAAAGAAAGGTTCGTATGACCAGCGCCAGAAGCAGCGCTTGGACGATGACGCTGACGGTCTCGCCAAGACCGCCCGATTTCTTTCCCGGTTTGTCAGCCACGCTCATGCAGTCCTCGATTGTCCGCGCCCCTCATAGCGGCTGCGCCCCTGCGCGGCAACGCCGCTGCGCATATGATGGCCAGAACCCCGTTATTCCAGCCCCTCCGGCAATGCCTCGATGATCACGAAAGCCTGAGCCCAGGGGAAATCATCGGTGATGGTGAGGTGTATGACCGGCCGGTAGCCCGGGGGAATCAGCCGCGCCAGATGTCCGGCGGCGCCGCCGGCGAGCTGCATCGTCGGCTTGCCGCCTGGCAGGTTGACCACCCCCATGTCGCGCCAGAACACGCCGCGCCGCAGCCCGGTGCCGAGCGCCTTGGCGCAGGCTTCCTTGGCGGCGAAACGCTTCGCATAGGAGGCGGCGCGCTGCTTGCGACGCTCCGAGCGCGCCTGCTCGACAGGGGTGAAGACGCGCTGGACGAAGCGGTCGCCGAAGCGCTCCAGCGAGGCCTCGATCCGTCTGATGTCCATGAGGTCGCTGCCGATGCCGACGATCATGCTAGCCATTGACCCGCTTGGCTTCGCTGACGCTCGCATTCTCGCGAAGCTGCGCGATCAGCCTGTTGAGGTGCTTCAGGTCCCACACTTCGAGGTCGAGAACCATTTCGGTGAAGTCGGGCGCGGTGCGGATCATCGAGAGCGTGTGGATATTGGCGTCGTTGGTGGCGATCACCTGGGTGATGTTGGCGAGCGATCCGGGCTCATTGATGGCGGTGACGGAGACGCGGGCCGGAAAACGCTCCTTCATGTCCTCGTCGAGGTCCCAGCGCACATCGATCCAGCGCTCCGGCTGGTCGTCGAAGGCGGTCAGCGACGGCGACTGGATCGGATAGATGGTGATGCCGGCGCCGGGCTGCAGGATGCCGACGATGCGGTCGCCCGGCACCGCGCCCTCCGGCGCGAACTTCACCGGCAGGTCGCCGCGGACGCCGCGAATCGGCAGCGCGGCCTTTTCGTCCGCCTTGCGCTCCTTGCGGCTGCGGCCGGGAAGCTGGAAGAGCATGCCCGCCGCGTTGCGCAGGTTGGTCCAGCCCTCTTCCCGCTCCCTGGGCGCATGGGTCACGCGCTCGTCCTTGTAGTCGGGGAACACGGCCTTCACCACGTCGGGCGAGGCCAGCTCGCCCCGGCCGACGGCCGCCAGCACGTCCTCGATGTCCTTGCGGGCCAGCCGGTGCAGCACCGGCTTCAGCAGGTCCTTGGTAAACGTCTTGCCGGCCCGCTCGAAGGCCCGTTCGAGGATGCGGGTGCCGAGGCCGGAATATTGCTTGCGGATCGCGTTGCGGGTGGCGCGCCGAATGGCGGAGCGCGCCTTGCCGGTGACGACGATGGATTCCCACGCGGCCGGCGGCACCTGCGCCTTGGAGCGGATGATTTCGACCTCGTCGCCGTTCTTCAGCTCGGTCATCAGCGGCATGATCCGGCCGTTCACCTTGGCGCCGACGCAGGTGTCGCCCACCTCGGTATGCACCGCATAGGCGAAGTCGATCGGCGTCGCGCCGCGCGGCAGCGCGATCAGGCGCCCCTTCGGCGTGAAGCAGAAGACCTGGTCCTGGAACAGCTCCAGCTTTGTGTTCTCAAGGAACTCCTCGGGATTGTCGCCCTCCGACAGCGCCTCGATGGTGCGGCGCAGCCACTGATAGGCGTTGGTGTCCTTCGACACGCCGCGCTCGCCATCCGTGGCGGCCGACTTGTCCTTGTAGATCGAGTGCGCGGCGACGCCATATTCGGCGACATGGTCCATGTCGCGCGTGCGGATCTGCAATTCGACGCGCTGGCGCGACGGCCCGACGATGGTGGTGTGGATGGAGCGGTAGTCGTTCTGCTTGGGCGTCGAGATGTAGTCCTTGAAGCGGCCCGGCACCATCGACCATGTCATGTGGATGGCGCCCAGCGCGCGGTAGCAGTCCTCGACATTCTCCACGACGACGCGGAAGCCGAAAATGTCGGAAAGCTGCTCGAAGGCCAGCGCCTTCGTCTCCATCTTGCGGAAGACCGACCACGGCTTCTTCTGGCGGCTCTTCACCGCGGCGCGGATATGATACTTCTCGAAAAGCGCCGACAACTGCCGCTCGATGTCGCCGAGCACGGTCTCGTTGCGGTGGAACACATCCGCCAGCCGCTCCGTCACCGCCCTGTAGGCCTCCGGGTTGATGGTGCGGAAGGCGAGGTCTTCCAGTTCCTCGCGCATGTCCTGCATGCCCATGCGGCCGGCCAGCGGCGCATAGATGTCCATCGTCTCCTCGGCGATGCGGATGCGCTTGTCGTGGCGCATGGCCCCGAGCGTGCGCATGTTGTGCAGCCGGTCGGCGAGCTTCACCAGAAGCACGCGGATGTCTTCCGAGATCGCCAGCAGCAGCTTGCGCAGGTTCTCCGCCTGCTCGGCCTTCTTGGAGACCAGATCGAGCTTCTTGAGCTTCGTCAGGCCCTCGACCAGCGCGCCCATCTCGGGACCGAACAGCTCGTCGATCTCCTGGCGGGTGGCGGTGGTGTCCTCGATCGTGTCATGCAGCAGGGCGACGGCGATGGTCGCCTCGTCCAGATGCATGTCGGTGAGGATCGCCGCGACCTCCAGCGGATGCGAGAAATAGGGGTCGCCGGAAGCACGCTTCTGGGAGCCGTGCTTCTGCATCGCATAGACATAGGCCTTGTTGAGCAGAGCTTCGTTGACGTCAGGCTTGTAGCGCTGCACGCGCTCCACAAGCTCGTACTGACGCATCATAGGCTCATTCCCGCTCGACAGGCCGCAAAACAAAGATGCGCCGCGTGGCGAACACGGCGCATCTCAACAGATAGTCGCGAAATCGGCGGGACGGAAGGCCGTCCGCTATCAGCTATCAGAAATCGTCGCTCTTTTCAGGTGCGACCAGCCCCTCGATGCCGGCGAGAAGATCTTCCTCGCTCATGCGGTCGAAGGTGATGTTCTCTTCCGGCTCGTCGGCGGCCGTCTCGGCGACCTGCTCCGACGCGATCGCGGCGGCGTCGGCCTCCGGCTCGTCGATCTCGACGTGCTTCTGGAGCGAGTGGATCAGGTCTTCCTTGAGATCGTCCGGCGCCAGCGTCTCGTCGGCGATCTCGCGCAGCGCCACGACCGGGTTCTTGTCGTTGTCGCGGTCCACGGTGATGGGCGCGCCCTGCGAGATCTGGCGGGCGCGGTGGCTGGCGAGCAGCACCAGCTCGAAACGGTTATCGACCTTGTCGATGCAATCTTCAACGGTGACGCGGGCCATGGTGCCCCTTTCATTGCCGATAATGTGCGGAGATTGCCGGCTGCATATCGCGATTGGCGTTCAATTACAAGCGCACAGACGCGCGCGGCGGGCGCCGGCCTGCCCTTCCGGCCGTTTCACATTTTCAGGAGATTGCCGCTGCCGCCCCTTTTCAGGAGCGGACGGCGACACTAACTCGCCGTGACAGCGATCCGCATTTGGCGGAAGAGCGCTTTCTTTGATTACACATTTCATCAGGAGCTTTTCATGTTCGATCCACGCGAGAAGGTCGCGCTTTTCATCGACGGCGCCAATCTCTACGCCACCTCGCGCGCGCTCGGCTTCGATATCGACTATCGCAAGCTCCTCGCGCACTTCCAGTCCAAGGGCTACCTGCTGCGCGCCTACTACTACACGGCGCTGGTGGAGGATCAGGAATATTCGTCCATCCGCCCGCTGATCGACTGGCTCGACTACAATGGCTACAAGGTGGTGACCAAGCCGGCCAAGGAGTTCACCGACGCGGCCGGCCGCCGCAAGATCAAGGGCAACATGGACATCGAGCTTGCGATCGACGCGCTCGAGCTCGCGGACGTTGTGGATCACTACGTCATCTTCTCCGGCGACGGCGATTTCCGCACGCTGGTGGAGGCGTTGCAGCGGCGCGGCCGCAAGGTCAGCGTGGTCTCGACCATGGCCTCGCAGCCGCCGATGATCTCGGACGACCTGCGCAGGCAGGCGGACCATTTCCTCGACCTGATGTCGCTGAAGGCCGAGGTCGGCCGCAACCCGTCGGAGCGCCCCGCGCGCCGCAACGAGCCGGAAGACGACGACGGGGACGATCTGTCCTAGGCGAGCCGGCAACGAAATGGGCTGCACGACGGCCTGAACTGCTCTATGGCGCCTTCATGCAGACCCCGACCGAACCGCATCCCGACTGCCCGCTCTGCCCCCGCCTGCACGGCTTCATCGCCGAATGGCGGCGGCGCGAGCCGGACTGGTACAACGCACCCGTGCGGACCTTCCTGCCGCCCGAGGGCCCTTCATCCGTGCGCCTGCTGATCGTCGGACTTGCGCCCGGCCTTCGCGGCGCCAACCGGACGGGCCGGCCCTTCACCGGCGACTATGCCGGCGACCTTCTCTATGCGACGCTGGGAAAGTTCGGCTTTGCACGCGGCCGCTTCGAGGCGCGTCCCGACGACAGCCTGACGCTCGCCGGCACCGCGATCACCAATGCCGTGCGCTGCGTGCCACCGGAGAACAAGCCGACCGGCGGCGAGATCGCGACATGCCGGCAGTTCCTCACGCCGACCATCGAAAGCTTCCCGAACCTGCGCGCCATCGTCTCGCTCGGCACCATCGCCCACCAGTCGGTGGCCCGCGCCCTCGGCCTGCGGGTGGCTGCCTATCCGTTCGGGCACGGCGTGCGGGAGCAGGCAGGCGGCCTGACCCTCTTCGCCAGCTACCACTGCTCGCGCTACAACACCAATACCGGCAGGCTTACCACGCAGATGTTCGAGGACGTGTTTGCCAAGGTCGCGGCGGAACTCTCGCACTGAAGGGGCGGGAACCGCCTTCCGGGCCAGTCGTTAGGTTTGCTCAGACGGAGGGAATCCATGGCAAGCGTCACACTGACAGATCACGAGACGATCCGCGACTGGGCGGCCGCGCGCGCAGGCGCGCCGGCGGTCATCGACACGTCGCCGCAGGCAGGCGTCCAGCCGCAATTGCGGATCATCTTCGGCCAGATCGCCTATCAGGACCAGGACCGCGCGGAACGGCCGATCAATGCCGGCGGCTGGGAGCTGGTGGAATGGGACGACTGGTTCAAGATCTTCGACGAGGCCAAGCTCGCGCTCGTCGTGCCGGAAGACCGCCCCGGCATACGCGACAGCACCTATGAGCTCATCCGCCGCGACGACGGCTGAGCGAAGTCAGCTCCGCTCCTTCAGCAGCCGGCTCTTCTCGCGCGACCAGTCGCGCTGCTTCTCGGTCTCGCGCTTGTCGTGCAGCTTCTTGCCGCGCGCGATGGCGAGCAGCAGCTTGGCCCTGCCCTTTTCGTTGAAGTAGATCTTCAGCGGCACCATCGTCATGCCCTCGCGCTGAACCGCCTGCGCGAGGCGCGCCATCTCCTTCTTCTTCAACAGCAGCTTGCGGCGGCGGCGCGGCGCATGGTTGAAGCGGTTTCCCTGCGTGTATTCGGGAATGTAGGAGTTGATCAGCCAGATCTCGCCATCCTCGGCGGAGGCGTAGGATTCCTGGATATTCGTCTGCCCCTGCCGCAGCGACTTCACCTCGGTGCCGGTCAGCGCGAGGCCGGCCTCATAGGTGTCGATCACCTCATAGGCGAAGCGCGCCTTGCGGTTCTCGGCCACGGTCTTGTTGTTGTCGGTCGTCTTCTTGTTCATCTGTCCTGCAATACGTTGCGTCGGCGGCAGCCTGCCGCCCTCGCAACGCCTATGATGCGGATTGGTGCGGCAACCTCCCGGCGGGGCCGCTCCCGACGAAATCCGTCAGTTGAGGAGGCCCGCATGCTGCATGGCCGCGTCGATCCGCGCTTCGGTCGCGGGCTCGATCGTCACCAGCGGCGTGCGCAGCACGTTCTCCACCCGGCCGAGCCGTGACAGCGCATATTTGGCCCCGGAAACGCCGGGTTCAAGGAAGATCGCCTTGTGAAGCGGCAGCAGCCGGTCCTGCAGGTCGAGCGCCTTTTCCTTGTCGTTGGCGAGCGTCGCGGCCTGGAACTCCGCGCACAGGCGCGGCGCGACATTGGACGTCACCGAGATGCAGCCGACGCCGCCATGTGCGTTGAAGCCGAGCGCGGAGGCGTCCTCGCCGGAAAGCTGGATGAAATCCTTGCCGCATGTGGCGCGCTGCTCTGACACACGCTCGACCTTGCCGGTCGCGTCCTTCACCCCGACGATGTTCCTGAAGTCGTGCGCCAGGCGGCCCATCGTCTCCGGCGTCATGTCGATGACGGAGCGCGGCGGGATATTGTAGATGACGATCGGCAGGCTGGTGGCCTTGGCCACCGCCGCGAAATGCTCGTAGAGGCCGCGCTGCGTCGGCTTGTTGTAATAAGGTGTCACGACCAGCGCGGCGTCGGCGCCCACCTTCTCGGCGAACTGAACCAGCGCCACGGCCTCGACCGTGTTGTTGGAGCCCGCGCCGGCGACCACCGGAACGCGCCCGCGCGCGGTCTCCACGCATGTCTTCACCACCTCGCGGTGCTCGTCATGGCTGAGCGTCGGCGACTCCCCGGTCGTGCCGACGGGCACGAGGCCGGTCGTGCCCTCCTCGATCTGCCACTCGACCAGCGCGCGGAAGGCTTTCGCGTCGAATCGTCCGCTCCGGTCGAAGGGCGTGACGAGTGCCGTGAGCGAGCCTCTGAGCATGGCGTGGTGGTCCTTCCAGGACGTTGATGTATGATTTTCAAGCGAATAGGCGCCTGATGAGGTCGCGCACCATAGTCTTGACAAGAGTCCGGGGCAAGCGGTCCAGAATGATCCAGAGCCAAGTCCAGAGCGTGACGAGCGGGCCGGTTCGGCGTGGCGGGACCCTTGCCGCTAACCTTTGGTTTACGATGTCTTCACCCCCTGATGTGAAGCTTCCATCACCGCGCTGGCGGACGGCCGGCGGATGAGCAGCTGGATGACACGCCTCTTTCTGATCGCAGCACTGGGAGCCCTCGCCTTGCCGCTGGCCATTGCCGGCGAGCTGCTGCATGCCGACAAGGAAGACGCCGTGCAGCCGCAGCCCTATGCGGCGGACGAGGTGCTTGACGGCAACCCGACCGGCTCGGTCGCGGCGCTCAAGGGCCTTGCGGACGGCAGCCTCCAGCAAGGCGATGGCGCCGCGCTCAAGTCGGCGCTTTCCTTGCTGGCCGGCGGCGACAGCGCGGGCGCGCTGGCGGCCGGCGCGACGATCGCGAAGGACACGCTCGACCACCAGATCCTCACCTGGGCGTTGGCGCTCAACGGCGCCGACATGTCCAGCGACGCATTGGCGGCTTCGCTGAAGGAGCTCACGGCGTGGCCCGGACAGGCGGCGATACGACGCAACCTTGAAAGGGCCGCGCTGCGGGAAAATGCGGCGCCCGACACCGCAATCGCGCTTCTCGGCGATGCCCAGCCGCTGACGTTCGAGGGCGTCGTGGCGCTCACCGGCGCCCACCTCGCCCGCGGCGAGAAGGAAAAGGCGGCGGCGCTGGTCGTGCCCTACTGGCGCAACGCGAAGCTGGATGCGGCGCAGGAAGCGCGCATCCTGCGCGATTTCGGCGTGATCATCCCCGTATCGGCCCATCGCGCGCGTATGGAACAGATGCTGCATCTCGACCGCGTCGCATCGGCCGAGCGCATTGCCGAGCGCGCCGGCGCGTCCGAGATCGCCAAGGCGTGGGGGGCTGTGCTGCGCAAGCAGGCCGACGCCGGAACGCTGCTGGATGCGGTGCCGGCCGAGCAGCGCGGCAGTGCCGCCTATATCTTCGCCAAGGCGCGCCAGCTGCGCTGGTCGGGGAAGTACAGGGAAGGCGCCGAGACCATGCTGAAGGCGCCGACGGAGGCGTCGCTGCTGGTCGATCCCGACGCATGGTGGATCGAGCGGCGCGTCCTTTCGCGCGAACTGCTCGACCTTGGCGATGCCCGCACAGCCTACAGGCTCGCGGCCGCGCATGCCTCCGAATCCCCCGCCAATGCTGCCGATGCCGAGTTCCATGCCGGCTGGTACGCCCTCCAGGGCCTGCATGACGCCAGGCTTGCGGCGCCGCATTTCGCGCGCATCGCGCAGATCGCCGAAGGGCCGATCTCGCTGGCGCGGGCGCACTACTGGCTGGGCCGGACTGCCGAGGCCGACAACCGGCCGGAGGATGCGCGCGCCTCCTTCGCGCAGGCGGCGCATTACGGAACGACCTTCTACGGGCAGCTGGCCGCCGCGCGGCTCGGCAGTTCCGTGCTCGCGGCCGAGGCCCCCACGCCCAGCCCATCCGACCGGCTCGCCTTCGCGGCGCGGCCGGCGGTGCAGGCGATCGCGCGGCTGGAAGCGCTCGGACAGACGGCGCTTGCCGACCTGCTCTACCGCGATCTCGCGGGCGAGCTTACCAGCCCCGGCGAAATCGCGCTTCTGGCCGGCATGGCGCAGCAGCGCGGCGATCATTTCCTGGCGCTGCGCGTCGGCAAGCTGGCCGCTGCGCGCGGCCTCGACATCGGCGCCCTCACGCACCCGACGGGCGCGATCCCCGGCGAGGCGCAGATCGGCGGCGCGGGCGCCGCGCTCGCCTATGCCATTGCGCGGCAGGAAAGCGAGTTCAATGTCGGCGCGGTGTCGCGCGCGGGCGCGCGCGGGCTGCTGCAACTCATGCCCGGCACCGCGCAAGCCATGGCCAAACGCGCCGGCCTGCCCTATTCCGCCAGCAAGCTGACCAGCGACGCCGCCTATAACGCGACCCTCGGCGCGGCCTATCTGGACGACCAGCTCGCACGCTTCAACGGCTCCTATGTGCTGACCTTCGCCGGCTACAATGCCGGCCCGCGCCGCGCGGCCGAATGGGCGGAGCGCTATGGCGACCCGCGCAGGATGGACCTCGACGCGATCGTCGACTGGATCGAGCGCATCCCGTATACGGAGACGCGCAGCTACGTGCAGCGGGTGATGGAGAACTATCAGGTCTACAAGGCGCGCCTGTCCGGCACGTTCGACATCGCGACCGACCTCAAGCGGGGGCGCTGACGCACCCTTCCCTGCTGGGCATCGCCATGTCCCCGCAGTTTCATCCGCCCTTAAAATGCTCTATCCCGTTGCAGATCACTTCCGGGGACGCGGACATGGGCGGCTTTACCGAGTTCACCTATCTGTCGCAGGACGGGCTTCGGCTCGCCGCGCGGATCTATGGCGAGGCCAGCCCGGGCACGATGCCGGTCGTCTGCCTGCCCGGCCTGACGCGCAACGCCCGCGACTTTCATGAACTGGCGCTCCATCTCGCCTATGAAGCAGCGCCACGCCGCCAGGTGGTCGCCTTCGACTATCGCGGGCGCGGGCGCTCTCAATATGATGCCAACTGGCAGAACTATAATGTCGTGGTGGAAGCCGGCGACGTGATGACGGGCCTGGCGGCGCTCGGCATCGAGCGCGCCGCCTTCATCGGAACGTCGCGCGGCGGCCTCATCGTCTTCATGCTCGCCATGGCGAAGCCCGCGCTGCTCGGCGCCGTGGTGCTCAACGACATCGGCCCCGCCATCGAAGGCGCGGGGCTGGCGCAGATCCGCGGCTATCTCACCGCGCGGCCGAAGCTGGCGACCTTCGCTGATGCGGTCGCCTTCCAGAAGCAGGTGAACGGGTCGGGATTCTCCGCGCTCACCGATGCCGACATTGAGCGCTATGTCCGCGCGTTCTATCGCGAGGAGGCGGACGGCCTCGTCGCGGATTTCGATCCGGCGCTGGTCAACACGCTCGATGGGATCGATTTCGACACGCCCATGCCGACGCTCTGGCCGCAGTTCGAAAAGCTCGCCGACATTCCGCTGATGACCATACGCGGGGCGAATTCCAGCCTGCTTTCAGAGGAAACGCTCGCCGGCATGCAGCGGCAGGTTCCGGCGATGCAGGCCGTCACGGTGGAAGGCCAGGCGCACGCGCCGCTGCTGGAAACGGCAGGCCTTCCGCAGCGGATTTCCCGCTTCCTCGACCGGAGCGGACAGGCCGCGCGCTGAAGGCATTTCCGCCCGACTGTTGGCCGCGAGACCATCGGCGACTGCCGCCGCGACTCCACCCAAGGCAGGCCAGATAGAAAAAGGCTCCGGCAGTTGCCTGCCGGAGCCTTTCTGCAAAATCGGAGAACCGATTAGAACGAGCGGTCCAGACGGATCGCGCCACCCCAGACCGAGGTGTTGTTCTGGTTGTTGCGGTAGTTGACTTCCGGACGGATGCGCAGGCCGGTGGCCGGACGCAGATCCACACCAGCAGCAACGGTCCAGCGGGCCGAAGCCGTACCAGCGTTGAACGCGGTCTGGTTGAACCACTGAACGGTCAGCACGCCCTTCGCCTTCGGCGTGAAGTCGTAGTCGATGCCGCCGAGGATGGACCAACGCGAACCAGCCGAAGCCGTCGTCGCGCCGAGCGAGTAGTTCTGCTCGTTGGAGAAGGTGTCCGGACGGCTGTTGTACAGGCCGATCAAGCGAGCGGTGAACGCGCCGAACGCCTGCTGCACGCCGAGCTTGGCGCTCCAAGCATCGCGGTTACCGAAGGTGACGCCGCTGTCGTAAGCGACGGTACCGCGCAGGAAGCCGCCCTGCCAGCCGTAGCCGAGACCGGCTTCAACGTCGGTCGCCCAGCCGCCGAAGCGGTCGTTGTCGACCAGCGCGACGAAGCCCGAGATGCCCTGGCCGGGAGCGATGTTGCCACCAGCGATGCCCGAGGGCTGGCCGCTGTTGAAGTAGTAGGCAACGGCGTTGACCGTGCGGCGGCCGTAGGAGCCGTCAGCGATGTTGCCGCCGGGGCCGACGTAGACGCCGTAGGGCGACCAGTTGCGACCGATGCGGAGGAAGTTGCGGTCACCGATGTCGATGAAGGCGTGACGGAGCGTGGTGCCCGAGAAGCCGCCGCTGGTGGTCGCGTCGAACTCGACCTCAGCGAACGAGCGGATCGTGCCCCAGTCGCTCGACGAGCGAACGTCGAAGTTCGGCGCGAAGCGAGCCAGCACGCTGTAGCCGCTGGGCGCATTGAAGCCCATGTTCAGCTGGAAGCGGACGTATCCGCCGATGCGCATGCAGGTCTCGGTACCCGGGATGTAGAAGAAGCCGGCGCCGTAAACGTCGCAGATGCGAACGTATTCCATGGGC